>Ga0194060_10001077_pt1 | contig 19767 bp, 16 predicted proteins | sample SepL225m_MetaG_FD_163427 | JGI IMG/M metagenome (GOLD analysis project Ga0194060, IMG submission 163427) | Anoxic zone freshwater microbial communities from boreal shield lake in IISD Experimental Lakes Area, Ontario, Canada - Sep2016-L222-5m | ecosystem: Environmental > Aquatic > Freshwater >... | reverse complement strand
GCTCGCAATGACTAAAGGGGAGCCAGCGAGACGAATTCCGGGTTCATGGTCTGCTCGCGAGTGCTCCCGTTCCAGCGCGCTTGACCAGGCGAATGCTGGCAACGCCCGGCATCGGGCTGGTGTATTCCACCGAGTCGACCGACTGCTCGATGATGTAAAGACCGAATCCACCCTCACTGAGGCCGCTCATGTCAGGCTTCGTTTGCGCGGGTGGAGTGAAGGCCGCGCTCGGATAGATCAGTTCGACCGTCAGGGCCTCGCTCTCGCGCGTGATGCGGCAACTGATGCTCGCATTGCCGACCAGCACGCGCCCGTGACGAATGATGTTGGTCGCCGCCTCGAAACTGGCAAGAATGAGCGCATCGGCATCGTCTTCAGGCAGGTTGCTGGCGCTGGCCATGATGCGAGCGCGCAAGCTCCCCAATGCATCCAGGCTCCAGGGCAGATTGAAGACGAAGGGGGCGATGCGATCCTCGACCCGCCGGGTCGCCGCGCCGCGCCGGGCTTGCAGGGTGACCATCACTGCTGTCAGGTCGTCCGCGCCGGGGCCGCCACCGGTAAAGCGCCGCTGCTCGCCGCGCAGGGCCTGCATGATGGTGCTGGGCAACAGGGCAGCCTTGCTGCCCGCCTCGACCAAGTCGGAAAGCCGCTCTATTCCGAATTCCTCACCTTGCGGACTGCGTGCCTCGGTGATGCCGTCGGAAAACACCAGCAGGCTGTCGCCCTGACCGATGTCCAGGCTCAACTCAAGGTAGTTCTCCTCAAGCAGGACGCCAATGGGCAGGTTGTCGCCCAGAATGGCGACCGGGCGTGCGCCGCCTGCGCGCGTGAGCAGGCCGGGCGTGTGCCCTGCGTTGACGTAAGTCAGCGTCCCGGCATCCAGGTCAAAGCGGTACAGGGCCAGCGTGGCAAAGGAGGAAATCGCGATCAGTTGCCTGGTCAGCGAGCGGTGTATTGCATTCACGATCTCGGCTGGCGCGGGCAGCGAGCGCGCGTCCTGCTTTGCAAGCAGCAGTTCGGCGAGCGCGCGGTTGTAGGCGGTGATGATCGCAGCACCCATCAGCGCGGCCTGCACGCCCTTGCCCATGACATCTCCGACCAGCACCTCAAAACAGCCCGTGTGAAAGCGATGGATAGAGGAGAAATCGCCGTCTATGATTTGCGATGGATCGGCGTACTGGGCCAGCGACGCGCCCTCGATGCCCTCGGGTACCTCGCACATCAGGGATCGCTGGACGATGACGCCGACCTCGATCTCGCGCCGGCGCATCTCCTGCAAGGCTTGGGTTGCCTGTTTGCTCCCTGTAATGTCCACCGCAACCATCACGTAATGCGCAATGCCTCCGTTCTCGTCCCTGACCCCTGAGATGGACGCGCTTTCCCAATGCAGTTCGCCGCTCTTCTTGCGATTGCACAAATCGCCACGCCAACTTTCTCCGGCGCCAATAGCACCCCATATGCTGCGGTAGGTCTCGGGCGGGGTCCGGCCCGACTGGAAGATACGCGGGTTCTGGCCCAATAACTCTGCTTTGAGGTAGCCCGTGACCTGCTCGAAATGGGGATTGACGTACTCGATTTTGCTCATCCGGTCGGTGATCATGACGGCAGCGGGACCTTGCTCCACCGCCATCGAGAGCTTGCGCAATTCTGCTTCGGATCGTCTGCGTTGCCCGATTTCATTTTCGGAACGCGCTAGTGCGTCCTGCGTCATTCGGTTACTGTAATAAACCAGGCTGGCGGTGACACCGAACAATGCCGTGAAGTTCAACCATTGCGTTACGCCAACGCTGTAGTCGGGCTGCGGTAGCAGTCCGGCGTTTTCTGCAAGGACCAGGCCCAACACGGCCAGCGAGCTGGCGCTGGTGGCAATCAGGATGCCGGGCAACCGAAATAGCATACCTGCCAGGATGACCCAAAATACGTAGATCGCGGCCGTCGGTGTGCGGATGGTTCCCAGCCCGATGTTCACCCTTGTAAGAACGACAAAGAAGAGTATCGTCAAGATGAGGGCAATAAAGGTGGTCCTGCCGCTGCGCAGCATGAGCCGGCTCAGGGTGAGAAAAAACAGCCACAAAATGCCTACCGTCAGCAGGCTGGGAGGGGTGTTCCTGCCAAGTAGCGCGCCCAGGACGAACAGAGCCACGAGGGCCATGCTTATGACGATGACCTGGTTGAGCAAACCGGCACGACGCGTCTTGGCCTCGTCATCTTCAAAGACGGGTGGCTGGAACCAGCGCTCTAGGGTGTTCTTCACGTGGGTCTCGCAAGCAGTTGCAGGACAAGTGTAGCCCTACAAGAGCAGCATGCCACTCGCCGCGAAGGCGGCATTACCTTGCGCCTAAGCCTGATCCCGAAGTGGGAGCAGACGATCGCCAGGCAGCTGCGGCAGCTGACTCAGGCCTGCTTGGCAGTGGGCACTGCTACTGTGCTCAGCAGACTGGCGCGCTCCATCGCCACCGCAGCGGCTGAAGTCTCGCGCACATGGCCGTAGCCGCGAATCTTCTGCGGCAGGGCCGCCAGTGCCACCAGGGTGTCGAGTGACTGCGCCTGCGGCTCCTTCAACAGACGCTCTGTCTCCTGCTCGTACTCGACCAGCAAGCGGGCATCAAGCTGACGCTCGGCGCTGTTGCGAAACGGGTCGAGCCAGGTGCCGCGCAGGCCGCGTAGCGCGTTCATCACCCGAAACGCGCTCATGACCCAGGGACCGAGCTCAGCCTTCTTGACTTTGCCTGTGCCCTGGTCCACCTTGCCAAAAGGCCAGGCACCGAAGTGAAAGTGCAACCGGTAATCGCCCTCGAAGGTGCTGGCCAATTGCTGGCGGAAGGCGTCCGATGTGTACAGACGCGCAACTTCCCACTCGTTCTTGGTCGCAAGCAACTTGAAGTAACTCAGCGCCACGGCCTTGGCCAGCCGCTCATTGCCACCGAGTTGCCCGTCGACTTTCGCGACTCGTTCCACCAGGGCGCGATAGCGCGCGGCGTAGGCGGCATTTTCATACTCCGTCAGGAAGGCCTGATGGCGCTGCATCAATTCAGAGAGTGACTCCTTGTTGCGTGGCACAAACTTGATGACGTTGGCAGGCGTTGCCACCTTCTGCACCGCCGCCAGATCGGTGGCAGCGCGTCGGCCCCAGAGAAAAGCGGCTCGGTTGAACTCGACCTGCACTGCGTTGAGTTCGATCGCCCTGTTCAGTGCTGCCAGCGTGACCGGCACCCAGCCATGCTGCCAGGCTGCGCCTAGCATGAACATATTGGAGGCGACGCTATCGCCCATCAAGGCACGCGCGATTTCAAGGCCGTTGGCAGCAAAGAACTGCTCACCGCAGACACTTCGAATGCTCTTGAGCATGGCATCGGCGTCCACGCTCCAGTCGGCGTTGCGGGCAAACTCCGAGGTCGGAATCACGTCGGTACAGACCACGGCCCGCGTGCGACCGGCGCGCATGCGCGACAGCGCCTCGTCGCCAGCGGTCACGATCAGGTCGCAACCGATCACCGTATCGGCCTCGCCCGGCGCGATGCGGGTTGCGTGCAGCATGGCGGCGTTCGGCGCCATGTGCACGTGCGAGAGCACGGCGCCGTATTTTTGCGACAGGCCGGTCACGTCCAGAATCGAGCAGGCCAGACCATCGATATGCGCTGCCATGCCCAGCAACTGACCGATGGTGACGACACCCGTGCCGCCGATGCCGCCAACCAGTACACTGAAACTGCGTGTCGGCCTCTCGAAGACCGGCAAGGCCGGCTCAGGCAAGGCGGCGCTGGTCTGACTGCTGACTTTGGCCGGCTTGCGCAGCGTGCCGCCGTGCACCGTGACAAAGCTCGGACAAAAGCCCTCAACGCAGGTGAAGTCCTTGTTGCAACTGTTCTGGTTGATTTTCCGTTTGCGTCCCAGCGCTGTCTCCAACGGTTCGATCGACAGGCAGTTGGAAACCGTGCCGCAGTCACCACAACCTTCGCAAACCGCCGCGTTGATGAAACTGCGCTTGGCCGGGTCCGCCCACTTGCCGCGCTTGCGCAAACGCCGGCGCTCGGTAGCGCAAGGCTGCTCATAGACCAGCACCGTCACGCCTTTTTGCTCTCGCAAGCGGCGTTGCACCATCTCCATGTCGTCGCGGTGATGCACTTTGACCCCGGGGGCCAAATCCGCATTCGCGTACTTCTCGGGCTCGTCACTGACCAGCACGACTTCACTGACACCCTCAGCCAGCAGTTCGCGAATGGTTTGCGGTACCGTCAGATCGCCGTCCACCGGCTGGCCGCCGGTCATCGAGACAAAGCCGTTGACCAGAAGCTTGTAGGTCATCGGCACCTTGGCCGCGACCGCCTGGCGGATGGCCAGAAAACCGGAGTGGAAAAACGTGCCGTCACCCATGTTGGCAAACACATGGGGTTCGTCGGTAAAGGGTTGCTGGCCCAGCCACATCGCACCTTCGCCACCCATGTGGGAGACGGTGCCAGTAGTGCGCGGGTTGTTCAGCATGGCAATCGTGTGGCAGCCAATGCCGGCCAGCGCCCGCGAGCCTTCGATCACTTTGGTGGATCGGTTGTGCGGACAGCCGGAACAAAAACTGGCGTTGCGCTGCGCCGAGCCCGGCCCTGGGGCCTTGGACGAGGGCAGGCTGATAGTCTGCAAGCCGCAATCAGGCTGCAGCATCAGCATGACATCGAGCAGGACCTTGGCCACGATCAGCGGCGAGATTTCAGCGTTGTTCGGGAACACCCTTGCCGCGCGCTCCAGGCCATAGGTTGGCGAGCCGAGCGCCTTGCCAATCACCCTGGGTCTGTTCGGCAGATTCAGGTCGTACAGCATGGACTTGATCTGCTCTTCGAGCAGCGGACGTTTTTCTTCGACCACCAGAATCGCGTCCACGTCCTGCGCCAGCGTGCGCACAAACTCGGGATCGAGCGGCCAGGTCATGCCGACCTTGGCGATACGAATACCCATCTCCTGCAACTGCGCTGCCGACCAGCCCAGTTCCACCAGCGCCTGGCGCACGTCCTGGTAGGCCTTGCCGGCCGACACAATGGCCAGCCGCGGCTTGTCGCTGTCGATGTTGATGAGGTTCAGATGATTGGCGCGTGCGTAGGCCACTGCCGCGTAGAGCTTGTGGTTGTAGAGCCGCTCTTCGGCCAACAGAGCGGTATCGAAGGGTCGGATGGAGAGGCTGGGCGCACCCATTGGTGTGCCTGCCGGCAAGGAGGGCACTTCGGGCAAGACAATGTTCGGTGAATCCGGGCCGACGTAAATGGTGCCGCCGCCTTCGACGACATCAGTCACTACCTTCATGCCGACCCAGCAGCCGGAAAAGCGCGACATCGCTATCCCGTGCAAACCGAAGTCAAGCAGTTCCTGGGTGTTCGACGGGTACAGCACCGGCAGCCCGGCAGCAATGAAGATCTGGTCAGAAAAATTGGTGATGGTGGAGGATTTGGCACCGTGGTCGTCGCCCGCCAGCGCCAGCACGCCCCCCAGCGCGCTGGTGCCCGCGCTGTTGGCATGGCGCAGCACATCGCCACTGCGGTCCACGCCGGGGCCTTTGCCGTACCAGATGCCAAAGACGCCGTCAACACGCGCACCCGGAAAACTGCCTACGTGCTGGGAGCCCCAGATGGCGGTGGCTGCCAGGTCTTCGTTGACGGCCGCTCGAAAAACAATATTGTTCTGCTTCAGAACCGCTTCGGCCTGCCACAGATCCATGTCGAAGCGACCCAGTGGCGAGCCGCGGTAACCTGAAACATAGCCGCCGGTTTTCTTGCCTTCGGCCTCGTCGCGCAAACGCTGCTGGATGGGCAGGCGCACCAGCGCCTGCGTGCCCGCCAGAAAGACCCAGCCCTCTTTGACCTGGTATTTGTCGGCGAGTGTGATGTCGGGGTGAGCCAACTTGTCAGGCGCATTCATAGGCTACTCTTGGTACTGCACAAGAGGGGCATTATCAGACAGCTGTGCCTTGCTGTCCTAACAGCTCGCATTCACTGGCGTCCATGGGCTTGCAGCGAGGCGAGCGAGCGCAACTGGCGATAATCACTCAGCCCCCGATTTGTCGTAGTACATTCCACCCTATGTCCGTAGTCGATCTCTCTCTTTCTGAAACCTCGCGCGCCACCCTGCCGGGTCTGGGCCGCGCACTGGTCCTGGCCGGCAAGATTGGCCAGAATGCTGCGGAAGAAATCTACCGCAAGGCGCAAACTTCTCGCACCAGTTTCATTGCTGAACTCACGGGTTCCGGCGTGGTGTCGGCATTTGATCTTGCGCACACCTTGTCAGCCGCCTTTTCCACACCGCTGATCGATCTGAAGGCAATTGACGCGCAGCGCCTGCCCAAGGGCCTGCTGGACGCCAAAATTTGCCTCAATTACCGGGTCGTCGTCCTGGGCAAACGTCACAATCGCCTGGTCGTCGCCACGGCCGATCCTTCCGACAGTGAGGCGGTCGATAAAATCAAGTTTGCCACCCAATTGCGTGTTGACTGGGTGGTGGCCGAATACGACAAACTGCTGGCTCTGGTATCAAGCAACGCTGTGTCCGCAGAGGAGACCATCGACAGCATCATCGGTGACGAGTTTGAGTTTGACGAATCCGGCCCCGCTGAGCTGCGCGAGGTTGATGACAATTCTGCTTCTGAAATCGAGGACGCTCCGGTTGTCAGGTTCCTGCAAAAGATGCTGCTCGATGCCTACCACCTTCATGCATCCGATTTGCACTTCGAACCGTATGAGCATCATTATCGGGTGCGTTTTCGCATAGACGGGGAGTTGCAGGAAATCGCTTCACCACCGGTTGCCATCAAGGATAAACTGGCCTCGCGCATCAAGGTCATCTCGAGGATGGATATCTCGGAAAAGCGCATTCCGCAGGATGGCAAGATGAAGCTGAAGGTCGGACCTGACCGCGTCATCGACTTTCGAGTCAGCACTCTGCCAACCATGTTTGGCGAAAAGATCGTGATCCGTATCCTCGACCCGAGCATCGCCAAGCTCGGTATTGATGCTCTGGGCTATGAGCCAGAGGAAAAGGACAGATTGCTGCGAGCCATCGAACGGCCCTACGGCATGATCCTGGTGACCGGCCCTACCGGTTCGGGCAAGACGGTTTCCCTGTACACCTGCCTGAACCTGTTGAACAAGCCTGGCCTGAACATCGCAACCGCCGAAGACCCGTGCGAAATCAACCTGCCCGGCATCAACCAGGTCAATATCAATGACAAGGCAGGATTGACTTTTTCAGCCGCCCTGAAGTCATTTCTGCGGCAGGATCCGGACATCATCATGGTCGGTGAAATTCGCGATCTGGAAACGGCCGATATTTCGATCAAGGCAGCCCAGACCGGACACTTGCTGCTCTCCACACTGCATACCAATGACGCGCCGGCGACACTCGCACGTTTGCGCAATATGGGTATCGCCCCTTTCAATATTGCCTCCAGCGTGATCCTGATCACGGCACAACGTCTGGCACGACGACTGTGCCCGAAATGCAAGACACCGGTTGATATTCCACGCAAGGCCTTGCTCGATGCCGGCTACCAGGACAACGAGCTCAACGATGCCTGGGTGCCATACCGGCCGGTCGGCTGCGACAATTGCACCAAAGGCTACAAAGGGCGTGTCGGAATCTACCAGGTGATGCCGATCAGCGAGGCAATGCAGCGCATCATCCTGCGTGATGGCAATGCTCTGGAGGTCGGCCAGCAGGCAGCCGCGGAAGGTGTGCGCACACTGCGGCAAGCCGGTTTGCACAAAGTTAAACTGGGTCTGACTTCGCTGGAAGAAGTGCTCGCTGTGACGAACGAATAAACCAGCAATCCAGAGGACGCGATGGTAACTTCAAGGATCAAGGGCATCAAGGACTACGTCTTTGAATGGGAAGGCCGGGACCGCAACGGCAAGTCGGTGCATGGCGAAACCCGGGCTGGTGGCGAGCACCAGGTGCAGGCTGCGCTGCGCCGCCAGGGCGTGACGCCGACCAAGATCAAGAAGCGCAAGATGCGCTCCGGCAAGGCCATCAAACCGAAAGATCTGGCCATCTTCACGCGCCAGCTCGCCACCATGATGAAAGCTGGCGTGCCGCTGCTGCAGGCCTTTGACATCGTTGGTCGCGGCAACCCGAACGCGAGCGTCACCAAACTGCTCAACGACATCCGCACGGACGTCGAAACCGGTACCTCGCTGAGCATTGCCTTTCGCAAGTTCCCTCTGTATTTTGACAATCTCTACTGCAACCTGATCGAGGCCGGTGAGACCGCCGGTATCCTGGACCAGTTGCTGGAGCGACTGGCCGTCTACATGGAAAAGACCGAGGCCATGAAATCAAAGATCAAGTCAGCCTTGATGTACCCGATTTCGGTGTTGATCGTCGCTTTTGTGGTAACTGCCGTCATCATGATCTTTGTGGTGCCGGCGTTCAAGGAAGTGTTCGCCAATTTTGGTGCTGACCTGCCAACGCCGACGCTGGTGGTGATTGCCATCAGTGAAATATTCGTGAAGTACTGGTGGCTGATTTTTGGCGGGATCGGTGGTGGCTTTTACTTCTTCATGCAAGCCTGGCGACGCAATGAACAGATGCAGAACCTGATGGACCGCATCATGCTCAAGATGCCCATCTTTGGTGTGCTGGTGGACAAGTCCTGCGTGGCGCGCTGGACGCGCACGTTGTCGACCATGTTCGCAGCCGGCGTGCCGCTGGTGGAGGCACTGGACTCGGTCGGTGGCGCAGCCGGCAATTCGGTCTATCTGAACGCCACCAAGAAGATTCAGCAGGAGGTGTCGACCGGCACCGCGCTGACAGTTGCGATGGGCAATGTCGGATTGTTTCCGTCGATGGTTCTGCAGATGTGTGCGATTGGCGAGGAGTCGGGCTCCATCGATCACATGCTGGGCAAGGCAGCTGACTTTTACGAAGCCGAGGTCGACGACATGGTCGCGGGTATTTCAAGCCTGATGGAGCCCATCATCATTGTCATTCTGGGCACGGTGATTGGCGGCATTGTGGTCGCCATGTACCTGCCCATCTTCAAACTGGGTCAGATAGTCTGATGTTGATATCAAACGGAGTTGACGCCGCCCTGTTTGGCGTCCTGGGGCTGCTGATTGGCAGCTTTCTCAATGTCGTTATCCACCGCCTGCCGATCATGCTGGAGGCCCAATGGAAGGCCGAGTGTGCCGAACAGAATGGCTTGCCGGAGCCAGCGTCAGAGCGTTTGAACCTGATGCAACCAGGCTCTCGTTGTCCCCATTGCGGCCATGCCATAAGCTGGCATGAGAATATTCCTGTCCTGAGTTATCTCCTGCTGCGCGGCAAGTGCTCGGCCTGCAAGGCCGCTATCAGCTTGCGCTATCCGCTGGTGGAACTGAGCACTGGCATCCTGTTCTTTTGTTGCGCCTGGAAATGGGGCGCAAGCCCGACCGCGCTGCTCTGGAGCGCGTTTTCAGCGACCCTGCTGGCGCTGGCCCTGATCGACTGGGATACCACGCTGCTGCCTGATGTCATGACGCTGCCGCTGCTCTGGGCCGGGCTGATCGCCGCCGCTTTGCAGTGGACCAGCGTCTCCCTGGTGTTTGCTTTCTGGGGCGCCGTTGCGGGCTATCTCTCGCTGTGGCTGATCTACTGGGCCTTCAAGCTGATCACTGGCAAGGAGGGCATGGGCTTTGGTGATTTCAAGCTCTACGGCGCACTCGGAGCCTGGTTTGGCTGGCAGGCGCTGGTGCCCATCATCCTGATGTCCTCGGTCATCGGCGTCGTCATCGGCATTGCCATGAAATTCTCCAGCGGCCTGCGCGAGGGTGGCTACCTGCCCTTTGGCCCCTTTCTGGCTGGCGCCGGTCTGGCCGTGATGGTTTTCGGGCCGGACACACTGCTTCATCTGATCGGACTCTGAATCGTGCCCTTTCCTGTGCGGCTCGGATTGACCGGCGGCATTGGCAGCGGCAAGAGCACGGTTGCCCATTTGCTGGTCGGGCTCGGTGCTGGCCTGGTTGACGCGGATGCCATTTCGCGCCAGCTGACGGCCGCGGGGGGCCTGGCAATGCCAGCCATTGTTGCCACTTTTGGCGCGGATTTCGTTGGCGCCAGCGGCGCTCTGGAGCGCGACCGCATGCGCCAGTTGGTCCACACACAACCCAGTGCGCGAGGAAAGCTGGAAGCCATCATCCATCCACTGGTGGAGCAGGAAACCCGGCGGCAGGCAGTGCTTCTTGCCGAACAGGCGTGCCGCTGCATCGTTTTTGATATTCCGCTGCTGGTCGAATCGGCCCGCTGGCGCCACGATGTGGATCATGTGCTGGTGGTCGATTGCACGGCCGAAGAACAGATCAGCCGGGTCATGGCGCGCAATCAGCTGTCGCGAGCGGAAGTTGAAAAAATCATTGCCTCTCAGGCCAGCCGCAGCCTGCGCTTGACGGCGGCAGATAGCGTCATCTTCAATGTGGGTCTTTCCCTTGATGAACTGGCGGCCGAGGTGCGGCAAATTTCGGCCCGCTTCGGGCTATCATCCGGGTAGCACCCAAGCCTGACCAGCATTTAAATCAGCGTGATCCTTTACGAATACCCCTTTAACGAACGCATCCGCACCTATTTGCGGCTGGAACAGTTGTTCCTTCGCTTGAGCGAATTTGTCGTGCGTGAATCTGCGCTGGACCACCACTTTGCGCTGGCCACGATCTTCGAAGTGATGGATGTGGGAGCGCGCGCCGACCTCAAGTCGGACGTACTCAAAGACCTGGACAAACAAAAGCATTTGCTCGATGGTTACAGGAACAATCCGGCGATTGCAGCGGAGGTGCTGGACATGGTGTTCAACCAGGTTGATCGCTGTTTTGCAGCCTTGAGCAATTTACCTGGCAAGGCTGGTCAGTCACTGACAGAAAACGACTGGCTGATGAGCATCCGCAGTCGCGTTGGCATTCCGGGAGGCACCTGCGCCTTCGATCTGCCGGCCTACTACGCCTGGCAGCAGCACGACGCCGCCCAGCGCAGGTCCGACCTGGAACGCTGGGCCGGCACACTGACGCCGCTGGCCGAAGCGATTTATCTGCTGCTCAAGCTGCTGCGTGGCTCCAGCACGGCGCAGAAAGTGATGGCGGTCGGTGGTCAGTTCCAGCAAAACCTGCCCCAAGGCAAGACCTTTCAACTCTTGCGCATGACGCTGGATCCGGCGCTGGAATTGATTCCGGAGATCAGCGGCAATCGCCTGATGGTGTCGATTCGCCTGATGCGCCATGGTGACGATGACAAGCTGCACGCCAGCCAGGAAGACACGGCTTTTGAACTGACTTTGTGCTCATGACAGCGGCCCCCAAAACGGTCTCTTGCCCGAGCTGCGGCGGCGAAAGTATTTACGCGATTTCCAACCCGTTTCGACCTTTTTGCAGTGCACGCTGCAAGAACGTCGATCTGGGCGCCTGGGCCAGTGAGAGTTTTCGTATGCCGATCAGCAGCAACGCTGAAGATCAGCCACTTGAGGACGCTCCGCCCTCGTCCGCCAGCCACTGAAGCACCGGCAGCGTTCCCGGCAGCACGGGAGCCACTTGCACCGGTAGCCGCTGCCAGGAAAAGGACTGCCCCTCACGCATCTGCAGTTCTCCGCTCCATTGGTAAACCTTGAGAAAATTCAGTTTCACCAGTGCATGCGGATAGTCCACGGTGGCGCAGTGCCAGGGCGTAGCAGCGCCGATCAGGACACCGAGTTCCTCCTGCAACTCGCGCCGCAATGCCTGCTCCACGGTTTCCCCGGCCTCCCGTTTGCCACCAGGAAATTCCCAATAGCCCTGGTAGACCTTGCCTGGCGGGCGAGTGGTCAGAAGAAACGCACCATCCGGCCGAAACAAAACACCGACCGCCACATCAACAGGTGCCCTGTCAGGGCCGCCATTGCGCGGCAATTCGGCGTTCGCCACCAGAACCGGCGAGGTCATGGATTTTGCGAATGCTGGCCAGCGTAATCGCGTGCGAACTGGTAAGCCACCCGACCGCTGCGCGAACCCCGCTCCAGCGCCCAGATCAGGGCGTCTGCTCGCGCCGCTTCAATGGCTGGCGCTGGTACACCAAAGGACGACAACCACTGCGCCACGATCGTCAGGTACTCATCCTGTGTGAAGGGGTAGAAGCTGACCCACAGACCAAAACGCTCGGACAGGGAGATTTTTTCTTCCACCACCTCACCTGGATGGACTTCACCCTCTGCCGTGTGGGTAAAGCTGAGGTTCTCCTGCATGTACTCGGGCAGCAGATGGCGTCGGTTGCTGGTTGCGTAGATCAGCACGTTGGCCGTGGTCGCTGCCACCGAGCCGTCGAGTATCGACTTGAGCGCCTTGTAGCCCGGTTCACCGTCCTCAAAACTCAGGTCATCGCAATAAACGATGAATTTCTCGCTGCGCTCGGACACCACATCCACAATATCGGGCAAGTCGGTCAGATCGGCCTTGTCGACCTCGATCAGGCGCAAACCGCGCGCTGCGTATTCATTCAAGCAGGCTTTGATCAGCGACGACTTGCCGGTACCCCGGGCCCCGGTCAAGAGCACATTGTTGGCCGGCTGACCGCTAACAAAATGCTCTGTGTTGCGGCGGATTTTTTCTTTTTGCGGCTCGATTTCTTTCAGGTCCGACAAGCGCATGACGCCAACGTGGCGCACTGGCTCGAGCACGCCGTGACCGGAGCTGCGTTTGCGATAGCGATAGGCCATCGACGTGTTCCAGTCAGGCGCGGTCAAGGCCTGTGGCAAGACCGCCTCAATGCGATCAATGAGATGCTCGGCGCGCGCCAGCAAGTGCTCGAACTGCGTGTTCATGAGCGGTAATCGGCGTTGATGCTGACGTAATCATGACTGAGGTCACAGGTCCAGACCGTCTGCATCGCGGCGCCGCGTCCCAGCAGCACACGCACCGTGATTTCGCTCTGGCGCATGACGCGCTGACCGTCTTCTTCACGGTAGGTCGGATGGCGACCACCGCAGGAGGCTACCTGCACATCGTCGAGGTACAGGTCGATGCTGCCCTGGTCCAGGTCTTCAACGCCGGCATAACCGACCGCCGCCAGAATACGGCCGAGGTTCGGGTCACTGGCAAAAAACGCTGTCTTGACCAGGGGCGAGTGAGCTATGGCATAGGCGACCTGGCGGCATTCCGCCGCCGTCTTGCCGCCTTCCACCTGGATTCGGATGAACTTGGTGGCGCCTTCGCCATCACGCACGATGGCTTGTGCCAGCTTCTGCGCGACTTCCAGCAAGCCTGCCTTGAGCACCTGTGCATTCGCGCTCTCCAGATTTTCAATCACTGCATGGCGCGCCTTGTTGCTGGCAATCAGCATGAACGAGTCGTTGGTGGAGGTGTCGCCATCGACCGTAACGCGATTGAAAGAAGCCTCTGCCAATTCCCTGGCCAGTTGTTGCAGCACCGCCGGGCTGACACAGGCGTCGGTGGCCAGAAAGCCCAGCATGGTGGCCATATTGGGCCGTATCATGCCGGCGCCTTTGCTGATGCCGGTGATGCTCACCAGCGTGCCATCAAGCAGCACCTGCTTGCCAAAGGCCTTGGCCACGGTGTCGGTCGTCATGATCGCCTCGGCCGCACGCAGCCAGTTGTCTTCGCGCGCGTCGGCAATCGCCGCATCGAGCCCGGCTTCGATCCGCTCCACTGGCAGCGGCTCCATGATGACGCCGGTTGAGAATGGCAGAATTTCCGGCGCTGAAAGCTTCAATTTTTCGGCCAGCGCGACGCAGCTGCGAAGCGCTCGGTGGCGCCCGTCCTCGCCGGTGCCGGCATTGGCATTACCGGTATTGATCAGCATGGCACGGACCTCGGCGCCCTGCGCGAGATGCTCGCGGCAGATCTGCACTGGCGCGGCGCAAAACCGGTTTTGCGTAAACACCCCGGCCACCGATGCCCCGGGCTCAATCAAGAGCACGGTCAGGTCTTTACGACCCGCCTTGCGCACACCGGCTTCGGTGACGCCCAGACGCACACCGGCAATCGGATAGAGCTCCGTCGAATTGGGGGGGGACAGGTTGACAGCCATGGCTCAGCCTCAATCTTTCACGCCAGCTTGCCGTGACACTGCTTGTACTTCTTGCCACTGCCGCAGGGGCAAGGCTCATTGCGCCCGACACGCGGTACCGCCGCCTTGACGGTCTGTTCATCGACCACGGTTTCAATTTCGCCAGTCTCGGTCGGCGCGCTGTAGGTCACGTTGGAGATGCTTTCGCCGCGCGTCTCCATGTCGACGGCAGCCTGCTCCAACTGCTCGCCGGATTGAATCTGCACGGTCATCAGCACTTTGGTGACGTCATTCTTGACAGCATCGAGCAGTTGCCCGAAGAGCTCAAAGGCTTCACGCTTGTATTCCTGCTTGGGCTGCTTCTGCGCGTAACCGCGCAGATGAATGCCCTGGCGCAGGTAGTCGAGCGAACTCAGGTGCTCGCGCCAATGGGTGTCTATGCTTTGCAGCAGCACCATGCGCTCGAACTGTGTGAAATTTTCGCCGCCAACCAGTTCCACTTTTTCGTCAAACACCTTGCCCGCTTCAGCGCGTACCCGCTCCAGCAGGTTTTCGTCGGTGATGGCGCTGGCATCGTTGACCATGCTCTGCAACTGCACAGTCAGTTTCCACTCGTCCAGCAAGACTTTTTCCAAAGCGGCCAGATCCCACTGCTCTTCGACCGACTCGACTGGCACGTACTGCCGCACCAGATCGTTGAAGCAGCCCTCGCGCAACGAACCGATCTGCGCCGAGAGATCCCGGGCATCAAGAATTTCGTTGCGCTGCTGGTAAATCACCTTGCGCTGGTCGTTCGAGACGTCGTCATACTCCAGCAACTGTTTGCGCATATCAAAGTTGCGCGCTTCCACTTTGCGCTGGGCACTCTCGATGGAGCGCGTGACGATGCCGGCCTCGATCGCTTCGCCATCCGGCATTTTCAGGCGGTCCATGATGGCCTTGACCCGGTCGCCGGCAAAAATGCGCATCAAGGAGTCATCCAGGCTCAGGTAAAAGCGCGACGAGCCAGGGTCGCCCTGACGTCCGGAGCGACCGCGCAACTGGTTGTCGATCCGGCGCGACTCATGGCGCTCGGTGGCAATGATGCGCAAGCCGCCCGATGCCTTGACCTGCTCGTGGTCCAGCGCCCACTGCGCGCGGATGGCATCGATTTGCTGCTGCTTCTGCCCGGCGTTGAGCGACTCGTCCGCTTCTATCGCTTCAATCGCCGGGTTGATATTTCCACCAAGCACGATATCGGTGCCACGACCCGCCATGTTGGTGGCGATGGTGATCATCTTGGCGCGCCCGGCCTGCGCCACAATCTCGGCCTCGCGTGCGTGCTGCTTGGCGTTGAGCACCTGATGCGACAGCTTTTCTTTTTCCAACAAGGCGGCCAGAACCTCCGAGTTTTCAATCGATGTCGTCCCCACCAGCACCGGCTGCCCGCGCTCATGGCACTCGCGGATGTCCTTGATGGCGGCCTCGTATTTTTCACGCGTGGTCTTGTAAACGCGATCGAGTTGGTCTTCGCGCCGGCTCGGTCGGTTGTACGGCATCACCACCGTCTCCAGGCCATAGATTTCCTGGAACTCATAGGCTTCGGTATCGGCCGTGCCGGTCATGCCGGCCAGCTTGCCGTAAAGACGGAAATAGTTCTGGAAGGTAATCGAGGCCATGGTCTGGTTTTCGGCCTGAATGGCGACACCCTCCTTGGCTTCAACCGCCTGATGCAGACCATCGCTCCAGCGTCGACCCGACATCAAGCGGCCAGTGAACTCGTCAACGATGATGATCTCGCCGTTCTGCACCACGTAGTGCTGATCGCGATGGTAGAGGTGGTTGGCACGCAGCGCCGCGTAAAGGTGATGCATCAGCGTGATGTTGGCCGGGTCGTACAGGGTGGCGCCCTGCGGTATCAGCCCCAGACCAGCCAGAATGCGTTCGGCACTCTCGTGGCCCTGCTCGGTCAGAAAAACCTGATGGCTCTTTTCATCCAGCGTGAAGTCACCCGGCTTGGTGATGCCCTCGCCGGTGCGCGGATCTTCTTCGCCTTCCTGCTTGGTCAGCGAGGGCACCACCTTGTTCATGGCAATGTAGAGCTCGGTGTGATCTTCAGCCTGACCGCTGATGATCAAGGGCGTGCGTGCCTCGTCGATCAGGATGGAATCCACCTCATCGACGATCGCATAGTTCAAGCCACGCTGAACCCGGTCCGCAGACTCATAAACCATGTTGTCGCGCAGGTAGTCAAAACCGTATTCGTTGTTGGTACCGTAGGTGATGTCAGAGCGATACGCCGCCTGCTTTTCCTCGCGTGCCATCTGCGGCAAATTGATGCCAACGCTCAGGCCCAGAAAGTTGTACAGCTTGCCCATCCACTGGGCATCGCGATTGGCCAGATAGTCATTGACGGTGACGACGTGAACACCCTTGCCGGTCAGGGCGTTGAGGTAGACCGGCATGGTGGCGGTCAGGGTCTTGCCTTCGCCGGTTCCCATTTCTGAAATCTTGCCGTAGTGCAGCGACATGCCGCCAAGCAACTGAACGTCAAAATGGCGCATCTTCATGACCCGCTTGGAGCCCTCACGCACCACGGCAAAGGCCTCCGGCAACAGAGCGTCGAGCGTCTCGCCCTTGACCAGACGCTCCCTGAACTCCTGTGTCTTGCCACGCAGGGCTTCATCAGACAGTTGCTCCAGAGCGGTTTCCATCGCATTGATGCGAAGCACGCTGCTGCGGTACTGTTTGAGCAGACGGTCATTGCGGCTGCCGAAAATTTTGGTAAGGATATTTGTAGCCATGAATGCAGGACCGACCGGTCAGCCCACCTGGGCCATCCGAGCAGCGCAATCCTTTTTCTAATCTGTGTGAAATGGGGGCACTGTCACGAAACACAACTGTGCTGTTGCAAGACGTTTCGCTGAGAAACCCAAACGGCTGATTTTACCTGCGTCGCAGGACCGGGCCACCAGCCCTTGTCGTGGATGCCGGATCGAGTCCGGCATGACAACGCGCGGCTACCGGGGACCGGGTTGGTAGCGGCCCTGCCACGGAGCAGCCACCTTGGCCAGAGTTTGCGGCTTGAGCTTTGCGCCAGCGGCCAGAAATTTCTGTGGATCCTGCAAGACGCCCTGTACCAGCACCTCAAAATGCAAATGAGTTCCGGTGGAGCGTCCGGTGCTGCCCACTTCGGCAATTTTCTGCCCCTGCCGGATCAGGTCACCTTTCTTGACCATCGTCCTGGATGCGTGGGCATAGCGCGTGATCAGTTCATTGCCGTGGTCCACTTCGATCATATTGCCGTACTCCGGATGGTATTCCTGAGCCACCACCACACCACCCGCTGCGGCCAGGATCGGCGTGCCGCGCTCGGCCTGGAAATCAATCCCCGTGTGCAGTGCGGAGCGGCCCGTAATCGGATCAATGCGCCAGCCAAACATGGAACCATAATTGGCCTGTGCAATCGGCAGTTGGGTCGGCACCATCATGTTGCGAATTTTTTGATCAAACAGGCGCGACTCGAGCACGGTCATCAAGTCGGTGCGCTGCTCGGCCAGGCGGTCCAGGTCCTCCAGCGTGGCTTTGAGCTCTTCGACCGACAGCGGGCGCCCGGTTACCAGTGCACCGCCCAGACCGGGCTTCATCTTGATTTCATTCGGATTGACACCAGCCAGCCCCGAAACCCGCTCACCCAGCGACTCAAGCTGCGTCATTTTGGCCTGCATTTCACCGAGCTTGCGCGCCAGCAGGTCCAGGTTCTCGCGCATAAAGCGATCACGCTGCTCAAATTCATCCTTGACGACCATCCTGACCAGCGTACCGATCACCGGCCAACCTTCCCTGGCACCTTTCAGGAAGACCCAGTGGTACAAGCCAGCAGCCATCAAGGTCATCACGACTGACGCCAGCAGCGCGGCCAGCACCAGTTTGGTTCCGGTGAGATGAATAGCACGGCTTCTGGCAAGCCAAGCATCCGTGATAATCAATTGCATTCGGTATCCCTCTAACACCTCGCCCATGAACCGCCGCCATCAAGCCGTCACACTGCTGCAGGCAACGCAGGACTCCCCCAATCTGGCACGTCTGACTGCGCTGAGCGACGAATCGGTAGCGCGCCTCAAGTCAATTGCGCCCCTCATTCCTGCGACGCTCAGAGCCGCTGTCAAAGCAGGCCCGATCGAGGGGCCGGTCTGGTGCCTGATTTTGGACAATAACGCGGCAGCAGCCAAGATTCGCCAACTTCTGCCTGCGTTCGAATCCCATTTGCGAAGCAAGGGATGGGAGGTTAACTCAATTCGGCTGAAGGTCCAAATTTCGCGTCAGGCATGAAAGAGGTTTCTTTAGTTCACCGCTTGCATGACCTGACTGAGTACCCTGACGCCGACGCCGAATCGCTTGGCAACCCGGTCAACGCGGACCACTTCACCTTCACAGCACAATTTCAGTTTGACGTGCCGTGTGACAAGGTCGACGCAGAAGTCAATGCGCGAGCCGACTTCACACTGCTGGTCTTGCAATATGTAGAAGCCGGTGGCGCTGATGTTGTCTGTAACCCCAGTCACACCTTGGACTGTTGTTGAGAGTTCCGTGCGGTAGCGCTGGCTGCGCTGCTCTTTGACGACTGCTGCATTTGTAGACATCTTGATGTTCCCTTGTTTGGTCGCGAGACAGCTTGTGAATTTCAGAAAGTCGCTACGCCAGAGCGGCGTCTGCGTAGGGTGTAGGCCATCAAGCCCATCCCTGCAAGCAGCATGGCGTAGCTTTCAGGCTCTGGCACGGCTGCAATAAAGGGGTTGCTATTGACTTGACCTTTACCGGACCAACTGTCCACCACCACCTGGCCGCCGATAAAGCCGCCTCCCGCCGTGCTGAATTGCGCCAAGGGTGCGAGAAAAGATGCGTAAACACCACTGACGAAAGAGACTTGGGTTGCCTCGGGCAAGTTGAAGAGGACATGACCCACGGCCAGGTCAGATGCAAGATTGAAGTTTTGATAGCCCCCCGCCGAGAAGTTGACGCTCTGCCCCAGCACGTTCAAGATCACCGTTGTGTCTGGCCCGAAATTGTCCAGGCGCATATTGTGAGTCACATCGACAGCCGTCAAGTCAAATACAGCAACGTTTGCATGATTGGCATTCAAGACCAGCGTGCTATCTTGCATGTAGCTGGTGCCAGTGTTGGCCAGCGTGTCAAAACTTTGGGACAGGCTGGTCAGCCTCTGCTGCTCAGCGGCAAAGTTGATGCCGGTCTGAACGCTGGTCGGATCGACTTTGGCGGCCACGGGACTCTGCCACGGCGACAGGTTCGATGTGCCACCGTAGCTGATGCTGGTCGCCGACAGCCAGTTGCTTGTCGTCGACAAATTGCCTGCCACTTGAACACTGCCGTGAAAGCTGGTTCCGTTGGCAACCGCAAGACTTCCACCGACCACGGTGTTGCCAAAAACAGCACCTCCTGATATGTCGAGATTGCCACCGACCGTCAGAGCTGTCCCGCCATAAAGAGCTTGTGTGTAAGGCCATGTAGCGTTGATCGTGTAGCCTGTAATACTGGCATTGCCGCCGACCGCCACCTGGCCCTGAACATCGGCACTTGGCGCAAAAAAGTTGCCAAACGAAAGCAAATTGAGGCTGGACGACAGCCCCAAAGGGTTGGACTGTGCCAACGCCAGCGGGGCTGCCCCCAGGGTCACGCAGACCAACCAAACCACGACCAGACGCTGCTGCAAAGATCGCTTCATGTGGATTCTCCTGTGTCGAATACTCTTGTTCTGGTTTTCACATCACCCCTCCC
>Ga0194060_10001076_pt1 | contig 19767 bp, 16 predicted proteins | sample SepL225m_MetaG_FD_163427 | JGI IMG/M metagenome (GOLD analysis project Ga0194060, IMG submission 163427) | Anoxic zone freshwater microbial communities from boreal shield lake in IISD Experimental Lakes Area, Ontario, Canada - Sep2016-L222-5m | ecosystem: Environmental > Aquatic > Freshwater >... | reverse complement strand
GGGCGAGGCAGCGCACCAGCATGCGGTGGTGCGCTGCCTCGCCCTCGAAAAGGATGCGCCCTCCGCGCTGCAGGCGGTGATGCGCACCATATGCGAAAGCATGAACTGGGTGCGCAGCACCTACTGGCGCGCGGACGAGGCGGCCGGCCTGATGCGCTTTGGCCACTCGTGGGAGGTTTCGGGCCTCGGTCTCGAACGCTACGCCGAACGCTCGCGCAGCATGGTATTCGCGCCCGGGACCGGCCTGGTCGGACGGGTATGGCAGACGGGCGAACCGCTGTGGGTCCCCGATTTCGGCAACGACCCGCGCGTGGTGCAGCAGGCGCTGGCGCGCGAAACCGGAATTCATTGCGTCTTCGTCTTCCCGGTTACGTCGGAAGGCCGGACCATAGGCGCGCTCGCGTTCTTCAGCCGCGAGGTGCGCGAGCCGGAAGAGCGCCTGCTCGCATTGACGCGCGTAATAGGCGGCGAACTGGGCCAGTTTCTGCAGCGCAAACAAGCAGAAGACCAGGTGCGCACGCTAAATGCCGAGTTGGAGGCCCGCGTCGCCCAGCGCACGCAGCAGTTGGAAACGGCCAACAAGGAACTTGAGGCATTTTCCTATTCCGTGTCGCACGACCTGCGCGCGCCGCTGCGGGCGATCCAGGGCTTCAGCCGCCTGGTGGAGCAGCAGTACGCCGGCCGGATCGACGACGCGGGCCGGGACATGCTCCGGCGTGTGGGCGCGGGCGCCGAGAAAATGGGGCTGCTGATCGACGATCTGCTGCGGCTCGCCCGGATATCGCGGCAGGAGATGAAAATAGGGCGGGTCGACCTATCGGCGCTGGCGCAGGAGGCGGCGGACGAATTGCGCGGCGCAGAACCCGAACGCCGGGTCCAGTGGACGATTGCACCGCAGGTGTCGGTAGAAGGCGACCCCGGCCTGCTGCGGGTAGTGCTGCAGAATCTGCTCGGCAATGCCTGGAAATACAGCTCCCGGCGCGAGCTGGCGCGGATCGAGTTCGGCGTCGGCGAAAAAGACGGACATCCCGCCTATTTCGTGCGCGACAACGGTGCCGGCTTCGACATGGCCTACTCCGGCAAATTGTTCGGCGCGTTCCAGCGCCTGCATTCGGCGGCGGAGTTCCCCGGCACCGGCATCGGCCTCGCCACGGTGGCACGCATCATCCATCGTCACGGCGGGGCGGCGTGGGCGGAGGGGCGCGAAGGCGAAGGCGCCACCTTCTATTTTTCGCTGGGATCGGACCCGGCGAGACTGGACCGCCAGAATCCGATTTAGTCGATCATTCCGCAATTGGGGTGATCACGGCATCCTGAAGGCTTCGTAGGCGGTGGGCCTCACCCCCGAGGCGCAGCCCGGCGGGAGTCACACCGGATATGTGTTCGTCTACACACTGATGACGCTCGCAGCCTGGATCCGGGCGTACTCCACCGGTCCCTAGTCCCGCGTCGCGGCGAGCGCGGGAGCTGGCGCCTTGTGCCGGAGCGGCGGCCTGCCACGCGCCGGCTTTCAGTGCTGCGCCACCACTGGAAGTCCCGTTCCGACGCGAGCCGGCCCGCCATTCACGGGTTCGACATGCGCCGGGGGATTAGGCGCGCCGCCGATGCGCGCGTGCACCGGTTGGACGGCGGCCTGGACCGGCGCTGCGTCGCGCGTATCCTCGCTGGCGCCATGCAGGGAGATCACCAGCATGAGCACGAGAACCACCATCATCGCCCCAAGCTGCGCGTAGGCGCGCCACCTCAGGATTTCCTTGTCGGTCGACTTGAACAACAACTTGCGGTAATTCGCTGGGTTATACATGACGGCTCTCCTTATTGCTGTTAAAACGTCTCGTACTGCTTTTCGGGTTCGGTCGCACGGTTGACGTAACCGTTCGGAAAATAGTCGGCCGGCTGCACCAGGGTCGGGCGCACCGGGGTCGTCGGCGCCGCGCGCGCCGTATCGCTGTCCGGCGCGCCTTCATGGAGCCCGATTGTGACCGCCAACAGCAACGCTATTGCGACCAGCGTCATGGCCGCCCAGGCCGATACCGGATCGAGAGCCGACTTGCGCACCCGCCCGGGCGTAGCCTCGGACTCGGCATTCAGTTCAAAATCGAATTCGTGCAGGTTCATCTTCGCTTCTCCCGTTTGATCGCCGGACTGCTCGCGCCGGCATTGCGGCAGGATTCCTGAGTCGCTCCATGCAATTTCATTCTCCGCGACGGCCGTTCCTCGGTGAATAGACTCGATGTCCTAGGCCTGCGGTGGTAGCCGCGCGCGCCGGCGGCGCCGCAAGCGCCTTGCCGGCAAGGTGTTTGCGGGGCGCCAACCCGCCGCGGATGGCAATACGCTAGAATTGGACCGAGGCGATATGCGCCGCGAACGGCCATACGCTAGAATAGAACTCAGGTCATATGCGCCGCGAAATCCGATTCGGGGGCGGCATATCGGAGCGGCTTATGAAAATACTGATCGTCGACGACCACCCGCTGATCCGCGAAGCTCTGCGCCACGTACTCAATACTTTGGACGGCGATCTCGAGTTGAGTGAAGCGCAAAACGGGGCCGAAGCGCTCGCCGCAGTCGAGGGAAATGCCACGCTCGATCTGATTCTGCTCGACCTCGGGCTGCCGGACATCAACGGCTTCGAAGCGCTCGCGTCGCTGCGCGAGCGGCGGCCGGAAACGCCGGTGATCGTACTATCGGCATCGGAGCAGCCAGAAATCGTGTTGCGGGCGATCGACGCGGGCGCGATGGGCTTCATACCCAAAACCTCCTCCAACCAGTTGTTGCTCGGCGCGTTGCGGCTGGTGATGTCGGGCGGTGTCTATTTGCCGCTCGAAGTGCTGCGCCAGCACAGCGGCACGCCGGAGCAGGCGCTGCAGCGCGCAGCGGAGGCGCGCAAGCAAGGCAACGCGCTGTCCGCGCGTGACATCGGCCTGACCGCGCGCCAGGCGGAGATTCTTGCGCTGATGATCCAGGGCAAGCCGAACAAGCTCATTTGCCGCGAGCTCAAGATTGCCGAAGGCACGGTCAAGATCCACGTCACCGCGATCCTCAAGGCGCTCAACGTCGCCAATCGCACCCAGGCGGTGATTGCGGTAGGCAAACTCGGGCTCGCGCTGCCTGCGAAGTGAACCGAGCGCCGGGACAGCCGCGCCGAGTTCCAGCTCCATAGGAGGAAGAGGACTTGCGAGTCGGCATTATCTCGGTGTACACCGATTACCACCGCCGCGGCAGGCACCATCGGGGTGCACTGCAACCGCAGATCGGGCCCCTGATTGCCGCGCTGCTGCCGCCGGATGCCGATGTCGACGTGGTAAACGACACCTGGACCGATCCGGACTGGAGCAAGGACTACGATCTTCTTTTCATTTCATTCCTGCATTCGGATTTCGACCGCGCGCGCCAGATTTCCCACTACTGGCGCAAGCGCGGCGCGAAAACCGTGTGCGGGGGGACGCTCGCCAGCCTGTATCCGGAACTTTGCCGGCCCTATTTCGACGCAGTCGTAATTGGTGATCCCGAACCCGCAGTGCCCCGGGTCTATGAGGACTTCTGTGCCAAGACCCTCAAACCCCTGTACCGTGCGCTGGCGTATCGCGGTGACCTGGTGCCGCTGCCGCGCCTCGACCTCGTCGCCAGGCACCAAGTGCTTCCTCTGGCGTTCGAGGTGACACGAGGTTGCCCCTATACTTGCGAATTTTGCGTGCTCACCGGTATCGGCACGCGGCATCACACGCGCGACCTTAGCACGGTGGTGGAGCAATTTAACGCGGCGCGGCGCCTGCTGCGCCCCTTGGTCCCCTGGCACCGGCGCTGGATCTCAATCTTTTACGACAACAACATCGGCGGCAATCTCGGCTACCTGCGCCGGTTCTGCGACGCCATGCGCCCGCTGGGCATGCTGTGGGGTTCGAGCGTCACTTTCAACGTCGTTGCGGACCCGGCCAACGTGGAACGCATGGCGGCCGCCGGGTGCCGCCTGGTGTATGTCGGGCTCGAGACTTTCAACCCGGCGGCGCTGTCCGAAATGCGCAAGCAGCAGAACGTGCTGGACGACATCCGCCGCGTGGTCGATCTGTGCCGTCGTCACGGCATACTGTTCACTGCCGGACTCATGCTTTCGCCGCGCAACGACACGATTGAATACATCGAGCGCATTCCGCGCTATCTGGAAGAATGCGGCGTACAGGTGCCGACCTACATCTGCTTCGAGACGCCGTTTCCGGGTACGCCGCACTTTACACGGATCGCCGGAAGCGCCGAACCTCCGCTCCTGCCCGAGGTGTTGCTGTCGGATCTCGACGCCTACACGCTGGTGACGCGGCCGCGCCATGCCTCGGCCGAAGATTTCGTCGCCGCATTCAAACAGACGCATACCGAAGTCTACGGGCTGCGCCGGCGCCTGACGAAGCTTGCCGACGACTTGCCGCGGCTCGCTGCTGCGGGTAGTCTGGGGGCAATTGCGCTGGACCTGGCCGAGGTGCTGTTCGATGCCCAACCTCTTGCGCGGGACCGCAGCTACATTGCCGGGACCGACAAAGCGCGGCCGGAGACGGTACCGCTGACCGATGCCGACTTCACCAGTGCAGAGGAGCGCGATCGCATAATGAAACCGCGCCAAGTTTCGGACGCACAAGGGAGGGTCCTGCCGCACTGGCTGGGTGCGCAGGCCGTCTATTCCGCGAAAGGACGTATCCGGGTATCCGCCGCACCCATGCCTGTTCCCGTCCAATCGATTCCACGCGGCGCAATCCCAGACCCGGCCCACTGAGGCGAAATGGCAGACCCATCCCCCGAAGTTTCAATCTCCCCGTCGGCCGCACCGGACGAGGATTTCAACGATCTCGTCCACGCCGAGCAAATCCGGCTCCTGTACGAGGGGCTGCTGGTGTCGACCATAGGCTCGACCGCAGGCGCACTGCTGATGGTGACCGTAATGTGGGACATCGCGCCGCGCATGGCGATGGCGCTGTGGTTCGGCGCCATGGTCGCCAATCAGGCGTGGCGCCTCGGCCTGTACCTCGCCTACCGCCGCAAGGGCTCGCTTGCGCCGCACGAAGTGCGCCGCTGGGGCACGTACTGGACCTTAGGTTCCGGACTGTCCGGCTGCATCTGGGGCGCGGCGAGTTTCGTGCTGTTTGTCGCGGATGCGCCTATAGCCCAAGCCGCATTGATCGTGCTCGTTTTCGCCGTGACCTCGGCTGCGGTTTTGCTCACCGCCTCCTACCTGCCGGCCTTCTATGTGTTCGTACTACCGGCCCTCGCGTCGGTCGTAGCGCGCAATTTACTGGTGGGCGAGTCGATGCACTATGCGCTCGCGGGGTTTGCCTTCATTTCGACCCTGGCCTTTCTGTCCTTCGGCCGCAATTACAATGCTGCCCTGGTGCGCTCGCTGCGCGACCGTTTTCACAACGAGCGGCTCGCCGGCGAGCTCGCACGCCAGAACGCCGAACTCGAAACGGCGCGGCGCGTCGCCGTAGAGGCGAACCAGTCCAAGACCCAGTTCTTCGCCGCTGCCAGCCACGACCTGCGCCAGCCGTTGCACGCCATGGGCCTGTTCACCGCGGCCCTGGCCGAGAAGGTGCGCGACCCGGCAGTGGGCCACATGGTGAGCAGCATCGTTGCCTCGGTCCAGGCCCTGGAAGCGCTATTCAACGAACTGTTGGACATTTCCAAGATCGATTCCGGCGTGATCAAACCCAGTCTCGGCAATTTTGCGCTGCGCGACGTTCTCGAGCGCCTGCGCGAGGGTTTCGCCGCCGAGGCCGCGGCGAAGAATCTGCGCCTGGAAGTGGCTCCGCAAGATTTCGTCGTATTCAGCGACGCCCTGCTCCTCGAGCGCATCCTGCGCAACCTGATCAGCAATGCGATCCGCTACACGCCATCGGGCCAGGTATCCGTTGACGTTGCCAGCACCGGCGGCACGGCGTGCGTCACTGTGCGCGACAGCGGCATCGGCATTTCGGAAGAACACCAGCAGCGAATATTCGACGAGTTCTATCAGGTCACCAACCCCGGACGCAGCAGCAAGAAAGGCCTGGGCCTGGGCCTCGCGATCGTGAAACGGCTGTGCGACCTGCTTGGCCATCCGATCCGGGTGCAGTCGCAACCCGGCGCCGGCGCGAGCTTCAGCTTCGACGTCCCGTTGGGAAGCCTGGCGGCCGCGCCAATGCCAGAAGCCAAACCAGGCACGCCTCCGAATTTCAACCTGACCGGCCGGGTGTGCGTCGTTGTCGACGATGACGAAGCCATCGTTTCCGGCATGAGAACCCTACTGTCCGGATGGGGCGCCACCGTCATCGAATCGGCCAGCGGCGAGAACGTGGTCGAGGCGGTGCACGAACTGGGTACGCTGCCTGACCTGCTGATCGTCGACTACCGCCTCGGCGCGGCCAAAGACGGAATTCAGGTAACGCAGGACCTGCGGCACGAGCTCGACCCGGAAATTCCGGCCATCCTGATTTCCGGCAGCATGACCCCCGACCTGACCCGTATCGCGGCCGACGCCGGGCTCGAATGCCTGCTCAAACCGGTGCCCGTCGAAATCCTGCGCGAACGCATAAGGGCAATAATGGACAAGCGCATCGTATAGGCGCCTTGCGCCGGACTGGCTGCGCGACTAGCGGACGGACCGCGCCACGCGCTTGCGGTTGTCGTCGATCACCTGCTGTTTGACCTCCGGCGTGACGCAGACGTGGTCCCGCGGCGTGATCTCGCGCCAGACATAACCTTCGACGCAGGTATCCGGGCCGTAGGCTCCGGGCTGCCTGCGTTCCCTCGCCTTTGCATTGTCCTGCCGCGCCTGATCACGGGCGGCCGACGTGACGCAGACCTTGTCCCCGCTTACCGCTTCACGCCAAACGAAGCCCTGCTTGCAGCTTCCCGCCGGCCCGGTGCTGAGCCCTTCCTCCGAGGTGCCGACGTCCTCGTCGCCCAACGCCACATTGAAAGCGCAACATATCGCCATCGCCGTCGCCAGCATAATTCTGGATTTCATTGCTTTCTCCCTCCAATAAGATGAACGTCACCGGAGTTGCGTCGAACCACCGGTTCGGCCGCCTGCTGCCAACACCACAACAACTTCTCTCGATCGTCGCCGTGAAATGCCGTCGCCTAACCGCACTGCGCCGAGTCGCGCCATGACGCGACTATTTTACCGCGCGCGCCGCGTGGTTCCGGCTATCGGCCAGCGCCTGCTGCCGAACCTCCGGCGTCACGCAGACGTGGTCTCGCGGCGTGATCTCGCGCCAGACGTAACCTTCGACGCAGGTATCCGGGCCGTAGGCTCCGGGCTGCCTGCGTTCCCTCGCCTTTGCATTGTCCTGCCGCGCCTGGTCACGGGCAGCCGATGTGACGCAGACCTTGTCCCCGCTTACGGCTTCACGCCAAACAAAGCCCTGCTTGCACTTTCCCGCCGCCGACCCGGTGCTGAGCCCTTCCTCCGAGGTGCCGAAGTTCTCGCTGTGTCCCGGCTCCGTGGTGCCGAACCCCTTGCTGTCTTCGCTGTCGTCCCCGGCGCCTAGCGCCACGTTGAAGGCGCAACACATCGCAACTGCCGTCGCCAGCGCCCCTGCCGCAATAAGCTCCCTGTTCAAGCTCGTATCTCCCAGGCCGGCAACATCCTCAGGCCCCATTCCCTGCCGGGCTGGGTGCCGCCCTCATCCAGCGGCCCTGCACGACTGCGACCAGCAGATAGGAAGCAAAGCATACAAGAAGGCTGTGCGCAAGGTTTAGAAACGCATGGAACACGAGATAGCTGACGCAGGCGAGGGCCAGGCAAAGGGCAGCCAGCGCCAACAACATGATGGCGTCCAAGGCCAGCGCGTACGACCGGCTGCGCCGAGCGGAAAGCATGAAGCGGGCAAGCCCGGCGATCAGCGCGAGGCCGAAGCCCACGCCAAACTGGACGCCGGCGTCGAGCCGCCCGATGAATGCGCCGCGCATCAGCATGCTGAGCACGCTCGCCTGCCATTCCACCCCGTAGAGCTTCTCGTCGTCTGCGCCGATCTTTCTCATCAGCATACGCTTTTCATTGGCGTGGCCGACGAGAACGGTCTTGTTCTCGAAGCGCGATCCATCGAAAGCCCTGACGGGATCGGCTAGATCCTCATAGGGCACGCGACGTGCCCTGAGCGTCATTAGGGGCGGAACATCGACGATGAAGTTGGCGACCTTGTCGCCGTCGACGATCGCCTTGCACGGGGGGTCGGACGACGACAACGTCTCCACGAACCGGATCTTCTTCACCGAGGAATCCCTGCGATCGACGAGGGTAAGGGCCTTGCTTTTGAAATCGACATCCACGAGCGTAGCGTGCGGCGCAAACGCCGCCAGAGCCAGTGCCGGCCTGAATTTCGCATTATTCCGCGGTTCGTTCTGCGGTTCGCTCCCGAGCGGAACCGCGGTCGCATAACCATAGCTACTCCCCCCATAGAGATCGCTCCCATTCCCAAAGCAGCCATAACCCCAGGCAGTGACGGATTCCCCGACGCCCGGGGCCATTTTCGGCACGCCCTGTTCGAATCCGCTGGTGGAGACAACCACGGCGGTGCCCTCGGCGTTCGCCAGCCTGATGGCTTCGACGAAATCCGCGTCACCGTCACGCCGCTTCTCGAAGAAGAAGTCGAACGCAATCGCGCGCGCCCTGGCCTGCGCCAGACGTCTTATCAGTTCAACGTGATTGGGGCGCCAGTTATGGTCGCTGTCATAAGTCTTGTTGAAGTGCCGCTCCGTGTCCTTGTCGATTGTCACGAGCACGATGTCATCATGAAGCGGCGTCGGCAACAGGTAGTCGCGCACCCACACGACGTAGGCATCGGCCTTGAAATTGATCCAATCCGCGAAGACCAGGGCCACGCATGCCGCGATGATCGTCCCCGCAAGCATGGCCCAGGAAATATTGTTGCGCCTGAACGTCGACAGCAGCCGCCCGAGCTGGGTGCGCTCGGCGCGTAGCTCGGCGTCATCTTTGCCCGCTTCCATCTCGCGCAGCGCGATGTTACTTGCCAGCGTTCTGGCGACGACTTCGCAGCGCCCCTGCTCTCCGCGCGGAATCAGCGGCCGCCAGCGCCGCGTCTGTTCTTCGTCGTCGAACAACACCCCCTCCGGCGCGCGCATGAACAGCACCGGTGCGCAAATGTCCCTTTCGCCGGTGAAATTGCGCTCCAGCACGTTGCGCGCATGGCACATGGCGACGTCTACGCGTCCCCGCTCGCTGCCCGTGAACAGACTGGCGTAGAACTCCCTGGAGAACTCGACTGCCGCCACATCCTGAATCTCGTATTGCATTGCGATCACCGCGGGCACGCCGGCGCGAACCAGGCGCGGCGCCATGCCGGTTCGAATATCGTCGGCCGAAGTGGCGGCGCCGCGGCAGGCGTTCAGAAATACCAGCTTGAGCTGGCCCTGATTCCGCAGCAGGGAGCACATCTGCAGGTCGTCGACGCTGCTCGATCCGCCCTCTTCCGAATTGAACTTGAGGAAGGCCGTCCTGTCGACAAATTCGCCATGCCCGATGAAGTGAAACACGTGGAACTGCGTCCTCAACAGGGCATCGCTGACCTGTGTCAGCGTCACGTTGCCTTTCAACACCTGCAGTTCCAGCAGGCCGTCGCGCGCAAGTTCCTGCACCAGCGAGCGCAGGTTCGCTTCCTCCTTCTGCGTATCCAGCCCGGACAGGTTTGGGATTACCACCAACATGCGCAGCGGCCAGTCGATCCTGAATGCGTCTATAGGCCTTGCCAGACGAACGTAGCGGACCAGTGGAAATTTCTGCGACCCCGCGAGCATGCACTCTTCTTCCGGCGAGTAGATCAACTCCCATGGCAAGCCGGTGGCATCGGCGGACTCGATGCTCAACCGCATGCACACGCCTTGGTCCCAGCCGCGTGCCGCATCCACGCTTTTCTGGAACAGGGCGCCGGCCGCGCCGCCCAGGAGCAGCCGGTACAGGCGCCGGCCCAGGTCTGACAGTACCGCTGCGTCGATACCCTCGTTGTTCGCAATCCGCCGCTGCAGCTCGCGCACCGCCTGATCGATCAGGATCGGGTCGGGCTCCGGTCGCGTCGACTGCCACTGCGCGCGCACGACATGCCGTTCACGATCTACGCCTTCGATCTCGATGTCGAAATTCTGGTATCGCACGCCGGCCGCCCTATCAGAAACCGTCCCTGATGATGCTTTGCAGCACCGCGCGCGTACCGGCGTCCTCGTCGAATCCGCCGTGATGCCTGCCCACCTCCACTTCCCGCGGGCCTTCCGCGCCGCGCAGATCGAGTACCGACCAGGCCAGCCGCTCCGGTTTCGCCGCGAAATAGGCACGCACCCGCTCGCACGCCGGAGAGCCCGGGGCACCAGCGTCGGAAAAGAAGCGCTGCATCCCGACGATGGCGACATCGCCGTTGCCGCTGACGTCCGGTTCCATCACGCCCGAAGTAAAATAGAGCAGCGACGCGGGGTAAGCGTCGGGAAGGACGGGAAGCCATCGATCCTCCCTCTCGAGCGCGTCCGTGAGCGCAATGCTCTTCAGGTTGGCGATGACGTCCGCGCTGCCCGCCAGGGTTTCCGCGAAGCGCTCGAAGCTGACCGCAGGCGTAAGAAATACCACGTCGAATAACTGGCCCGGTACCATGCGCTTTGCATGTTCGAGAAAATTGCAGATGTAAATGGAGCCGGCGCTGTGGCCCACGAGCACCACGCGGGGGCGGCCCCCGGCCTGCCGCAGCAATTGCAGCCCGGACAGGAACGCCGTGCCTCCGTATTGCGCCGGGTCCGGCTTGAATGCGTCCTCGATCTGCGACTTCATCCAGGAAAACCAGCCTTCTACCAAGTACAGCGCGCGCAGCACTTCCTCCACGATCGTGGCCTGAAGGCCGTGATCGTGCCCGTTCGCAAGCCGCTTGCATACGCGCACCAGTATGTCCAGCAGCGCCGAGGCTAATTTGAGCGCGAAGGCGGCACGGTAGGCCTGCCCGGGATCGCGCACGGTCTCCAGGAATTCCGGGTTCATGCGGGTCTGGCGCAGGCCATGCGCAGCGGTGCCGCCGCGTTCGCGGCGTTCGGCGTCCGCCCCGCCGCGCTGGGCGTTGGCGATGGCGCCGATTTCGTCTCGCAGCAGGGCGTCGTTCTGCACCGCGTCGCGAAAATCCCGCCGCTCGCGCTCGGTCAGGATGAATAATTGTGAGCGCCGCGCCGGCGGGATGCTTACGGCCGCGGCCGGGTCTGCGACGAATGCTTCCAGTGCCCGGCGAGCCGCCAGGTCTTCCGCCGATTCGTCGGCTACGCCTCGGTAGACCTGGCTCGATCGGATCTTGTCGAGCAGGAAATCCCGGATGCGCGACACGGCACCCTGAAATATCGTTTCGGAGAAGATCTCCGCCACGCCGTTGAACGCGACTTCCGCAACCCACGACTCCCATACGAAAAACACCGGATACGCGCCGGCATCGAGATAGATCGGGGCCAGTTGCGACACCCGCGCAATGCCTTCCGTCGTCCTATTGAGCCCGCCGTGAAAGTGAACGACTAGGGTCGCACACGGGCTCGCCACAAACTTCGCGAAAATGCTTTCGAGATCCTTGGCGCTGGTCGAGGCAAAGCGTCCGGCCGCAAGGTCGATGTAGTGTTCGGTTTCGAGCATGCCTCCCCCTGCGCAGACCCGGGTCGTGCCGCGTTGTTCTCCGATGCGCACGATCGGGCGCGGACAAGTCGCTGCAGTCTACCTGCCGCCGCCGCCCGTGACAATCGCCGCCTTAGCCAAGCATCATTTTCACCGTGGCTGCGAGCAGCATGCAGACAAAGCAGCGCTTGAGCACCGGTACCGGCAGATTGTGGGATGCGGCCGCGCCCAGCGGCGCACTGATCATGCTCGCGCCGACGATCGCGGCAAGCGCCGGAAGGTGCACGAAACCGACTGCATAGGGAGGCCGCCCATGAATCGACATGCCTATGGCGACATAGCCGATGGTACCGAATAGTGCGATCGGCAAACCAAGCGCGGCCGCGGTCCCGATCGCCACCCGCGCCGGCACATTGCTCCAGAGCATGAAAGGCACGGTTATCGTGGCGCCGCCAATTCCCGCAAGCATCGACACTCCGCCCACCGCGCCACCGACGGCAATCAGCCCGGGGCGCCCTGGAATCCGCGTCGTCGGCCTCGGCTCGATCTTGCCCAGCAGTTGTACGACAGCGAACGCGACGTTCAGTACAAAGATGCCGCGCAGCACGCTCTGCGGCACCTGCGCCACAAGGATCGCGCCCAGCAGCGTTCCCAGCACGATTCCCGGCGCCATGTTCCTGACAATCCCCCAGTCGACGGCATGACGCGCGTGATGCGCATACATGCTGGAAACCGAGGTAAACACGATCGCCGCCATCGAAGTACCCAACGCGAACGGCATCACCAGCGCAGCCTCAAATCCCTGAAGGGCGAACATCAGGGTCAAGAGGGGGACGATGACCAGACCGCCTCCGATCCCCAGCAAACCGGCGAGGAATCCGGCGAGGAGGCCGGTCAGCGCATACCCGAACAGAATGCTCATTACGGTTCTCCTTAGGAAGCGAACGCAGGGCAACCTCTTTTGCCAGCCCATTATTCGGAGATACCGCAAGCATTTGAATACGACTGAAGCCTTAGTTATCGGCCTAGCCCCTTGGTGATAGGCGACGCGCAGCGCCGGGCCGCAGGTAGTGAAAATCGCGCGCCAATGCACGTTGATCGAACCGGAATTGGCCTGAATACGCGCCAAAGTCGCACGTCCCAGTCATGCGCCGACCTAGGGCTACCGCGTGGCCGGTAATTGTTTGGCGCTGCCTATTGGGGAGGCATAGAAGAGGTTGTACGCATCTACTGTAGGCACTTACGCTGCGCCAGGCACCGGCAAACAGCATAGGTGCTGCTTGGGCGAAGTCGCGCTAGGCGTCCCCCGGATTGCGAAGTTCGGCCGCTTTCGCTATTTTTCCAGCAGCTTTCTCTTGTCCTTAACTTTGGCCCACTCGTCCGCGTCGGCCGGCGCATCCTTGCGCTCGATAATGGGCTTCCAGACTTTGGAAAGCTCAGCGTTGATCGCGGTGAACTCCTTCTGGTCGTCCGGCAGGTCGTCCTCGGCAAAAATCGCCTCCGCCGGGCATTCCGCCACGCAAAGCGTGCAGTCGATGCACTCGTCCGGATCGATGACCAGCATGTTCGGCCCTTCGCGGAAGCAATCCACGGGACAGACATCGACGCAGTCGGTATATTTGCACTTGATGCAGGATTCGGTTACGACGTAGGTCATGGGCAGTGTCCTGAAAAGAAGGCGGCTAAACGATGGTGGGCTGATTTTAGCATAGCCCTTTTGCGGTTCGAAACTTGAAACCGGCAGGCGCACCCCCAGATACGCTATGCGGCCCGGAACTGCGCCAAATTTGAAATAGGGCTAGAATCCTGTCCCACCCCTCCGCGGCCGTCATCGCCGCGGATCGCGAACAAACCCAAACCACGAACGATGAACACGAGGACGGCATGAGCGAACATATCCATCACGTTACCGACGATACATTTGAAGCCGAGGTGCTGCAGTCGCAAGGCCCGGTGCTGGTCGATTACTGGGCCGAATGGTGCGGCCCGTGCAAGGCGATCGCGCCCACGCTGGAAGAAGTGGCCAAGGAATACACCGGCAAGCTCAAGGTCGCCAAGGTCAACGTCGACGAGAACCAGGCGATCCCGCGCAAGTACGGCATACGCGGCATCCCGACGCTGATGCTGTTCAAGAACGGCAACATCGAAGCCACCAAGGTAGGTGCATTATCGAAATCCCAGCTCACGGCATTCCTTGACAGCAACATCTAGACCCTCTATCCTTCTCCCCTAAGTGTCACCGGCGGATTTTCTCAAAGGCCGTTTCAAGGTTACCGGAACGGCCACTGACGTAGGGGAGCATGGGGGGAGAGTTCCCCTCATATCGTGATAACCCCAGCCGGGCCCGGACGCCTGCTCCTCCCTGTAGCAAACCCCAAGGCCTCTTTAGCCTTTTCGTTCCATATGAGTCATTTCGTTCCATACGAGCGTTTTCCGCATGCAATTATCCGAGCTTAAGACACTGCACGTCACCGAGTTGGTCGACATGGCGGTGGTACACGAAATCGAAGGCGCCAACCGCCTGCGCAAACAGGAGCTTATTTTCGCGCTGCTGAAAAACCGCGCGAAAAAAGGCGAATCCATATTCGGCGACGGCACCCTGGAAGTGCTGCCCGACGGCTTCGGCTTCCTGCGCTCGCCCGACACCTCCTACCTCGCCTCCACCGACGACATCTACGTCTCCCCCTCCCAGATCCGCCGCTTCAACCTGCATACCGGCGACACCATCGAGGGCGAGATCCGCACGCCCAAGGACGGCGAGCGCTACTTCGCGCTGGTCAAGGTGGACAAGGTCAACGGCGACCTGCCGGAGAATTCCAAGAACAAGATCCTGTTCGAGAACCTGACCCCGCTGCACCCGGACGAGGCGTTCAAGCTCGAGCGCGACATCAAGGCCGAAGAGAACATGACCGGCCGCATCATCGACATCATCGCGCCCATCGGCAAGGGTCAGCGCGGACTGATCGTGTCCCCGCCCAAAGCCGGCAAGACGGTGTTGATGCAGCACATGGCGCACGCGATCATCGCCAACCATCCCGACGTGGTGCTGATCGTGCTCCTGATCGACGAACGCCCGGAAGAGGTGACCGAAATGACGCGGACGGTGCGCGGCGAAGTGGTCGCCTCCACCTTCGACGAACCGGCCACGCGCCACGTGCAGGTCGCCGAAATGGTGATCGAAAAGGCAAAACGCCTGGTCGAGCACAAGAAGGACGTGGTGATTCTGCTCGATTCGATCACCCGCCTTGCGCGTGCCTACAATACCGTGGTGCCGGCCTCGGGCAAGGTGCTCACCGGCGGCGTTGACGCCAACGCGCTGCAGCGCCCGAAGCGCTTTTTCGGCGCCGCGCGCAACGTCGAGGAAGGCGGTTCGCTCACCATCCTCGCAACCGCGCTGATCGACACCGGCAGCCGCATGGACGACGTGATCTACGAGGAATTCAAGGGCACCGGCAACATGGAAATCCACCTCGACCGGCGCATGTACGAAAAACGCATCTTCCCCGCGATCAACGTCAACCGCTCGGGCACGCGGCGCGAGGAACTGCTGATCGCGAAAGAAGTGCTGTCCAAGGTGTGGGTGCTGCGTAAGCTGCTGTATCCGATGGACGACCTCGAAGCGGCGGAATTCCTGGTGGACAAGATCCGGGCGACGAAGAACAACGCGGATTTTTTCGACTCCATGCGCAGAGGCTGACGCAGTTCGACCTACTCACGCTGAGCGCAAGCTCTGGAACGAAAAAATCCTTCCGCGCCTGCGGGGTCGCATCCCCGGCGTGCCGCCGGGGCCCCTGCTCCGCCCTCCGACGCGCTACTTCTTTGTTTCCTGGCACATTGGCCACACCTAAAACGACTTGCTTAGCACATTGATTTCTGGGATAATTGCCGCCTTTTGCGGCTCCTATTCCCGGACCGCGCCGAAGGAAAAATCAGGAAAAACCATGAAAACAGACATCCACCCCGAATATCAAGAGATCCAGGTCACCTGCAGTTGCGGCAACACTTGGAAAACGCGCTCGACCATGTCCAAAGCCTTGCACGTCGAGGTGTGCTCCAATTGCCACCCTTTCTACACCGGCAAGCAGAAGATCGTCGACACCGCCGGCCGCGTGGAAAAATTCCGCCAGAAATACGCAAAGAAGCCGGCAGCGGCAGCCGAAAAAACCGCCTGAGCGTCGTTGCGCCCGGTCAAAAAGGCAGCCTCGGCTGCCTTTTTCGTTTCCGGGCGGCAGCAGGCGTCTTTTCATTTTTCGGCCGAGTAAAATAGACGCGTGTATCCAAGCTGCGAACCCAGACCGTGACAGATAACCCTAACGGCCAGAAAGCATCCGGCGCGCGCATCGGCCTGCCGCTTGCGCGCGTTCCGCTGCTGATTCTGCTCGCCGTCTGGCTGCTTCCCGGCCTCGTCGGCCACGACCCCTGGAAAAGCGACGACGCCATCGGCATCGGCATCGCGCACCAGTTCGCCAGCCACGGCGACTGGCTGCTGCCGCGACTGGCGGGTGAGTACTATCCCGACGACGGCCCGCTGTTCTACTGGATCGCCGCTGCGTTCGCCAAGCTCCCCGGCTGGCTCGTCGCCCAGCACGACGCCGCGCGCCTGGCAGCGGGCGCCTGCATCGTTCTGACGCTGATTTTTCTGCGGCTTGCGGGACGCGCATTTTACGGCAGCAACAGCCGTGACAACGCCGGCAACACCGCCAGCGAAAACGGCCGCGGCGAAAACGTCGTGCTGCTGTTCATCGGCTGCATCGGCCTGTTGTTGCACGCGCACGAAACCATCAGCGACACGGCGCTGCTCGCCGGCCTCGCCTGCGCCTACTACGGTGCCGCGCTCGCGCCGCTGCGCCCCTACGCCGCCGGCGCCGCCCTCGGCTGCGGCCTGGGCGCCGCCTTTCTCGCTACCGGATTTGCGCCCATCGTGCCTTTCATCATCGCGCTGATTGCGACACCGTTGCTGGTGCCGGATTGGCGCAGCCGCAATGCGCTGCTGGCCCTGGGCTGCGGGCTCGCGGTACTGCTGCCCTGGCTCACGCTGTGGCCCGCGCTGCTGCACGCGCGCGCGCCCGAACTCTTCGCCCTCTGGCTGCAAAAATCCGGTCCCGCGGCGCTGGCGCAAGCACCCAGCCTCGCCGCTGCGGCTTATGCACTGCAGACCCTGGCCTGGTTTGCCTGGCCGGCGTGGCCGATCGCGCTCTGGGCGCTCTGGCTTTATCGGCGCAAGCCCGCTTCCGCCGCAGTGATGCTGCCGCTGATCGCGCTGATCGCCGGACTGGGCCTCGTCGCGATCGTACGCGCGCCGGGCGAATTGCAGCTGCTGCCGCTGCTGCCGCCGCTGGCCTTGCTGGGCGCACAGGTGCTCGGCGATTTGCGCCGCGGCGCCGCCAATTCGCTTGCATGGTTCGGCGCCATGACCTTCAGCCTGCTCAGCGGCCTGATCTGGCTCGGCTATCTGGCGCTGCATACCGGGTTCCCGCCCCGCATTGCTGCCAACGCCGCGCGGCTCGAGCCAGGATTTGTCGCGCACTTCGCCTGGCTACCGCTGGTCGCCGCAATCGCGCTTACGCTCGGCTGGATCGCCCTCATCCTCAGGAGCCAGCGCTCGCCCCAGCGCAGCATTACCTTCTGGACCGCGGGCCTCGCCATGTTCTGGGCCTTAACCATGCTGCTGTGGCTGCCCTGGATCGATTACGGCAAGAGTTACCGGCCGGTGGCGCAGGCGATCAAGGCGGGCCTGCGCGGAAACGCGGGCTGCATCGCCAGCCGTGGCCTGGGCGAGGCGCAGCGCGCGGCATTTGATTACCACGCAGAGATTGTCACCGAGCGCAGCGAAACTCACGTTGGTCGCAAATGCGGCATGCTGCTGGTGCAGGGCAACGCGCGGCTGCCGGAAGAAGACCCGGGCGCCCCCTGGAAAAGGATTTGGGAAGGCAATCGCGCCGGCGACCGCTCCGAAAAATTCCGCTTGTATGCCAGGGAAAAAGCGCTGCCGTGAGCAAGCCGATCTTTTCCCATCGCAAACACTGGGCCAAGCGCTTCGGCATCGCCCCGTTCCTGCCGATGTCGCGCGAGGAAATGAGTGCGCTCGGCTGGGACGCGTGCGACATCATCATCGTCACCGGCGACGCCTACATCGATCATCCCAGTTTCGGCATGGCGCTGGTGGGGCGGCTGCTCGAAGCGCAGGGGTTTCGCGTCGGCATCATCAGCCAGCCCGACTGGCACTCGGCCGAGGACTTCAAGCGTCTGGGAAAACCCGGGCTGTTTTTCGGCATCACCGCCGGCAACATGGACTCGATGGTCAATCGCTATACCGCCGACCGCAAAACCCGCTCCACCGACGCCTATACACCGAACGGCGCGCCCGACAGGCGGCCCGACCATGCGGTGACCGTTTACTCCCAGCGCTGCCGCGAGGCGTATCCGGACGCGGCGCTGGTGATCGGCAGCATCGAGGCGAGCCTGCGCCGCATCGCGCATTACGACTACTGGTCGGACACGATGCGGCGATCGATTCTGCCCGACTCGAAGGCCGACCTGCTGCTGTTTGGCAACGCCGAGCGCGCGCTGGTGGATCTCGCGCACCGTCTCGCGGGCGGCGAGAGCATCAAGTCGATCCGCGACCTGCGCGGCAGTTCCTTCATGGTGCCTCGCGGCTGGCGGCCCGAGGGCTGGACCGAGGCCGACTCCAGCACCGTGGATACGCCGGGCGCGATCCATGCGCGCCCGGATCCGTATGCGATGGTGCAGACGCCCTCCCCTGCGATGGCCGCGGCTGCGACCACCCATCCGGTGCGCTTCCAAAGCCGCGACGAGCGCCTGGCAGCGCGGCAGGAAGCGCGCGCCCGCACCGTGATCCGCCTACCGTCCTACGAGCAGGTGAAAGTGGACCCGGTGCTCGATGCGCACGCATCGCGCTGCTTTCACCTGGAATCGAATCCGGGCAACGCGCGCGCGCTGGTGCAGGGCCACGCGGCACGCGACGTCTGGCTCAACCCGCCGCCGCTGCCGCTCGCGACCGCCGAAATGGATCATGTCTACGGCCTGCCCTACGCGCGCGCGCCGCACCCGGCCTACGGCGAGGCGAAAATCCCGGCGTGGGAAATGATACGGTTCTCGGTCAACATCATGCGCGGCTGCTTCGGCGGCTGCACTTTCTGCTCCATTACCGAGCACGAGGGTCGCATCATCCAGAGCCGCTCGGAAGCCTCCATCCTGCGCGAAATCGAAGAGATCCGCGACAAGACGCCGGGCTTCACCGGGGTCATTTCGGATCTGGGCGGGCCGACCGCGAACATGTACCGCATGGCGTGCAAGGACCAGAAGATCGAGGCGTCGTGCCGGCGGCTGTCCTGCGTCTATCCCGGGATCTGCGAAAACCTCAACACCGACCACGCGCCGCTCGTCGGGGTCTACCGCAAGGCGCGCGCGCTGCCCGGGATCAAGAAGGTGCTGGTCGCTTCGGGTTTGCGCTACGACCTCGCCGCGCGCTCGCCCGAGTACGTGAGGGAACTCGCGACCCACCACGTCGGCGGCTATCTGAAGATCGCGCCCGAGCATACCGAGGACGGGCCGCTGTCGAAAATGATGAAACCCGGGCTGGGCAGCTACGACAAGTTCAAGGAACTGTTCGACCGGTTTTCGCGCGAAGCGGGCAAGGAACAATACCTGATCCCCTATTTCATCGCGGCGCATCCCGGCACCTCCGATGCCGACATGCTAGCGCTCGCGCTCTGGCTCAAGCGCAACGGCTTCCGCCTGGACCAGGTGCAAACCTTCCTGCCGACGCCGCTGGCGCTGGCGACGACCATGTACCACACCGGCAAGAACCCGCTGCACAAAGTCTCGGCCACATCCGAAGAAGTGAGCGTGGTCCGCGGCGCGCGCCAGCGCCGCCTGCACAAGGCGTTCCTGCGCTATCACGACCCCGAGAACTGGCCGCTGCTGCGCGAAGCGCTCGCGCGCATGGGCCGCGCCGATCTGATCGGCAACGGCAAGAAGCACCTGATCCCTTCGTTTCAGCCCGCCGGTACGGGGAATGCGCCGCAGTATGCGGACACCCGGCGCCCGAAGAGCCGCGCTGCGCCTGCCCGCCAGCCGGGTTCGCCGTCTAAGCCCGGCAGCAGGCCGAAGCCCGCCCGCCGGCCTTAGGTTTTCCG
>Ga0194060_10001075_pt1 | contig 19773 bp, 27 predicted proteins | sample SepL225m_MetaG_FD_163427 | JGI IMG/M metagenome (GOLD analysis project Ga0194060, IMG submission 163427) | Anoxic zone freshwater microbial communities from boreal shield lake in IISD Experimental Lakes Area, Ontario, Canada - Sep2016-L222-5m | ecosystem: Environmental > Aquatic > Freshwater >... | reverse complement strand
AGCAGATACAGAATCAGCAAAACTGTCAACAAGCCAAAGAATGATAGCGGCAAGGGAGTGAAGCCAAGATAGGGTGCCAGCGGCGTGAAAGGCAGCGTCATGGCCGTCGCCACCACCGCCAGCGAAGTCGCAGCCAGCCAGCCATTGGGGTGACTACGCAGTGGATTGCGCCTTGTGCGGATAACGAAAATCACCAGCACCTGCGTGGCAATCGATTCAACAAACCAGCCTGTCCGGAACAGGGACTCATGTGCATCAAACAGCCGTAACAGCAGATAAAAGGTCAGGAAGTCAAAGAGCGAACTGATGGGCCCGATGGTCAGCATGAAGTTGCGGATAAAGCCCATGTCCCAGCGCTTGGGTTGCGCCAGATCTTCTCCGTCAACGTTGTCCAGCGGCAAGGTGATTTCAGAGACATCGTAGAGCAGGTTGTTAAGCAGAATCTGCAAGGGAAGCATCGGCAGGAACGGCAGAAACAGCGTGGCGGCGGCCATGCTGAACATATTGCCGAAGTTGGAGCTGGTGGCCATCATGATGTACTTCATCACGTTGCCAAAGGTGCGCCGTCCTTCCAGGATGCCTTTGTGCAGCACCATCAAATCCTTCTCCAGAAGAATCATGGCGGCCGCTTGCTTGGCCACATCCACGGCGCCCTCCACCGAAATACCGACGTCAGCGGTGTGCAGCGAAGGCGCGTCGTTGATGCCGTCGCCCAGGTAGCCTACGACATGCCCGCGCGCTTTCAGCGCCAGGATGATGCGGTTCTTCTGCGACGGGTTGACGCGGCAGAACAGGTTCACGTCCTCGACCCGCGCGCGCAGTGCATCGTCGTTCATGGTCGAGATCTCGGTACCGGTCAGCACGCCCTTGATCGGCACGCCGATTTCGGTGCAGACGTGGCGCGTCACGCGCTCGTTGTCACCGGTCACGATCTTCACCGCGACACCACTGGCAGCCATGGCCTGGAGGGCTTGCCCGGCGCTCGCCTTGGGCGGGTCCAGAAAAGCGGCAAAGCCGGCAAACACCAGTTCACTCTCGTCAGACAGCACAGCGTGTGGATGGTCCAGCGCCACTTCGCGCCAGGCAATGCCCAGGGCCCGAAAGCCGTCCTGTCCCAGTTTGTCATACAGGGCGTCAATGCGTTCGCGCGCTGGCGGGTCCAGCGCCACGCTCGTACCGCTGCCGTCCTGGTAGTGCGTGCACAAGCGCAGCACGTCTTCCGGTGCGCCTTTCACCACCAAGCTGCGCGCGCTTTCACGCTGTACCAAAACCGAGACACGGCGCCGCTCGAAATCAAACGGCACCTCGTCAATCTTGGTCCAGCCAGACACATCGACATCCTGATGCGCCAGAATCGCGTCGTCCAACGGACTCTTCAGGCCACTCTCGAAATAGCTGTTGAGATACGCCAATGCCAGTACCTGCGAATTGCTCTGCCCGCTGGCGTCGATATGCTGCTCCAGCCGGATGCGCGCCTCGGTCAGCGTGCCGGTTTTGTCGGTGCACAGGACGTCCATCGCGCCCATGTCCTGAATCGCCGAGGGTCGTTTCACGATGACCTTCAGAGCCGCCATGCGCAGGGCGCCACGTGTCAGTGTCACTGAGACCACCATCGGCAGCAACTCCGGCGTCAAGCCAACCGCCAACGCCACGGCAAACAGGAAGGACTCCAGCAGTGAGCGATGAAAAGCCACATTCACCAGCAGCGTGAACAGCACGAGCAACAGCGTCAGACGCATGATCAACATGCCAAAGCGCCGGGTGCCGATCTCGAAGGCAGTTGGCGGTGCATCCGTGGCCAGACTCACAGCGATCTGTCCAAGCGCCGTGCTGCTCCCGGTGCGTCCGATCAGAATACGCGCCGAACCACTGACGACCGAACTGCCCATGAAGACGCAGTCGGTGCTCTCAAGTGCCCAGTCCTGCGCTGTCTCAACCGTGCGGTCCGTATCCGGCAAGGCCGGCGCTCGCTTCTCGACCGGAAAAGGTTCACCTGTGAGCTGCGCCTGATTCACAAAGAAGTCATTGGCCTGCAGCACTCGGGCATCGGCTGGCACCAGATTTCCAGCGGACAGCAGGACCACATCGCCGGCAACCAGTTGCGCGACCGGCAGTTCACAGGTCTGACCATCGCGCAGCACGCTGGCTGTCACGGCCACCTTGAGCGCCAGTCGTTCCGCGGCGCGCCCGGCCCGATACGCCTGGACGAAATCCAGCGTCACGCTCATCAGCACGATCAGGCCGATGATGAGGGCGCCAGTGAGGTCGCCGGTCAGTGCGGATACGCCGCTGGCCACCAACAGCACCAGCACCAGTGGATTCTTGAAATGCGCCAGGAACTGCAAGACCACCGAGCGCTGTGTCGCAGGTGTCAGCCGGTTTGCTCCGTATTGTCGAAGTCGCTCACCGGCCTCGACGCTGCTCAGTCCATTGTTCATCGTGCGTATCAGCTTACACCCAACGAGATCGTCAGACTGTGCGCAAACGCACCTTCGTCATTGCTCGGGGCGGGAACTATGCTGTCAGTTTCCAGTCACGACGCAGCAGTCCGTACGAGACACTGTCAGTCACCACGCCATTGACGACGCCGTTCTCACGCAACTGCCCTTCCTTGCCGAAACCCAGGCGCTGCAGGCTCCGGGCCGAGTCGATATTGTCGGGATCGATCTCGGCCTGAACGCGGTTGAGCCCAAGTTCCGAAAAGCCATATTCCAGCAGCGCAAGCAGGGCTTCATGCATGTAGCCCTGCCCCCTGGCTTGTGTCAGGAGACCGTATCCGATTTCTGCTTTTCGGCTCTGGGCGTCCATATCGAACAGCGTGCAGATTCCAATCAGCGCCCCGTCTGCAACACGCTCTATGCCAAGCCGGATGCGTTCGCCTACAACCATCGCCTTGCGGTCGCGCTCGACCAGCGCATCCGCTTCGTCGATGGAGGCGAAGGGCGCTGTGGTGCCAAACTCCATGAAACCGACATCGGTGAACAGAGCCAGCACGAATGGTGCATCGACCGCGTACAACGGGCGCAGCAGCAACCGGCTCGTTGTCAGGCGGATGTGGTCAAAGGCCGGCATGAGAATGGACACGATCAATACAGGCCGCGCAGACGTGCCTGCAGCCTCGCCAGGCCAAGCAGGGCATCGGTAAACGGTGTAGCCACGCCAGTCAGGGTGCCGAGTTCCTTCACCACTGTGACCAGGGCGTCGAGTTCCAGCGGCTTGCCGGCTTCGAGGTCCTGCAGCATGGAGGTCTTGAAGGCACCGAGCTTGCGCGTGACGGCGTGCCGGTCTTCGGGTTGCTGTGCGATCGGGATGCCGATGCGCGCACCGATTTCCTTGGCCTCCAGCATCACGTTAGAGACAAAGCCGCGCACGAGTTCATCGTCCAGAATCCGGTCCGTTGTGGCGCCGGTGAGGGCGCTGATCGGATTGACGGTCATGTTGCCCCACAGCTTGTACCAGACGTCTTTTTGAATCTGCTCCGAAATGCTGACCTCGAAGCCCGCCGCCTGCAGCAGCGCCGCGAGTCGCGCCACGCGTTCGCTTGGTTGCCCACCAGGCTCGCCGACGATCAACTTGTTGCCAAAGTGATGCTGCACATAACCAGGCTCGGCCGCGCAACTGGCGTGCACCACACAGCCGATGACGCTGCTGCCGGGAATGGCTCTGCCGATCTCGCCCGTGGGGTCCACCGCGCCCAGCAGTGTGCCTTCGAAGCGGCCGCCAAAGCCCTGGAAGAACCACCAGGGCACGCCGTTCATTGCGCTGAGCACCACTGTGTCAGGGCCGATCAAGGGAGCGATGCGGCGCGCTACATCGAGAAGGCCCGGCGCCTTGACCGAAATAATCACGAGGTCCTGCACGCCGAGTTGCGCGGGGTCCGCGCTGACCTGCGCCGGCCAAGTGCTCTCCACGCCTCCTTCGCGCAGACGCAAGCCGTGGCGCTGCAAGGCCTGCAGTGTGGCACCCCGTGCCACAACACTCACGCGACAACCGGCGCCAGCCAGGCGCGCAGCGATCCAGCCACCGATGGCGCCGGCACCGTAAATACAGACCCTTGTGAAGGATTCAGAAGTCATCATGAAACTGCTTTGGCTTGTGCCCTAAGAATGCCTTAAGGCGCCGCGCCGAAGATCGCGGTATGGATTCACTTTACCAGAGAGCTTCACCATGAATTTTTTCCTTCGCCTGTTCATTCGTCAGTGGCTCGGTGTGGTGCTTGCAGCGCTGGCCCCGGTCGTGCTGGTTGCATTCCTGTCAATTCCCTACTCCCTGGGCGGGCATCCTGGCGAAGAGCGCACCCTAGCCGCTTCAGGCACTCAGCACATGACCTGATCGCCGGGTTGCCCTACACTTCGGAAATCATGAAATTCACCGAACTGGCGGACGACGCCGAAGACACAGAACACAGCCCGGCCGAGCGCATTGCGGCGGCCTCACGCAGTACCTGGGTCAGCGTTGGCGTCAATCTGGTCCTGACGATCGCGCAAGTCGTCGTCGGCGTATTGGCCAAGTCCCAGGGCTTGATCGCCGACGGCATCCATTCGCTGTCGGATTTGGTGGCCGACTTTGTCGTACTGCTGGCCAGTCACCACAGCAAGAAGGACGCTGACGCCGACCACCCTTACGGACATCAACGTTTTGAGACTGCGGCCTCGCTCGTGCTCGGCACCTTGCTGCTGGTGGTAGGTGTTGGCATGCTGTGGTCGGCCGCACGCAAACTCGAAGCGCCCGAGACCGTGCAGACCGTGCATATCATTGCCTTGTGGGTAGCTGGTGGTGCCTTGATTGCCAAAGAACTTCTGTTTCGCTACATGCTGTCGGTTGCCAAGCGAGTCAAGTCAAGCATGTTGGTAGCCAATGCCTGGCACGCCCGCTCTGACGCCGCGTCATCGTTGGTGGTGGGCGTTGGCATCATCGGCAATCTGGCGGGCTACCCGATTCTGGACCCGATTGCTGCATTGATTGTGGGCTTTATGGTCACCAGGATGGGCTGGGGCTTTAGCTGGGACGCCTTGCATGACCTGATGGATCGGGCGGTGGACGAGCAGGAGGTGCAGGCCATTCGAAAAACCTTGCTGGAAACACCGGGTGTGAGCGATGTGCACGACGTGCGTACGCGCAAGATGGGTGACATGATCGTGGTTGATGCACACATTGAGGTTGATGCAAACATCACGGTCGAAGCAGGCCACGATATTGCGGTTGAGGCCAGACAGCGTGTGCTGCAGCATCACCGAGTGCTCAACCTGATGACCCATGTTGACCCGTGGCACCGTCCCGACCTGGATCACGCCCGGCCAGAAAGCGGAATGCCCACATAAAGTGGGCATTTGCTAACGGGGGAAACCGCTAATTTATTGGTTGCGCGAGCAGGATTTGAACCTGCTTTCCTGGATATTCTGAAGGCTTCGGTGTCAACCACGGCAGGCGCGAGCGGCAAATCCGGCACGGGTGCCGCAAGAACTGGCATTTTGCGTTGGGGCTTTTTGGCAGCATTTTTGACGACAGCCGTATCTTGGTCCGCAGGTGCAGGCATTTTTCGACTCCTCCTTCGTTGGTATTCAGGTTCCTATAAAATCCGGCGAAAAGTATCGCGCGCCGGAATCCGGTTGCTGGTAACCTTTACGACTGCAGACAGGTCAGTATCGAAGCAGATGTCTGCATCAGTCAACGCAACGCATTTCGTCTAGGCAAACACAAATGACAAAGATTGTCCACTAACAAATTTAGGGGCAATATCGGACGACAATTTAGGTCGGAAATGACTATGGTTCGCACCAATCACCACGATCCTGTATCGATCAATTGCCGTGACGGGGCAGGCGTAAAGGGAAGGCGGCTGCTTCATGATTGCTGCGTTGAGTTGTTGCCGCAACCGAATATCGGCCTAGTTTGCTGAAGGAATCTCGTAGAGCGTCACTGTCACCATCGAATTTTCATCTTCGAATACTTCCAAGGCCTGATTCACCAAATCTGGCAGCGTTGCCAAATGATCCAGCGCGATTTTGAAGAGACCATGCTGTCGGTCCAAGTCCATCGGAAAAAGCGAATTCAAACATATGAGACCGGCATGTACAGGCTGCACAGCGTGGTATCCGCCGGGTTGACTCGCACCCACGCCTCGAAAGTCGCGTGCATTGTGAGTCACCAGAGTGAAGTCGCCGGCGACGACGAATACCATCAAATCCCAATCTTTGCTTTGGAGAAGCCCGCGATCACGCACACAGGTTGCCTCAACATGCCCCGCTGCAATTGCATCATCGACAAGTTCTGGCGACAGGCACTCGTCGATCAGCAACCGCAGCATCATGCTTTGGTAGCCCGGACCACACGAACGGTCTTAACCTTCCACGTTGGGTTGACCTCTGAAAGCCGCCGTGGCCGACCCCGCTTGGGGTGAATTTTGGCGTAGGTGCGTGCCGCTTCGATGTGCTCATCAGTCAAAAACGGGTATGACGAAATCAGTCGTTCTTTGTCGATTCCTTTGTCTAAGGACGCTGTAATCGTGTCGATCGGCACACGCGTGCCCCAAAAAACCGGCATGCCATTCATGATTGCAGAATCAATATGCACCAATGAATCGGCCTTCTCCACCTGATGAACACATTCAATTGCGTCATGGATGAAAGCAGAAACGTCTATCCGAGCGTGCGGCACAGTGACCGTCCAATCGAAATCTTTGGCCACATTGTCCATTGAGAAGATGGATAACTTCTGGCGACTATGCTCAACACGTCTGGTGAGTTCACCCACAATCTGCTTGCGCAATGACGCGGCAAATTGCCCTTCAGTTCCAAAATAGAAGCGAGCGAACCCGGCCGCAAGACGGGCAAATTGACGACCCTTTTCTGAACGAAACAGAGAATCGGGAACAATTCGCTCATCTATGACTCGATTCATGTCGCGATCTGAGAGGCCGGCAATGAACGCAGCCTCTGCAGTAGGAATGTAAGTCGCGCTGTTTGCCATAAACCCCTCCGATTCGTCGGAATTATAAATTAGGACAGTTCATTTTGCAACCAACCAGGCACGTTGAGTGATTTTGTGCCGCGGTGCCGATGAAAAAATTCGCGCCTTTTGCGACCCAATGGAATCGTCATCATAGGAAACGTCGAAGCCATTTTGGGCCAATACCCAATGGTCAATTTCAGTCCAAGTGAAATTTGGCGGGCCAAAAGTGGGCCAAAAAGCAAAACGCCAACACTAGGTTGGCGTTTACTTACGGGGTCAGCCCCGTATCTATTGGTTGCGCGAGCAGGATTTGAACCTGCGACCTTTGGGTTATGAGCCCAACGAGCTACCAGACTGCTCCATCGCGCGGTATGTTTGTATTGTACTCTATCAAGCCTTGTCGGCCTCGCCCGCCGGGGCTTCAATTTCGGCCGGGCGGTCGACCAATTCAACCAGGGCCATCGGAGCGTTGTCGCCGACGCGGAAACCCATTTTCAGGATGCGTGTGTAGCCACCGGGACGTGTCTTGAAACGCGGGCCGAGGTCATTGAAGAGCTTGACCACGCTGTCGCGGTCACGCAAGCGGTCAAACGCCAGACGGCGATTGGCGACGGTGGCTTCTTTTGCCAGGGTGATCATCGGCTCCACCACACGGCGCAGTTCCTTGGCTTTTGGCAAGGTCGTCTTGATGACTTCGTGCGTGATGAGTGAATTCATCATGTTGCGCAGCATCGCCAGGCGGTGCTCGCTGGTTCGATTGAGTTTACGTAATCCGTGTCCGTGACGCATGGTGGTTTCCTTTAGTTTTAGCAGGCAGCCGTATCAGGTACTGCCCGTGGCGCTGAGACCTTTTCTGGCCTCAGAAATTAACGCTTTTCGAGTGCGGCGGGCGGCCAACTTTCGAGCTTCATGCCCAAAGTCAGGCCACGTGATGCCAGTACTTCCTTGATCTCGTTGAGTGATTTGCGACCAAGATTCGGGGTCTTCAGCAATTCATTTTCGGTGCGCTGGATCAGGTCCCCGATGTAGTAGATATTTTCTGCTTTCAGGCAGTTGGCTGAGCGAACGGTCAGTTCAAGCTCGTCCACCGGACGCAGCAGAATCGGGTCGAACTGTGTGCTGCCGCGCGGCGCCGGCGCGTCAAACGCTGCCAGTTCGGTGCCTTCAAGCTGGGCAAACACGGCAAGTTGCTCAACCAGAATTCTGGCCGATGCGCGAACCGCTTCTTCAGCCGAGATGGCACCATTGGTTTCGATGTCAACCACCAGCTTGTCCAGATCGGTGCGCTGTTCAACACGCGCACTCTCCACGGTGTAGCTGACGCGCTTGACCGGAGAGAAGGAAGCGTCGAGCACGATGCGGCCAATCGACTTGGTCGGCTCATCGCCGTGACGGCGCATGGTGCCTGGCACGTAGCCACGACCCTTTTCAACCTTGATCTGCATATCGAGCTTGCCGCCTTGCGAGAGGTGGGCAATGATGTGCTCCGGATTGACGATTTCGACGTCGTGCGGCGTCTGGATGTCGCTCGCGGTGACCGGGCCTTCGCCGTCTTTGCGCAGGCTGAGTGTGACTTCTTCACGATTGTGGAGCTTGAAGACAACGCCCTTCAGATTCAACAGGATGTTGACCACGTCTTCTTGTACGCCGTCAATAGAGGAATACTCGTGCAAGACGCCGGCGATGGTGACTTCGGTAGCAGCGTAGCCCGGCATGGAGGAGAGCAGGACACGACGCAATGCGTTGCCAAGCGTGTGGCCATAGCCACGCTCGAAGGGCTCCAGAGCAACCTTTGCCCGATGGGCGGAGAGATGCTCGACGTTGATGGCTTTGGGTTTCAGTAAACTATTTTGCATGCAGACTTCCTCTCAATACCCCCGGCTCATTACACCGGTAAGGCTGGCGAAGCACCTGAAACGCAGCAACTGCGCCCCAGGAACGATTTTGAACAAATAATGTTTTAAAAAAACTCTTAACGCGAATACAACTCGACAATCAACGACTCATTTACGTCAGCGGCAAACTGATCACGATCAGGAACCGACTTGAAAACGCCCTCAGCCTTTTCAATATTGACTTCAACCCAGCTCGGCATACCGACTTGCTGCGCCAACTGCAAGGCTTCAACAACGCGGTTCTGCTTCTTGGACTTCTCGCGAACGGCGATCACGTCACCAGCCTTGACCATGAAAGACGGGATATTGACCGCCTTGCCATTGACCGTCAGGGCTTTGTGCGAGACCAACTGACGCGCTTCAGCGCGGGTCGAGCCAAATCCCATGCGATAGACGACATTGTCCAGACGCGATTCAAGCAGAGACAGCAGATTGGCACCGGTATTGCCTTTGCGGCTATCCGCTTCTTCGAAATAGCGGCGGAACTGCTTCTCCAAAATGCCATACATGCGCTTGACTTTTTGCTTTTCGCGCAGTTGCAGACCATAGTCCGAGGTGCGTGCACCTGAGGTACGACCGTGTTGACCCGGCTTGGAGTCGAATTTTGCCTTGTCTCCAATGGAGCGGCGGGCGCTCTTGAGAAACAGGTCTGTGCCTTCTCGGCGTGATAATTTGGCCTTGGGGCCTAGATAGCGTGCCACTTGAACTTCCTTTATGTCATCTGCCGCACATCAGTGCGGGAGCCACCAGCTAATGCCGGTGGCGGTGGGCTTGTTTAAAAACTGAATACCGAATTCAGATACGACGGCGCTTTTGTGGACGGCAGCCGTTGTGCGGTACCGGCGTCACATCAGCAATCATGTTGATGCGAATGCCAAGAGCAGCCAGGGCGCGAACCGAAGATTCGCGACCAGGACCAGGGCCCTTGATTTCAACATCAAGATTCTTGATTCCCTGCTCGATGGCAGCACGACCTGCCACCTCGGAAGCGACCTGCGCCGCAAACGGTGTGGACTTGCGGGAACCCTTGAACCCCTGACCACCCGAAGACGCCCACGACAAGGCATTGCCTTGCCGATCAGCGATCGTGATGATGGTGTTGTTGAACGAGGCGTGGACGTGCGCTATGCCGTCTGCTACGTTCTTGCGAACCTTCTTACGGACCCGTTGGGCCGCGTTACTGGCGGGAGCTTTTGCCATAGTGGTCTTTCAATCCCTGTTATTTCTTCAATGAAGCAGCGGCCTTGCGGGGGCCTTTGCGGGTACGGGCATTGGTCCGCGTGCGTTGGCCACGCACAGGAAGGCCACGCCGATGACGGAATCCGCGGTAACAACCAATGTCCATCAAGCGTTTGATGTTCATCGTCGTTTCACGACGCAGATCACCTTCAATGGTGAATTGCGCAATCTGGTCGCGAATTTTTTCCAGATCCGAGTCAGTCAAATCCTTGACCTTCTTGGAGTAGGCGATGCCACAAGCTTCGCAGATTTTGCGAGCGCGATTGCGACCGATCCCGAAGATGGCGGTCAGGCCAATTTCAGAATGCTGTTGCGGCGGAATATTGATGCCAGCGATACGTGCCATTTTCGTCCTCTAAAACTTTATGCAATCAACCCTGACGCTGCTTGTGACGCGGATCCGAGCAGATCACACGCACCACGCCCTTGCGCCGAATTACCTTGCAGTTACGGCAAATTTTCTTGACCGAAGCCGAAACTTTCATTTCATTCTCCTAAAACCTTTGTTACTTAGCTCTGAATACAATCCGTGCCCGGCTCAAATCGTAGGGCGTCAATTCAACAGTGACTTTGTCACCTGGAAGAATGCGGATGTAGTGCATGCGCATTTTTCCGGAAATGTGTCCCAACACGATGTGTCCGTTTTCCAGCTTTACACGAAACGTGGCATTGGGCAGGTTTTCAACCACTTCGCCCTGCATCTGAATGACATCGTCTTTTGACATAGTTTGCTTGCCTTAGGAAGACTTGAAATTGGCCTTCTTCAACAAGGACTCATACTGTTGTGACATCAGATAATTCTGTACCTGGGCCATGAAATCCATGGTCACCACAACAATAATCAGGAGCGAGGTGCCGCCAAAGTAAAACGGCACGTTGTATTTCAGGATCAGGAATTCGGGCAGCAAGCAGACCAGCGTGATGTAAATCGCACCAGCAAAGGTCAGTCGTAGCAAAATCTTGTCGATGTAGCGAGCCGTCTGGTCACCGGGACGAATGCCGGGGATGAAGGCGCCGCTCTTCTTCAGGTTATCAGCTGTTTCGCGGCTGTTAAAGACCAGCGCCGTGTAAAAGAAGCAGAAAAATACAATTGCGCTAGCGTACAGCATGACGTAAATTGGCTGCCCGGGCGTCAAGGAACCAGCAATGTCTTTCAGCCAGCGCATCGAGTCGCCGGTACTGAACCAGCCGACCACTGTGGCGGGCAACAAAATGATGCTGGAGGCGAAAATCGGTGGGATCACGCCAGCCATGTTGAGTTTCAGTGGTAGGTGGGAAGACTGTCCACCATAAACCTTGTTGCCAACCTGACGCCGCGCGTAATTGACCAGGATCTTGCGCTGACCGCGCTCCACAAATACGACGAAGTACGTGACCAATGCCACCAGAACGACAATGAACAGTGCCACGATGATGCTCATGGCACCAGTGCGCACCAGTTCGAGCAGTCCGCCAATGGCGTTGGGCAAACCAGCCGCGATTCCGCCAAAAATGAGAATCGAGATGCCGTTACCCAGGCCACGCTCGGTGATTTGCTCTCCCAACCACATCAGGAACAGCGTACCCGATGTCAGCGTGACGATAGCGGTCATGCGAAAACCAAAACCCGGCACCATCACCAGGCCCGGCGAGCTTTCCAGCGCCAGGGCAATGCCCATGGACTGGAACAGTGCCAGGCCGAGGGTGCCGTAACGAGTGTATTGGGTGATCTTGCGCCGACCGGCTTCGCCCTCTTTCTTCAGCTGTTCAAACGTGGGCAGCACGTAGGTGAGCAACTGCATGATGATCGATGCCGATATATAGGGCATGATGCCCAGCGCGAAAACGGTGAAGCGCGACAGCGCGCCGCCCGAGAACATGTTGAACATGCCCAGGATACCGCCCTGCTGACCCTTGAAAAATTGCGCAAGTTGCGCCGGATCGATGCCTGGCACCGGAATGTGGGCGCCAACGCGGTACACCACGAGGGCAAGCAGCAAAAAGACGAGGCGGCGACGCAGGTCGCCGAACTTGCCGGTTTTTGCCAATTGTGCTGCGTTGGTTGCCACGTGCGAAGTCTTTCTATAGCTGTTTAAGCGAAACTGCCGCCAGCTGCCTCAATGGCTGCCTTGGCAGCGGCGGTGGCACCGATACCGGTGCACTTGAGCGCTTTGGTGATTTCACCCGTCTTGATGATCTTGACGACCCTGGCGAGTTCACCCACCAGACCGGCCTGCTTGAGCGTCACCAGATCGATTTCGGCTGCACCGAGCAGTTCCAGCGAAGCCAGGGTGACTTCAGCGTTGAACTTGAGCAGATGGGATTTGAAACCGCGCTTGGGCAAGCGCCGCTGCATAGGCATTTGACCGCCTTCAAAACCGACTTTATGGTAGCCGCCAGCACGTGATTTCTGGCCCTTGTGACCGCGACCTGCGGTCTTGCCAATGCCAGATCCGATACCGCGACCGACGCGACGCTTGTAGTGTTTTGCACCGTCAGCGGACTTGATGCCATTGAGTTCCATCATCAACCTCTTAGAGCACTTTGACCAGATAACTGATCTTGTTAATCATGCCGCGGACCTCGGGCGTATCCACCAACTCGCGCACGCTGCGAATTTTGCGAAGACCAAGACCACGAACGGTGGCGCGGTGCGATTCCTGGCAACCGATAGGGCTGCGAACCAACTGCACTTTGACTGTTTGTTTTGTCGTCATTTCTGGACTCCCGGTCAGACGAAGAGTTCTTCAACCGTCTTGCCGCGCTTGGCAGCGACATGCGACGGCGTCGTGGCATGCGACAGGGCGTCGAGCGTCGCACGAACCATGTTGTAGGGATTGGTCGAGCCATGGCTCTTGGCCACGATGTCGGTGATCCCGACGACCTCGAAGACAGCGCGCATCGGACCGCCGGCGATGATGCCGGTTCCCTTGGGAGCGGGCGCCATCATGACAGCCGCTGCACCATGCTGACCCATCACCTTGTGGTGGATCGAACCATTCTTGAGCGAGACCTTGGTCAGGTTGCGGCGCGCTTCTTCCATCGCCTTTTGCACTGCTGCAGGCACTTCTTTTGACTTGCCCTTGCCCATGCCAACCCGGCCATCGCCGTCACCGACCACGGTCAGTGCCGCAAAGCCAAGAATGCGGCCACCCTTGACCACCTTGGTAACGCGATTGATCGCGATCATCTTCTCACGCAGACCGTCTTCAGGCCCTTCAGCCTTGCCCTGCATTTTCGCTTGAACTTTAGCCATTCTGTTTTCCGATCTGCTTAGAACTGCAAGCCTGCTTCACGTGCCGCATCTGCCAAAGCCTTGACGCGGCCATGGTATGCAAACCCGGCACGATCAAAGGCAACTTTTTCAACGCCGGCCGCCTTGGCCTTTTCAGCCACGCGCTTGCCAACAACCTGGGCGGCAGCAACATTGCCGCCCTTGCCAGAAGCACCCAGGGCGGTACGAACTTCGGCTTCTGCGGTCGATGCACTTGCCAAAATCTTGTCGCCATCGCCAGAAATGACGCTGGCATAAATATGCAGATTGGTACGCGTCACCGTCAGACGGGCGACACGCTGGGTGGCGATCCGGATACGGGTTTGACGGGCTCTGCGCAGACGCTGTTCTTTTTTGCTCAACATGGTGCTGCCCCTTACTTCTTCTTGGTTTCTTTGATCGTGATCTTTTCATCCGCATAACGGATGCCCTTGCCCTTGTAAGGCTCGGGAGGACGGATGGCACGAATTTCTGCGGCCACCTGACCAACGCGCTGACGATCCGCGCCCTTGATCACGATTTCAGTCGGCGTTGGCGTCGCGACGCTGATACCGGCCGGCATATCCTTGTTGACCGGGTGGGAATACCCAACCGTCAGATTCAGCTTGGTGCCTTGCGCCTGGGCCTTGTAGCCCACGCCGACCAGGCTGAGTTTCTTCTCGAAACCCTTGGTCACACCTTGCACCATGTTGTTGACCAACTGGCGCATGGTTCCGCTCATGGCATCGGCTTCACGGGAGTCGTTTGCAGGAGCAAAGCTCAGCTTGCCGGCATCGAGTGTGACCTTGACCAATGCGTTCTGGGCGAAAGACAGGACGCCGCCAGCGCCTTTGACGCTGATCTGGTCTTCTTTGAGTGATACATCCACGCCAGCCGGAACGGCGACGGGCATTTTTCCTATACGGGACATTTTCTGGTACTCCTGAATGTCACGCTTTAAGCGACGTAACAGAGCACTTCGCCACCGACACCGGTAGCGCGCGCTTTGCGATCAGTCATAACGCCCTTGGGGGTGGTGACGATCGCCACCCCCAGGCCATTCTGGACTTGAGGAATGGCATCACTGCCACGGTAAACACGCAAACCAGGGCGACTGACGCGCTCAATGCGCTCAATCACTGGCCGGCCAGCGTAGTATTTCAGGGCGATTTCAAGCTCTGCCTTGCCGTCTTCAGTGTTGATTTTGAAGCCGTCAATATAGCCTTCGTCTTTCAACACTTGGGCAATCGCCACCTTCACTTTGGAAGAGGGTACGCTGACGGTGGTTTTTGCCACCATCTGCGCATTGCGAATGCGTGTCAACAGGTCGGCGATGGGATCACTCATGCTCATGTCTATGTCTCCTACCGCTTACCAACTAGCCTTGACTATGCCGGGGATTTCTCCAGCAAAAGCCATTTCACGAATCTTTGCACGCGCCAGACCGAAATACTGGAAGGTGCCACGAGGACGACCGGTGATCGCGCAGCGGTTGCGCTGGCGCGTCGGATTGGCATTGCGAGGTAGCTTTTGCAGACCCAGACGGGCCGCCGCGCGCTCTTCGTCGCTGCGCTTGAGGTCAGCGGAAATTGCCTTGAGTTCCGCGTGTTTTTTCGCGTACTTGGCAACCAGTTTGTCGCGCTTGAGTTCGCGCTCGATTAAAGCCATTTTAGCCACAGGTCACCTCAGTTCTTGAAGGGGAAACGGAAGCCTGCGAGCAGTGCTTTGCACTCTTCATCGGTCTTGGCCGTTGTGGTGATGCTGATATTGAGGCCGCGCAAGGCGTCAACCTTGTCGTATTCAATTTCAGGGAAGATGATCTGTTCTTTGACGCCGATGTTGTAGTTGCCGCGGCCATCAAAAGCCCGACCGGAAATACCCCGGAAATCGCGAACACGCGGCAAAGCCACGGTGACGAAGCGGTCCAGAAACTCGAACATCTGGACGCCGCGCAATGTAACCATGCAGCCGATGGCCTGGTTCTCGCGGATCTTGAATCCTGCAATGGCCTTCTTGGACATGGTGACTACCGGCTTCTGACCCGCAATCTTGCTCAGGTCGGCGACCGCGTGGTCCATGATCTTCTTGTCGGCCACGGCCTCACTGACGCCCATGTTCAGGGTGATTTTGGTGAGACGCGGAACTTGCATGGCAGAGGTATAGCCAAATTTGGCCATCAGCTCTGGCGCCACTTTTTCGCGATAGTGTTGTTGCAAACGAGCCATGTTCATGCCACCTTGATTTCTTCACCGCTGGACTTGTAGACGCGAACGCGTTTACCGTCCGCCAGCAGTTTGATGCCAACACGATCAGCCTTGCCCGAGGCAGCGTTGAATATCGCCACGTTGGACTGGTGAATGGGCATCGCCTTCTCAACAATGCCGCCAACCGTTCCCTTCATGGGATTGGGTTTGGTATGTTTCTTGACGATATTGACGCCGTCCACGATCACGTGGGAGTCGTCCTTACGCGAAGCAATGGTGCCGCGCTTGCCCTTGTCGCGCCCCGCGAGCACGATGATTTGGTCGCCTTTGCGAATCTTGTTCATGGCGTGTCCTTACAAAACTTCAGGAGCCAGGGACACGATCTTCATGAACTTCTCGGTACGCAGTTCGCGCGTCACCGGGCCGAAGATACGGGTGCCGATTGGCTCCAATTTGGCGTTCAGCAACACTGCGGCATTGCCATCGAATTTGACCAGCGAGCCGTCACTGCGACGGATGCCCTTGGCCGTACGTACCACCACTGCACTGTAAATCTCGCCTTTTTTGACGCGACCGCGCGGAGCAGCTTCCTTGATACTTACTTTGATAACGTCGCCGACGCTGGCGTAGCGACGCTTGGACCCGCCGAGCACCTTGATGCACAGGACGGACTTTGCGCCGGTATTGTCGGCAACTTCTAATCTGGATTCAGCTTGGATCATTTCAATTCTTCCCAACTTGCACCGGATAAATCCGGTCAGTCTTGGGCCCGTCGTTTGCGATGTAAACCACTCACATCACGCTCGCTGGGCAGACACTTCGTACTTTTTCAAGCGAAGCCGGCTATTGTGCACGACTTCTACCGGGCCGTCAAGATGTTTATTCAGGCCAGGTGAAATATTGCCGCGCCAAGGCGGAAAAAGCGGCAATTTCAGGGTCCAGGCCGGTTTCCTGCTGCAGTATTTCCCCGACCGACTGCGCCAGCGAAGACGCCAGTCTGGCGTCCAGAAACAACAACCTGGAGCGCCGGGCCAGCACATCTTCCACCTTGATCGCATATTCGTAACGGGCAGCAAATCGAATCATGGCTTCGGTGAAACCCGGACATAGCTCGGTCTCGGCACCCGGCAGACCCGCCAGCAAGGCTTGTTCATCGCCATAGGAATGCGCACCCGGCGCATGACAAATCGAGACGGCCTTCATGCCCACTGGTCCAGCACCAACCAGTTTTAAGTGCAAAGTGACCCCGCCAGGCTTCTTTGCAAGCAGAGCCTCTTGCATACAGGTATGCAACACATCTTCAGCCATGGCGCGGTAAGTGGTCCACTTGCCACCTGTCACAGTCACCAGACTGCTGCGACTCACCAGCACCGTGTGCTCTCGGCTCAAACCCTTGGTGTTCTCGCCCTCATCGTCCTGCGGTTTGACCAGCGGGCGCAGACCCACCCAGATGCTTTTGACGTCCGCGCGCAGCGGTGGACGCTTCAAATAGAGGGCCGATTCATTCAGAATGAAATCAACTTCTTCCCTGAAGGCCAGCGGCTCACGTGCCAGATCATGGCGCGGCGTGTCAGTGGTACCCAAAATCACCTTACCCAGCCACGGCACAGCAAACAAGACCCGCCCGTCGCTTGTCTTGGGCACCATCAGGGCGCTGTCTCCGCCCAGAAATTCACGATCCACCACGATGTGGACACCCTGACTTGGCGCCACCATCGGTCTGACCGGACGTCTGCCATCGCTCCTGTTGGCGGCTCCATCCTTTTGCCGGAGTTCATCGACCCAGACGCCTGTTGCATTCACCACGCAACGCGATCTGATGCGGTATGGCTGCCCGGTTAGCGTGTCTTGGCAAACCAGCCCGGCCACCTTCGCGTCGTCATAAAACAGGTCCGTGGCGCATATATAGTTGAGCAGCAAGGCCCCCTGTGCTGCGGCGCTGCGCGCCAGCGCCAGCGCCAGCCGGGCGTCGTTGAACTGACCATCCCAGTACTTGACACCCCCCATCAGGTCTTGCGACTTCGACGCCGGCAACAAGGCCAGGGTTTCCGCAGAATTCAGTATTTCAGTGCGTCCCAAGCGGGCCTTCCCGGCCAAAACGTCGTACAACTTCAGCCCGGTAGCGTAAAGCGGAAGCTCCCACCACCGGTAGGCCGGCACGACAAACGCCAGGGGTTGCGCCAGATGCGGTGCGTTTTCCAGCAGCGTGCTGCGTTCATGAAGAGCTTCGCGCACCAACCCAATATTGCCTTGCGACAGATAGCGCACGCCGCCATGGACCAGTTTGGTAGCGCGTGATGAGGTGCCTTTGGCAAAATCGTGCGACTCGACCAGCACCACTTTGAATCCGCGCGCGGCGGCGTCGAGTGCCACACCCAGGCCGGTGGCGCCACCACCCACGATGGCGATGTCATATTGGGCATCCGCAGCCAGACAAGCGGTCAATTCATGGCGTCGGGTCGGAACTGCGTGTGGGTAACTTGACATCGGCAGGATTTCTCAAACTGGGGTCTGGCTGGCGCTGACTCGCGTCAGCTTTCATCTCGATCAATAATGCCCTTTATCCCCATTCCCGCAGTATCCCATGACCTATCTGCTCGCCCTGGACCAGGGCACCTCCAGTTCCCGCAGCATCGTGTTCGACGCCCGCGGCCGTATCGTGGCCCAGGCACGGATGGAGCTGACGCAACTTTACCCCCAGCCAGGCTGGGTCGAACACGACCCGCTGGAAATCTGGCGCACCCAACTGGCCACTGCGCGCGAAGCACTGCTCAAGGCTGGCATCTCAGCACGCCAGGTGCGTGCCCTTGGCATCACCAACCAGCGTGAAACAACCGTCGTCTGGAACCGCTCCACCGGATTGCCGATTCACCATGCGATCGTCTGGCAAGACCGCCGAGCCGAGCCGGACTGCCAGGAGTTGCGAGAACGCGGGCTGGCCGCGACGATTCAGGCCAAGACCGGTTTGCTGGTCGATGCCTATTTTTCCGGCACCAAGCTCAAGTGGCTGCTTGATCACGTGCCAGGAGCACGCCAGCAGGCTCAAAACGGTGAATTGGCCTTTGGGACCGTCGATAGCTGGCTGCTATGGTGCCTGACCGGCGGCGCGGTTCACGCCACCGATGTCAGCAATGCCTCGCGCACCATGCTGTTCAACGTCCACAGCAACCAATGGGATACCGAATTGCTGAAGGCGCTGGACATTCCGGCCAATTTGATGCCCAGGGTCAAGCCGTCGAGCGCGCTGTACGGCGAGGTCAGAGCTGACTTGCTGGGGCACAGCATTGCCATCGGCGGTGTTGCCGGTGATCAGCAAAGCGCCCTGTTCGGCCAGGCCTGCTTCAAGTCCGGCATGGTGAAGAACACTTACGGAACCGGGTGCTTCATGTTGATGCACACTGGAGGCAAGTTCGAGACCTCCAGCAACGGCCTCATCAGCACCAGCGCGGCACAAACGACGGAGCGGACGGAGTTCGCACTTGAAGGCAGTGTTTTTATTGGCGGCGCTGTAGTGCAATGGCTGCGAGATGGCTTGCGCGCGATTGCAAGCAGCGCCGAGGTGCAGCAACTGGCGCAAAGTGTGCCGGATTCGGGCGGCGTGATGGTGGTGCCGGCGTTTACCGGACTCGGCGCCCCTTACTGGAAACCCGATGCGCGTGGCACCATCACGGGACTGACGCGCGGTAGCAACGTCGCCCACATCGCCCGCGCCGCGTTGGAGAGCATTGCCTTTCAGAGCGCTGCCTTGCTGCATGCCATGAGCCGCGATGCGGTAGAGGCGGGCGGATCGCGGGTAAGCGAACTGCGGGTGGACGGTGGCGCCTGCGTGAACGACTTATTGATGCAGTTCCAGGCCGATTTGCTCGGTATTGCGGTTATCCGACCGGCCATCACCGAAACCACCGCACTTGGCGCGGCCTATCTGGCTGGTCTGGCCACTGGTATTTATCGGAGCACCGACGAACTGACCGATTTGTGGCAAGTCGAGCGGCGCTTCCTGCCAACACTCGCCACAAGTCGCGCCACGGAGTTGATGGAGCAATGGGAGCACGCAGTCCGGCAGGCTGTCCTTTAGACTCGGGACTTCACCCGGCGCCTTGTGGCAATCCATTGACGGCATGGATCGCCGCGGGCTACGCCCTCGCGATGACGAAAGCGGGCGCCATCCATTTTGGAAAGACGAATTATGAGCAAACGCATTGCATTCATTGGCGGTGGCAACATGGCAAGCGCCATCATCGGCGGCCTGCTG
>Ga0194060_10001074_pt1 | contig 19791 bp, 18 predicted proteins | sample SepL225m_MetaG_FD_163427 | JGI IMG/M metagenome (GOLD analysis project Ga0194060, IMG submission 163427) | Anoxic zone freshwater microbial communities from boreal shield lake in IISD Experimental Lakes Area, Ontario, Canada - Sep2016-L222-5m | ecosystem: Environmental > Aquatic > Freshwater >... | reverse complement strand
GATACAGGCGCTCAGCCGGCGTGCGAACCGGGCCCGGTACCGCGTGAAGTCCGGTCCAGGTAACGCCACAGCAATGCGAGTCCGCCGCCGGACACGATGTGCCAGATGCCCCACAGCCCTGCCACCGCGACCATCGCCAGATCGGAGTTGAACTGCGCTGCGATGATGCCGAGCGCCAGGCCCGAGTTCTGCATTCCGCCCTCGATGATTACCGCGCGCCGGTCTGCAACCTTCAGGCGCGCCAGCACCGACGCGCCGTAGCCCAGACCCAGGCCAAGCGCGTTGTGCCCGATCACAACAGGCAGCGTGCGCGTGAGTTCGATCAGAAACAGCTTCCACTGGGCCGCGACCGCGCCGACGATGAACAGCATCAGCGCCGCCACGGCGAATCTCCCCAGGGGCTTGCGCAGGCGCACTGCCAACATCGGCGCGTGGCGCGAGGTAAACAGCGCCGCACTCATCGGCAGGGCCAGCAACAGCACCAGGCTGACGACGAGGTCGCCCGGGTCCACTGCGATCGCGCGCGCCCAGGCGGCGGTGCGCGGATTGGCGGCGATCATCAGGCTGAAATTCAGCGGCGTGAACACCAGCGCGAGCACGTTCGAGACGGCGGAGATGGAAAGCGACAAAGCCAGGTTGCCGCGCCCGAAATAGGTGACCACGTTCGACAGCGCGCCGCCGGGGCAGGCGGCCACCAGCATCATCGCCGCCATGGTCGCCGCCGGCAGATCGAGCAGGAGCGTGACGCCCAGGGTGGCGCCCGGCAACAGGATGAACTGCGCAACCAGACCCGCGCCGACCGCCAGCGGATGGCGCGCGACGTAGCGGAAGTCGTCCACGCGCAGATCCAGTGACACGGCATAGACCATGGTCGCGAGCACGGTCATCAAGATAATCTGCTGCATATCATCTCCAGAAGTAGCGCTTGTTGCACGGAAGAAAGGATTGTTCGCACTTGGATAAGAACAAACCAAAACCGTTGTTGCCTTTATCCGTAACCATGTTTTTGGTGCGGATGCGCTTTTCATCCGCACCAAAAACATGGTTGGCGCGCGCGAGCGCGCAATGACCGCTCTTGGTATGCGGTGAAAATTAAGATGCCGTATCTGGTTACTTCAACGGCTTGTAGCGTATGCGCTTCGGCTTGGCCGCCTCTTCGCCCAGGCGCTTTATCTTGTCCGCTTCGTATTCCTGATAGTTGCCGTTGAAAAAACTCACTTTTGAATCGCCCTCGAAGGCAATGATGTGGGTGGCGATCCGATCGAGGAACCAGCGGTCATGCGATATGACCATCACGCTGCCGGCGAACTCGAGCAGGGCGTCCTCCAGCGCGCGCAGCGTCTCCACGTCGAGGTCGTTGGAGGGTTCGTCCAGCAGCAGCACGTTGCCGCCGGCGATCAGTGTCTTCGCCAGGTGCAGCCGCCCGCGCTCGCCGCCGGACAGGTTGCCGACTTTCTTTCCCTGGTCGGTGCCCTTGAAGTTGAAGCGGCCCAGATAGGCGCGCGACGGCATTTCGAACTTGCCCACGTTGAGCATGTCCGCGCCGGCGGCGACATAGTCGAACACTGTCTTGTCACCCTCCAGGTCGTCGCGCGACTGGTCGACGTAAGCCATCTTGACCGTCGGGCCGATCGCCACTTCGCCCTGGCCCGGCTGCTCCTTGCCCGTGATCATGCGAAACAGCGTGGACTTGCCCGCGCCGTTCGGGCCGATGATGCCGACGATGGCGCCGGCCGGAACCTGAAACGAAAAGTCGTCGATCAGCAGTCGCTCGCCATAGCCTTTGCTCACGCCCTTGAACTCGATCACCGCATCGCCCAAGCGCTCGGCCACCGGAATGAAAATCTCCTGGGTCTCGTTGCGTTTCTGGTAATCGTATGAGGAAAGTTCGTTGAAGCGGGCGAGGCGCGCCTTGCTTTTGGCCTGCCGCGCCTTGGGGTTCTGGCGCACCCATTCCAGTTCCCTCTTGATCGTCTTCTGCCGCGCGGACTCGGTCGACTCCTCCTGTTCCAGGCGCGCTTCTTTCTGCGCCAGCCAGGAACTGTAGTTGCCCTCCCACGGAATGCCGTAGCCGCGGTCCAGTTCCAGTATCCATTGCGCCGCGTTGTCCAGGAAGTAACGATCGTGGGTCACCGCCACCACGGTGCCGGGAAATTTCTGCAGGAACTGTTCCAGCCATTCGACGCTCTCGGCATCTAGGTGGTTGGTGGGCTCGTCCAGCAGCAGCAGATCGGGTTTCGACAGCAGCAGGCGGCACAGCGACACGCGGCGCTTCTCGCCGCCGGAAAGCGGGCCGATCTTTGCGTCCCAGGGCGGCAGGCGCAGCGCGTCGGCCGCGATCTCGAGCTGGTGCTCGACGTTGTCGCCGGCGGAAGCGGCGATCACCGCCTCTAGCTCCGCCTGCTCGGCCGCCAGCTTGTCGAAGTCGGCGTCCGGCTCGGCATAGGCGGCGTAGACCTCGTCCAGGCGCTTCTTCGCGCCGAACACCTCGCCCAGGCCCTCCTCCACCGCCTCGCGCACGCTCTGCCCAGGATCGAGCTGCGGCTCCTGCGGCAGATAGCCGATGCGCATATTCGGCTTGGCGATCACCTCGCCGTCGTAATCCTTGTCCTCCCCCGCCATGATGCGCAGCAAGGTGGATTTGCCCGAGCCATTCAGGCCGAGCACGCCGATCTTGGCGCCGGCGAAGAAGTTGAGCGAAATGTTCTTGAGGATGAAACGCTTGGGCGGCACGACTTTGCCGACCCGGCGCATGGTGTAGACGTATTGGGCCATGAGTGCTTTCGATGCAAAAATATGGAGCGATGAGGTGCAACCGCTGCCCCGAGTCCAGTATTCTACGTGCTTCACTCCTTCGCGTGCATTCCGAAATGGGTCTATTCTCCAAGCGCAGCCTGTTCGCCGTCCTCTCGCGCTCGCCGTGGTGGCTGTCCGTGCTCCTCGCCACCGCGGTGTTCATGCTGGTGCGGCAGTTCATGCCCGACGCCGCCGCGCTGGCCTCGACGCTGCCTTTTCTGGGCATTGCCGGCTACGCCGGCTGGCGCCAGTCGCGCGTCCCGGATCCGGAGCGCGTCGCGGCGGAACTGGCGGCGCTGCGCGCGATGTCCTGGCAGGAATTTTCGGCGGCGATGGAAGCCGCGTTCCGCAGAGACGGATATGCGGTCGACGCGATCGGCAAAGGCGCCGCCGATTTCAAACTGCACAAGGGGGGCCGTGTCGCACTGGCCGGCTGCAAACGCTGGAAGGTGGCGCAGACCGGAGTCGAACCGTTGCGCGAGCTGCTGCTGGCGAAGGACGCGGCGGAGGCGCAGGACTGCGTGTACGTGGCGGCGGGCGAGCTGAGCCAGAACGCGCGGCAGTTCGCAGCCGAAAACAAAATGCGCTTGTTGTGCGAAGCTGAACTGGTGCAACTGCTGGCGCGTTCCAAAGGACAAAAAGACGTGCCGGCGGCCGGGCACGCGCCTTGATCGGTCGCGCCGGCATTCCATGACGCGACCCGACCTGATCGGACGATCGCTGGTGGCGGCACAGTTCGCGCTGATTGCCTGGTTGATTTGGCCGTTGACGCCGCAACGGTGGTCGCCGCCGGCGCTGATGCTCGTGGCCTGCTCGGCGGCCCTCGGCCTGTGGACGCTGTTTCACAACCGCCCGGGCAACTTCAACATCCGGCCCGAACCCAAGGCATCAGGCCGTCTGGTGACCAGCGGCCCCTATCGCTTCGTCCGCAATCCCATGTATTCCGCGGTGCTGCTGTTCGCGGTTGCGGAGGTCATGGCCTACGACGATCCGCGGAAGATCCTGTGCTCGATCGCGCTGGCCCTGGTGTTTCTGGCCAAGGCAATGCTGGAAGAGCGCAGTTTGCGCGTTCGCTTTCCCGGCTACGACGCCTATGCGAAGCAGGTGCGACGGTTCGTCCCGGGTTTGTTCTGACTTTTGCGAACCGCGCCGCGAAGCTTGCGGGTAAAATGCGCGCTCTGCGTCGGTAAGCGCCCGCTGCGCGCAGCCATTCATCGATCGGGAGGATTAGTGTCCAATTCATCGCGTATCGCGCGCATCGCCCTCGCCCTTGCTGCGTTCGTTTTCGCCGGCAATGCCGCTGCGCAGGCCTACCCGTCGAAGCCCATCCGCATCATCATCCCGTTTGCTGCGGGAGGCACCTCCGACATCCTTGCGCGCTTCATCGCGCCGAAGCTAACCGAAGCCTGGGGCCAGCCGGTGATCGTCGAGAACAAGACGGGCGCCAACGGCAACGTCGCCGCCGAGTATGTATCCAGGTCCGCCCCGGACGGCTACACGGTGATGCTTGGTGACATCGGCGCGCTGTCGATCGCACCGAGCGTGTACCCGAGCCTGCCGTTCGATCCGGTGAAGGATTTCAGCGCGATAGTCATGGTGTCCTATTCGCCGCACATCCTGGCGGTGCACCCCTCAGTGCCCGTATCCAGCGTGCAGGAGCTGATCGCCTACGCCAAGGCGCGGCCGGGCCAGCTCAATTTTGCCGTGTCCGGCACAGGCGGCGCACCGCACCTGGCCGGCATCGAGTTCCAGCAGCGCACCGGCGTGCAATGGACCTATATTCCCTACAAAGGCGGCTCTGCTGCCGTGCTCGACGTGGTGGCCGGACAGGCCAACGTGTTGTTCAACGGCATGCTCGCCACCTACGGACAGGTGAAGAACGGCAAGCTGAAGGCCCTGGGAGTGTCGAGCACGAAGCGCGTGGCCGCGGCCCCCGACCTGCCGACCGTTGCCGAACAAGGCCTTCCCGGCTTCGAAACCGGCTCATGGCAAGGCGTAGTCGCGGCGCCGGGAACGCCGCGCGACATCGTCGCCAAGCTCAATGCCGAACTGACGCGCATCCTGAACACGCAGGACATGAAGGACAAGCTAGCAGCCCAGGGAACCGAAGTTCGCACCGACACGCCCGAAGCGTTCGCGGCCTTCATCAGCAGCGAAAAAACGCGCTGGGCGAAGGTGGTGAAAGACTCGGGCGCGAAGTTCGACTGACCGGCACCGGGCGCCGACACCAAATGAAGACTTACACACATCTGGCGGCGAGCCTGGCCCTGCTTGCATCCATCGTCGCCGCCACGCCGACCGCCTTGGCGCAAAGCTATCCGGCAAGGCCGGTCCGCATCGTCGTACCTTTCCCCCCGGGGGGAGGCACCGATATCGGCACGCGCATCATCGCGCAAAAGCTGCAGGAGTCCTGGGGCCAGCCGGTCGTGGTCGAGAACAAACCGGGGGCCGCGGGCATAGTCGGCACGGAAATGGTGGCCAAAGCTGCTCCCGACGGCTACACGCTGATCATGGGCAACATCGGAACGCACGCCATCAACATCAGTTTGTACAAGAAACTCAGCTACGATCCGGTGAAAGACTTCGCCCCCATCAGCCAGGTTGCGGGGCTGCCGTTGTTCCTGCTGGTGCATCCTTCGATCCCGGTCAACTCGGTGAAAGAACTGATTGCGCTGGCCAAGGCGAAGCCGGGCGAGCTCAACTTCTCCAGCTCCGGCGCGGGCGGATCCATGCACGTGGCGGCGGAACTGTTCAAGAACATGACCGGCGTAAACATGGTGCATATTCCCTACAAAGGCGGCTCGCCCGCGGTGGCCGACCTGCTCTCCGGCCAGGTAGCGCTGTCCTTTGCCACCGTGCTCGAAACCCTGTCCCACGTAAAATCCGGCAGGGTGCGCGCGCTTGCGGTTACCAGCGCCGCACGCTCGGTCGCCTACCCCGATCTGCCTACCGTAGCCGAAGCCGGCGTGCCGGGCTATGAGTCGATTTCCTGGCTCGGGCTGTTTGCGCCCGCAGGCACGCCCAGGGACATCGTGAACCGAATCAGCTCCGACGTTCAGCGCATCATTCGCCTGCCCGAGGTCAAAGAGCGGCTGCTCGCCCAGGGCGCGGAGCCGATCGGCACGTCGCCGGAACAGTTTGCGCTCGGACTGCAAAGCGACATCGCCAAGTACGCACGCATCATCAGGGAGTCCGGCTACAAGGCCGAGTAAGCAAGAGGCATGGCCCTGGCATGGCTGGTATCATGCCGGACAGCGCCAAAGCACCGGTTCATTCCAGAAACAGCCGCATCCGGCACGCCGCAATTTCAACCATCAGCGCCAAGGAGACACCATGATTTTCGACCTACGCATCTATACGCTCAATCCGGGCAAACAAAATGCCTGGCTCGCCATGTACGAGAAGCACGCCTTTCCGATCCAGCAACGCCATCTGGGCAAGCCTATCGCGTTCACCACGACTGAGATCGGCCCGCTGAACCAGGTCATCCACCTTTGGGCCTACACCGACCTGGCGGAGCGCGAGCGCAAACGCAGCGCAATGCAGCAGGACCCGGACTGGCAGGCATATCTCAAAATGAGCGCCGAAGCGGGCTACATGCAGCATCAGGAAAACCGCATCCTGCGCTCGACCCCGTTCTCTCCGCTGTAATTCCGGCGCGGCCCGCCGCCATAACCTATCGAAGTTCAAATCTGGTCGATTCTTAATCGGAACCAAAGCCATGTCCAATATCGGTTTTCGCATCCTGCCCATGCCGGCGCGTCCGGCGAAAAAGCTCGTCAAGGCCCTGTCCTCGATGGTCACCGCGCATCTGTCCGACAACATGAACCGGCTCGTCGCCGGCGGCGCCGCGCTTCAGCCCATGCACCGCGGCGGCAAGCTGTGCGGCCCGGCGTTTACGGTCAAGGTAGCGCCCGGCGACAATTTGATGGTGCACAAGGCGATAGACATCGCCGCACCCGGTGACGTGATCGTGGTCGATGCCGGCGGCGTGACGGCGCAGGCCATCATCGGCGACATCATGTCCAGCCTCGCCGAAAAGCGCGGCGTGGCCGGCATGGTCATCTACGGCGCGATCCGCGATGCGGCCGAGATCGGCGCCAGACGCTTTCCGGTATACGCCTGCGGCGTCACCCATCGCGGACCCTACAAGAACGGTCCGGGTGAAATCAATTGCGCCGTCGCCCTGGACGGCATGGTGGTGCATCCGGGGGACATTATCGTCGGCGACGAGGACGGCGTAGTCGCGGTGCCGCTGGCGCACGCCGAGGAGGTCTTGGCGCTGGCACGCGCGCAACTCGCCAAGGAAACCGCGATGCTCAAAGCGATCGCCGCGGGCCAAGCCGACCGCCGCTGGGTCGACGAGACACTGCGCAGGCTCGGCTGCGATTTCTAAAACAGTTCGAACACATCCCTGGGGAAAAAATGGAACTGCCGGTCAATCAATTCAAGCGCGGCATGAAAGCGGGCAAAGCGCAGATCGGGCTCTGGTCCAGCCTGTCGTCGCACTACAGCGTGGAGGTCATAGCCGGTTCCGGCTTCGACTGGCTGCTGCTCGATACCGAGCATTCGCCCAACGATCTGGAGAACGTGGTCACGCAGCTGCAAGCCGCTTCCGCCTACCCGACCACGGCGATCGTGCGCCCGGCGTGGAACGACATGGTGCTGATCAAGCGCTTTCTCGACGTCGGCGTGCAGACGCTGCTGATCCCCTATGTGCAGACGCCGCAGGAAGCCGCACTAGCCGTGGCCTATACCCGCTATCCGCCGCGCGGCGCGCGCGGAGTGGCCGGAACCACGCGTGCCACGCGTTTCGGCCGGGTCAAAGACTACTTCAAGCGCGCCGAGGAAGAACTGTGCGTGCTGGTGCAGGTGGAGACCAAGCTGGGACTGGACAACCTCGACGCGATCGCCGCCACCGACGGCGTGGATGGCGTGTTCATCGGCCCCGCAGACCTGGCTGCCGGGCTGGGGCATCTGGGCAACATCCCGCACCCGGAAGTGCAGAAGGCGATAGACGACGCGATCGGACGCATCCGCAAGGCAGGCAAAGCGCCCGGCATCCTCGCGCCGGTGGAGGCCGACGCGCGCCGCTATCTGGATCTGGGCTGCCTGTTCGTCGCGGTCGGCGCCGATGTCGGCCTGCTCGCGCGCGAATCGGAAAAACTTTGCGCCAGGTTCAAATAATGAAAAATGTCGAAATCCTCTCTTTGGGGCCGTTTTACGCGCCGGCTTTCGAGTTGATGGAGCGCGAGTTCACGGTGCACAAGCTGTGGCAGGCCAAGGATCCCGACGCGCTGATCGCCGAACTTGGCGGCCGCATCCGCGGCATCCAGGCCATGCACGCGAACAAGACGGAGGCGAAATTAATGGACGCTCTGCCGAAGCTGGAAATCATCGCCTGCTTCGGCGTCGGCGTCGACGGGGTCGACCTCGAAGCGGCGCGGAAGCGCGGCCTGATCGTCACCAATACGCCGGAGGTGCTGGACGAATGCGTCGCCGACCTCGCCATGGGCCTCACCCTGGCGACGGTGCGCCGCATCAGCCTCGGCGACCGCTTCGTGCGCGCCGGCAACTGGCTCAAGGGCCCGCTGCCGTTCACGCGCAAGATCGGAGGCAAGACCATGGGCATACTCGGCTACGGCCGCATCGGCAAGGCCATCGCCAGGCGCGCCGAGGCCTTCGGCATGCACATCGTCTATCACGGCCGCCGGCCGCAGCCCGGCGTGGCGCACAGGTACTACGCCAGCCTGACCGAGATGGCGCGCGACTGCGACGTACTGGTCGCGATCTGCCCCGGCGGCCCCGCGACGCGGCATATCGTCAATGCCGAAGTAATGCAAGCCCTCGGGCCCGAAGGCACGCTGATCAACGTCGCACGCGGCTCCGTGGTGGACGAGCAGGCGCTGGTGAAGGCGCTGGCCGAGGGCAGCCTGGGTGCGGCCGGCCTGGACGTATTCGAATCCGAACCCAAGGTGCCCGAGGCGCTGTTCGGCATGGACCAGGTGGTGCTGCAGCCGCACGTGGCAAGCGCCACGCACGAAACGCGCATGGCGATGGGCGTGCTCACCGCAGACAATCTGCGCGCGCATTTCGCCGGCAAGCCGGTGCTGACCCCGGTTGCCTGACAGCCGGCATTCCTTCAAGGAGACACGCATGAAACCCGTTGCCAATTTCTGGCGCACTGCCGGGCTGCTCGCGCTGTGCGCGTTCGCGGCTTCGGCGACCGCACAGTCGGGCTACCCGAACAAGCCGATCAAATACATCGTGGTGTTCGCCCCCGGAGGCACGACCGACATCCTCGCGCGCCTGATTGCGCCAAGGTTATCGGAAGCACTGGGACAACCGGTCGTGGTCGAAAACCGCCCGGGAGCCGGCGGCAGCGTCGGCTCCGAACTCCTGGCCAAGTCTGCGCCGGACGGCTATACCATCGGCGGCGGCACCATCAGCTCGCATGCCATCAACGTTTCGCTCTACAGCAAACTCGCCTACGATCCGGTCAAGGATTTCGCGCCGGTCACCATGCTCGCCACGCTGCCCAACATGCTGATCGTGCATCCGAGCCTCAACGTGAGCAATGTCAAGGATCTGATCGCGCTGCTCAAGGCCAACCCGAACAAGTACAGCTTCGGCTCCGCCGGAAACGGCACCTCGCAACATATCTCGGGCGAATTGTTCAAGAGCATGGCGGGGGTGCAGATGCAGCACATCCCGTACAAGGGCAGCGGGCCGATGATCCCCGATCTGCTCGCCGGCACGATTGCGATGAGCTTCGAAAACATGACCACCGCCTATCCTCCGGCGAAAAGCGGCAGACTGCGTGCGCTGGCGGTGACTTCGGCCAAGCGCTCATCAACCGCGCCCGAAGTGCCGACCATGGCCGAGGCCGGGCTTCCCGGCTACGACATCAGTTCCTGGCAGGCGCTGTTCGCTCCCGCCGGCACGCCGAAGGAAATCGTCAGCCGCCTGCACGCCGAAGTAGCGAAAATCCTGCGCATGCCGGATGTAATCAACCGCATCCATGAACTCGGTTCCGAACCGGGCGGAATACCGCCCGAGGAACTCGGCGCCTTGATCAGGGAGGAGATTCCACGCCTAGGAAAAATCGTGAAGGACTCGGGCGCCAGGGTCGACTGACCCGGCCTGGCGCCGCTAACTCCCCCCGAAAAGATCTGCATGGGCCCGCTACAAGTTCTCGTCATCGGTTCCGGCGTCATGGGCCGCGGCATCGCCAAGAGCTTTGCCGCGGCCGGCATTCCCAGCGCCATTTTCTCGCGCAATGCGTCCAAGATCGCGGGGGTCGATGCGCGCGTCGCCATGGTCGAGCGCTTGCCGCAGGATGCGCCCGAGCTGGTCATCGAGTCGATACCGGAGAAGATGGGGCTGAAGTTCGAATGCTATGCCGCGATCGAGGCTGCCTACGCCGGCGCGCCGGTGCTTGCGTCGAACACCTCGGCGCTGGACCTGGAGGCGCTGGCGCAGCCGCTCAAATACCCCGCGCGCTTTCTCGGCATGCACTACTTCATGCCCGCCGATGTGAACACCATCATCGAAGTCGCCCCGGTCCGGGCGACCGACCCGGTGGCGTTGGACACGGCGGTGCGGCTGCTCGAAAAGGCCGGCCGGAACTTCGTGCGCTTGAAGCGCGCCGTGCCCGGCCTCTTGATCAACCGCCTGCAGCACGCCATCCTGCACGAAGCCTATTACCTGATCGACGAAGGCGTGGCCACGGCGGAGGAAATCGACCGCTGCGCGCGCGAAATGCTGGCGCCGCGTATGTGCATCACCGGCTTGATCGAGCAGAAAGACATCAGCGGCCTCGATACCCATGCTCTCGCGCAGCAGGCACTGGTGCCGGTGCTGCACCACGGCGACAAGCCGCGGCGCGCGTTGCAGGACCTTTACGCAGCCGGGCACCTCGGCATCAAGACCGGCAAGGGCTTCTACGACTGGAGCGACAAGGACCCGGCGAAGGTGAAGACGGAAGCCGCGCGCAAACTCAACGAACTTCTCGCGTATCTGCAGCAACGGGGGTAGGACGCAACTCCGCTCCGGCTACCCAAGCCTCGCGCCTTCGCTGCCGCGTTCCGAAACCGGTATCCGATACAATGGCGGCAATCCGCGTTGAATCGGACGCTCGGGCAGATAGCTGTAACCGTCTTGGTACGACCCACATGAGACATATGGCCTAGCGTAGATCGAGCGTCCGGTTCCACCATAAGCGGCGGCAGGAATTTCTCGAAATTGCAATACCCCAAAAACAGCAGTGCTTCCCTGTCGCGCGACTCAGAGCGTGAAATAAAACGTAGCTCCCTCGTGAACTCTGCCTTCAGCGCCGACTGAACCGCCGTGACGATGAATAATGCGCGCAACTGTTGCTAGTCCAATTCCACTGCCGGGGAACTCCTCGGCTGAGTGTAACCGTTGAAATGCTCCGAACAGCTTGTCGGCATAAGCCATGTCGAAGCCTTCCCCATTGTCGCGCACAAAAAACGCTTGCCGGCCGTTCCATTGGGTCACCCCGAACTCGATGCGCGCGACTTCACGCTTTGAACTGTACTTCCAGGCGTTGCCGATAAGATTCTGCAGCGCGATCCGCAGTAGGCCGGAGTCGCCCTCAGCTCTGACGTCTGGCGCAATTTGCCACTCGACTCGGTGTTCCGGCTCTGCGGCCTGCAATACCCCAGCGGCGTCCCTCACCAGCGCCGTAAGGTCAACCTGGGCTCGATGCATCTCCTGCCGCGTTATTCTGGATAAATTGAGCAGGTCATCGATCAGGGCTGCCATCCGAGTTGCGCCACCCCGCACGCGCTTGAAATAGTCTCTTGCACGCTCGTCCAATTTCTCCGAATATTCCTTTTCGAGGAGACTGCTAAAGCCTTCGATGGCCCGCAGCGGTGCGCGCAAATCATGCGAAACGCTGTACGAAAAAGACTCCAGTTCACGGTTGGCCCTCTGCAATTCCTGGGTGCGCTCCTGTATCCGCTGTTCCAGTTCTGAGTTCAAGCGCTTTACCGTTTCATGCTGTTGCTTGCGCGCGGTGATGTCCTGAACAAACGCAATAAATCGTCCGCCTTCGACGGGCCGGTATTGGACGCTCACTTCTATGTCAAAAATACTGCCGTCCTTGCGACGGTGCCGTGACTCGAAACGATCTTCGCCCTGCGCCACAATCCTTTGCATGTGGACTGCTGTTTGCGCCGCCGCTTCAGCCGCCTCCAATTCCGGAATGCGCATCGCCAGCAGTTCCTGCTCGGTATAGCCACTCATTTTGCAATAGGCCTCGTTGACTTCCAGCAGGTTCCCTTCTGCGTCCGTCAACCAGAAGCCATCCATGGCCGTATGGAGTATGGTCCGATGCCGTTTCGCACTCTCTTGCAGGGCCTCCTCCGCCTTCTTGCGCTCACTAATGTCGGTCGCAATCTCCAGGCGAACTATGCGTCCATCTACCCAGCGTAATGCCCTGTCGTGTATGTCATACCATTTGCCATTTGTAGTGTTCTGAAATTCCCAGTGATATATCTCTCCCGGATTGCCGGCAGCGTCAAGAAGCCTGCCATTGGTACAGAAAGCGCACGGCCCAGTCTGTCCGGCCTGGATAGCTTTCCAGCATGGTTGTCCTTCAACGTCACCGAAAGCATCTTTGACAAACTTGTTTACGAACAGCAGCTCGTAGGTATTCATGTCGGCGACGTACACGATAGCGTCTAGCCCGTTGAAAACCGCAAGAAGCCTCTTATGCGCTTCATTCGTTGCTTCCTCCGCCCGCTTACGCTCGGTGATGTCGTTGACGATGCAGAACAACAGGCTGCGGCCTCCACTTTCGATCTGCGTCGAGTGCATCTCAACGTCGCGTGCCTGGCCCGATGCCAATCGGTGAGAAGAAACGAAATAGTTGCACTCCTCGCGCAGGGCGTGCTGCATTTCCTCGGCTATGCGTTCCGGCGGCAGTGTGCCGATTTCGTTCATTGACATCCCGATCAGTTGGCCGCCGGCATGGCCGTAATAGCTAGCCGCAGCCTGATTCGCCTCGACGATCTTCCCCGATTTGGGGTCGATGAGTAGCATTACCGAGGAATTTCCTTCAAACAAGTGTCGGAAACGACCCTCGCTCTCGCGTAGGGCGGTTTCTCGTTGCGATAAGCTGTCCAGCATGCCGTTGAACCGGATGGCCAGATCGGCCGCTTCGTCATCGCCGCTCACCTTCGCGCGCATCTGTGACTTCCCAACCTGCACGGCATCGGCGACCTGCTGGATGGCATACAGCCGGCGGGTTAGGTAGTGCCCCGCCAAGAACGCGAGAAGAGTGCAGAGGGCAATCGCGATCAGTGCGTAATAGACGCCGCTGCGCGCCACTCGCGCAAGCTCGGCGTCAACGGAACTGCGGCCCAGCCCGATCCGCACCCAGCCGATGTGGTTGCCGGCGATCATGACCGGGCTGACGACGTCGACCAGGTCGGGCCCTGTCCGCAACACCGCTGGCTTGTTGTCCCGCGGCAGGTCGGTCAGATACAGCCCGTGCCGGCTATGATCGCTGTGGGCCAGCACCTGCCCGCTCAAGTCGAGCACGATGGCGTGCCGCAAATCGGGATAGTTCGAGAGTCCCTCGACGATTTGCTGCAGGCCGCTGAAATCCCGCGACGCGACCCACACGGCTCCGGACGTGGCGACGCTCTGGGCAAGGCCGGTCGCATTCTTTGTTTGCTGCTCGAGCATTACGCTCTGCTGCCTGTGGATCATGTCCGAAACGAACAGGGACATCGTCGCGGCAACAGTCAGAGCCATGCCGACGGCCAATTGCCTGCGCAAGCTGCCGACGAATAGGCGCTTCAACCAGAGAAGCACTACTTGTTCTCCACCGGGCGGACCACCTTCTCGAAACGCTTTACATACTCCTGCACGACGTCATAGCTGGCATCTTCGGCAGGGTGAAAACGGGCAGTCTGCATGCCGGCGAGGATGGTCCTGCCATCCGCCGTCTGTGCCAAGTCGACAAGAGCCTGTCTTACCGCCGCCCTGATGCTTTCAGGCAAGTCGTCGCGCACCATCACCGAGTTGTTGATCAGCGGCGGCGTTTCCCAGACGACCTCGAGTTGGGCGGCCTCTTCGGGGCGAGCCTTCTGGAACAGACGCCAGGGCGGCGGCCAAGTGGCTCCGGCGGCGGCCTTGCCCAGATAGACGTTCATGATGGACGATTCCTGGGAGCCGACGTAGACATTCTGGATGTCCCGATTGACGTCGATCCCCTTCGTGTGCAGGTAATACTGGGGCATGATCGCCGCCGCCAGCGCCGTAGGCGAAGGGTAGCTCACGACCTTACCCTTGAGGTCGACTGGCGCCTTGATGCCACCATCTTTGCGCACGATGAAGATACCCTTGAAATCCTCCGCGTCTCCCGCCATCGCGATAACGCGGTAGCCGACTTTCATTGCATCCAAAGTCTGCCAGGGGTTTGGCAACAGCAGGGCCGGTTCCCGCGCGCGGTATTTCTGCTCGAAAGCCGGGTAGTCGCGCGATGCTTCCAGCTCGATGCGCACGCCCCGCAGTTGACGATTGAGGTGATCGACCAGAGGCTGATAGGCTTCGCTCAGTTTCTGCGGATTGTGAAGGGGGTGGACTGCAAAACGATACACAGGCGTCGCGCTGTTTGCCGGAACGCTGCTGTACTGCAACGGCTTCTCCACCGGTTGTTGCTCGCATGCCCCCAACACTATGGCTGCGAACAAGCCGGCAAGAGCAATTAGCTTGTCCACACTATTCGATCCACTTGGTCAGTTAAGTTGGCAAGGACTCCGCATTTCTCCCAGCTACGTAGGGATATATTTTGCACTGTACGAGCTTTGTCGTAAATAGATTGATCTCGGTCAAATTTTGAGCGTACGCATCGGCTAATCGTTCGGAGGCATGCGCAGCCATATCTCTGGAAGCCGCGCGTGACTGCTATCTGGCTGGAACCGGCCGGTCAGCGGCTTGGCTTTGCTGGTTCTTGGGCGTCTGCACCTGGGCGACCACGGCCTGCGACACCCTCAACCTGCTGATTTTCTGGCCAGAGGGCGCTTTTCGCAACCGCGAAATCACCCTCTCGACCCGGAGGCAACGTTCACTGCCACGCGCGTCGAGTGGCTGGTTTTATCTGCAGCAGCAGACACTCGCGCACTCCGGCCATTGCCTCAGACTACGCCGGAATTGCGTAGCCTTTCTCCCGGAACAACTTTAGGCAGGCATCGGCGACAACGGGGTCATAGAGAGTTCCGCGTCCTTGCTCGATCTCGGCCAATGCCCGGTCTATTTCCAGCGCGGCACGGTACGGCCGGTGGGAGGTCATGGCCTCGACCACATCCGCCACCGCCATGATCCGCGCTTCGAGCAGGATTTGGTCCCCTTTTAGTCCCTGCGGGTACCCGCTGCCGTCCATGCGCTCGTGGTGCTGCAAGGCCACCTCCGCCACCGGCCATGGAAACTGGACATTCTTCAGAATCTCATAGCTCGACTGTGCATGTCCTTGAATCAACCTGTATTCGATCGTGCTCAGCTTGCCTGGTTTGGACAGAATATCGGCGGGAATGGTGATCTTGCCGACGTCGTAGAGCAGGCCCGTGACCCGCAGCCCCTGCTGCAAAGGCATGTCAAATCCGATCTCGGCGCCTATCGCCACCGCGATTTCGGAAACGCGTCGCTCGTGGCCCGCAGTGATGGAGTCCCGCATCTCGCTCAGGGTCGTCGCCATCTCCACCGCGCCCATGAACGCGGTCTCGATCCTGGCGACATGGCGTTTGATTTCATCCTCGGCGTGCTTGCGAGCTGTAATGTCCGCTATGAAGGCAGTGAAGTGGTGCTCGTCGCCGGCCTTGAGCGGCGTTATCGCCAGTTCAGCCGGAAACTCCTCGCTGTTGCGACGCATGGCTGTCACCTCCATGCGCCGGCTGACGAACTGACTTCCTCCCATCGCCAGAAAGCGGGCGAGCCCGCGCCGGTGCGCCTCGCGGTGCCGCGGGGGAATGATCGAGTCATCGAGCGCCAGTCCCAGCGCCTCTTCCTTGGTCCAGCCGAAGGTGGCCACCGCTCGCTGATTCCAATCGGTGATCCGTCCTTGCGCGTCCATTCCAATGACCGCATCGAGCGCCGTATCCAGCATGGCGCGAATGCGGAATTCACTTTCCTGCAGCAAATGATTTTGCGTATAGAGCCTGAGGAATACCTGGACTTTGGCCCTGAGGATGTAGTCTTCGACGGGTTTTGCCAGGTAGTCCGTCCCGCCGCTCACATATCCCCGAATCTTGTCCTCGTCCTCGCGGAAGGCTGCGGTGAGGAAGATCACCGGGATGTTGGCCGTCTTTGGATTGGAGCGCAGTTGTTCGCAGACCTCGTAGCCGTCCATTTCCGGCATCTGCACGTCGAGCAGGATCATGGCGTAGTCTTCCTCGAGCGACATGGAAAGTGCGTCGAAGCCATTGCCGGCCTCCTGCAGTTCGGCATCCACGCCCTTCAAGATCGTGCGCAGCGCGAGGCGGTTGCTAGGATTGTCATCTACTATAAGAATTGTCTTGCGCCGATTCATGATCTTGAATCCACCGAGAGCTAGGTCAATTAAAGTTCCGTGGCAAATATGCGGACCGAATTGCGTCCCATCGCCTTGGCCTGATACATCGCCGCATCAGCCCGCTTGAAAATGTCATCCTGGCTGCATTCCGAATCAATGAACAAGGCTACGCCGATGCTCGCCGTACAATGATGTTCGACGATACCTTGTGCTTGATCATTGTTTCTGATCTTCAGGCGATAGGGTTCCACCAGCGTGAGACGGACTTTTTCTGCGACTTTGCCCGCTTCCGCCATGGACCTCGCCCTGTCCTGTTCCAGCTCGCTGATAATCAGCACGAACTCGTCACCTCCGACGCGCGATACCGTGTCCATCTCGCGAACGCAGCTCTTCAATCGATTCGCCGCCTCGATCAACAGCAGGTCGCCCACTTCGTGGCCATGTGTGTCGTTCAGTGGTTTGAAATTGTCCAGATCGATGAACATCAGAGCGCCATAGCCGCCGCGGCGCTTGCTGGCAGCGATAGCCTGGCTAAGCCGGTCGTTGAGCAGGCGGCGGTTGGGCAGGCTGGTGAGCGGGTCATGAAATGCCATCTGCCGTACCTCTTCCTCCAGCCGCTTTCGTACGCTGATGTCCGCGACGAAAGCCGTGAAATGATAGGTATCGCCCGTCTTAAGTGGAGCGATCGCAAACTCCACGTGGAACTCCTCACCATTCTTGCGCAGCGCGGTCTTCTCGATGCGTCGATTCAGGAGCTCGCTTTCTCCGGTCGCCAAGAATCGCGCCAGGTCGAGCCGATACGTTTCCCGGTCTTGCTCCGGAATGATCGTGCTTTCCAGGGTGAGGCCGAGCGCTTCGTCTTTAGTCCAACCGAATATGGTTTCGGCGCACGGGTTCCAATCCGTAATGCGCCCCCGCACGTCCATTCCAACGACCGCGTCGAGCGATGCATTGATGATGGCGCGTGTGCGGGACTCGCTTTCCTGAAGCATCTGATTCTGGCCGTACAGTTTGAGAAACACCTCGACTTTCGCCCGCAGGATGTGGTCTTCAATGGGTTTTGCCAGATAGTCCGTCGCCCCTGTCACATAGGCACGGATCTTGTCGGTTTCTTCCTTGTAGGCGGCGGTAAGAAAGATCACCGGGGTGTTGGCTGTCCTGGGGTTGGCGCGCAATTGGTCACAGACCTCGTAACCGTCCATTTCCGGCATTTGCACGTCGAGCAGGATCATGGCGTAGTCTTCTTCGAGCGACATGGAAAGCGCATCGAAGCCGTTGCCGGCTTCATGCAACTCGGCATTTACACCCTTCAACACCGCGCGCAACGTAACTTGGTTGCTCCTAGTGTCATCGACAATGAGGATTTTCGGCAGTCGCTTCATGATTTCTCGTCCACCGACAACAACAAGCCGATGATGTCATCGATTCCGGCCACATAGTCGACTTCGACGCGCCGGATGGCCGCTTCCTGCATGGTGCTGAATTCGCTCGTTTGCGGATCCAGAACCATGCCCAGCCCCCCGAGTTTCTTCACCGCTGCCATGCCTTCGGCGCCATCCGAATTAGCCCCGCTGAGCAACACGGCGATTAATTCCGTTTCCAGCGCTTCGGCCGCGCTCGCGAACAGCACGTTTATGCTCGGGCGCACCGAGTTCACCGGTTCGTCCACCGAGAGTGCGAACTTGAGCACGGCGTGCGCATCCTGCTCGATCAGCAGATGGTAGCCGGGCGGCGCGAGATATACCCGTCCGCGCACCAGCGTTTCCTTGTCCGTTGCCATGCCGACATGCAACCGGGCCGACATGTCAAGCAACTCGGCGAGGCGGCTCTCCTCGCCACCCGGCAGATGCGCCACTACTATCACGGGCAGGGGAAAATCCTCGGGCAGAGCGTTCAACAGCCGCTGGATCAGCGGATACCCGCCCGCCGACAGCCCAATCGCCAGTAGCCTATACATGCGGTGTCCTCGGGAACCCGCCGATCATCTTGCGGTACAAGCGATGCTTCTCATCCACCGCTTTCAGTTCGGAGAAGTTCTCCTCCAGCTCCAGCACTGTTTCGGAACGGCCCAGCAGCAGAAAACCGCCGCGCTCCAAGCTGCGCGACAGGAGCCGCAGGACCCTGTTCTGCAATTCCTCGCCAAAATAGATCAAGACATTGCGGCAGACGACCCATTGGACTTCCTTGAACACGTCATCGGTCACCAGATTGTGCTGCATGAACGAAATTGAACGTTTCAGTTCCTCGCGCACGCAGACGGTGTCGCCGCGCACGACAAAATAGCTGTCGAAATCCTCGCCGCCGCCGGCTCTTTGATAGTTGTCACGCCATTGCGCGAAATGCCGGCGCGGCCATTGCCCCTTGCGGGCGTCGTCCAGCAGGCTCTGATTGAAATCCGTGGTGAAAATGCGCATCTTTTTGGCGAGGCCCGCTTCGTGCAGCAATATGGCCAGCGCATAGGTTTCTTCCCCGCTGCCGCTGCCTGCCTGCCAGATATCGATATGGGGAAAGCTGGCCAGTTCCGGCAGAACGATCTCTCGCGCCGCCTTCCACACCGGCGCATCGCGGAAGAATTCCGAGGTCGGCACCGAAATGCTGTTGATAATTGTCCGGGCGACCGCCTCGTCGTAGAGCAGCGTCGGGATCAATTTCGCCAGACGGTCCACGTCGAAATACTCGGTCAAGGCGAGCAGCCGCCGTTTCAGCGAAGCCCGCGCGTAGCCGGTGAAGTCGTAGCCGTAACGCTGTTTCAGCGCGTCGAGCACCAGACCGACTTCGATATTCTCGGTCTGGTGCTGCTTCATCTTGACCATCGGCATGTCCTCAGACCCCAAGGGTACCGAGCAGAGTCATCAGGTTTTCGATATCCATCGGTTTGGCCAGATAGGCGCTGGCCCCCGCGCGCATGCACAAGTCCTCGTCGCCCTGCATCGCCTTGGCGGTGATCGCAATCACCGGAATATTGAGGTAGCCCATTGAACGGATGTTGCTGATCAGTTCATAGCCGTCAATTTCCGGCATCATGATGTCGGTCAGCACCGCGTCATAATTTCCTTTTGGCAGCATCTCAAGGGCCATGGCGCCGTTCGGCGCCACCTCGATGTTGAATCCGCGCGCGCGCAGCACCTTGGTCAGCGCAAACAGATTGCGCGCATCGTCATCCACCAGCAGCAGTTTTTTTCCCGCCCCCGTGGCATGCGCACGAATCGGGGAACCCGCTGCGTTCTTCTTGCTCTGCAGCGCAAGCAGCACCTCTTCGCGCAGACGATCGTTGGACGCGGTCTTGCTGACGACAGCCTCGGCTACCTCTTTGAGTTCAAACACCTCTTCTTCGGCCAGGTTCTCGGCTGAAAACACCACTACCGGTGGCGGGTTCAGCCTGTCGCAAGCCTTCTTCAACCACTCGCTGCCGCCCATGTCGGGCAAGGCCAGGTCCAGAACCACCGCATCGAAAT
>Ga0194060_10001072_pt1 | contig 19835 bp, 14 predicted proteins | sample SepL225m_MetaG_FD_163427 | JGI IMG/M metagenome (GOLD analysis project Ga0194060, IMG submission 163427) | Anoxic zone freshwater microbial communities from boreal shield lake in IISD Experimental Lakes Area, Ontario, Canada - Sep2016-L222-5m | ecosystem: Environmental > Aquatic > Freshwater >... | reverse complement strand
GCGGGGGATCTGCACCGGTTCGGTCTCGCTGCTCTCGGTGACGGTGGACTCCGGCACGCAGAAGCCGGTGTCCTTCACCATTCAGGATGATCACTGTCGGTTCGCCCGCTTCCGCGTGCAGCCGGGATTCCGTACCTACCACGTCCTCTGGCCGGACACCTGCTCTACCAACTGGGTACATAACCCTGGTGCGCAGGAGATGATGCTGATCTCTACGCCGCACCGGCCCACGTCGGGCGATATGCGCCTCCTCGGCGTTGTCGTTGGCGCTATCCAGGTGCGCTCGCTGCGGGCCGATCCGCTGCCAGTGGCCCCAATTGCGCTGGTTGGATTCACCATCGGTACCCTGGTTGCCCTCGTGCGCCCGCGCTCCGTCCGGCGGGTGCTGGCGCTCACCGCAGCGGCGATCCTGCTCCCCTGGATCTACCAGTTCCTCGTATGGAACCCGCCGTCAGCTATGATCGCCACCTGGCTGCCGCTGCCCTGGCTGCCCTGGACGGTGGCCGCAGGCATCTGGGGGCTGACGCTGGCCCGCTGGGCCGAGCAGTCGCGGCTCATGAGCGTGCTGGCCATCCTCAGCGTCGGCGGCATGCTCGTCTGGCTGCTCGGGAGTCTGTTCGTCGGCTGGAACGTCACTGGCCCAGACTACGGGTGGCACCTGAGCCGTGGCGGCTCCTGGGAGCGGGTCTTCCGCGTTCATGGCTACTACCCCTTTGGGTTCCCGCTCATCCTCTGGCTCGGCCAGTTGGCAGGCGGGCAGGATGTTCATTACGGGCGCATTGCGGGCCTGATTTCCACGCTGATCAGCGCCGTCGCCACGGTTGCCCTGGTCTGGCGCATGGGTGGGCGGCGCTACGCCTGGCTGGGGGCGATACTGCTGATTGGCTCGCCGATTTTCGTAGCCTACGGCGTACTCGCCAGCACCGATGCGCCCTTTGCGGCCCTAGCGACCCTCTCGCTCCTGGCGCTCTGCTGGTCGCCCCAGATCACGGTGCGGCAGGCGACTCTTGCGGGTCTGGCGATGGGTGGCGCGTACCTGTTCCGGTTCCAGGCGGTCATGCTGATGATCCCGATTCTCCTCTGGGCCGCGCCGCTGCGGTTCGCCAACGTAAAAATAGCCGATAGTTGGGCCTCACTGGTGGCCTGGCTCTTCCGCCCAGCCGTGATCATCGCCCTGGCGTTCGTACTGAGCAGTGCGCCACAGTGGATCGTAGAAATCCGCGACACCGGGCGGCCATTTAACAGCAGCCAGTACACCAATATCTGGAATTTCGCCTATGACCGATCTGACGCGGTGCCGAAGGATCAGCCCGGCGGGGGGCTCTGGTACGTGCTCTCCTACGACCCCGCCGCAATCATGCGTAACTGGCTCCAGAACATCAGGGGGTTTGCCGAGCGCAGCGTCCACCAGTTGTTTGTCTGGCCAATCGGGCTGCTCGCCCTGATCGGGGCGGCCCTGAGTCTCTGGCAGGCCACAGATCGCCGCCCCGGCCTGCTGCTCATCTACGGCGCGATCTACGTGGCCCTGGTGGCAATCACCGAGGATAAGGCGCGGTTCTTCCTGCCCGTGGTTCCAGCGCTGATCGCCTTCACGGTCGCGTTGCTGGCGGAGTGGCACGCACTGCTCCGCGCCAGGGGCGCATGGTACGCATGGCTCTACCCGCTCAGCGTTGCCCTGCTCTGGGTGGTGGTGCTTCAGCATGTGCTGGAAGCGGAGCTGGAACTGGTGGCGTATCGGCTCTAAGACATGTTTCAATCTAGCTTGACAGTTCAGCGATGAAACGATGACGCGGTGAGGCGTTCCGTATCGCCTCATCGCCTCATCGCCTCATCGCAAGACTGTAAAGCTGAATGTACCCATTTTGAACCATGCCTAAGACAAGGTTTCAGGTGCCAGGTTTCAGCTTTACAGTTTGGCGACGAGGCGATGAGGCGACGAGGCGATGCTATCGCATCCTCGCGTCCTCGCGTCTCCGCCACACTGTAAAGCTGTTCTGAACCATGTCTAAGGGCAAACAACCATGCGTTTCGCGCACAACACCCGATGAACATAGCCGCTGATGCCCGGCTATCGGCTATCGGCTATCGGCTATCGGCTATTTTCACATCAGACAACTCCCCCTTGCTATCTGCGATAGCGAGACGCACCATGTCTGTACGAAGGGCAGCGCTGCCCCGTCGCTACGTCGAGGAGGAAGACGATGAGTACACGTAAGCCAGAGGGCTACCTAGAGGGCCGACCGCTGCACCCCGAGAGCCTGATGATGGGCTACGGCTACCGCCCCGATCTGTCGCAGGGCGCGGTGAAGTGCCCGGTCTTCCAGACATCCACCTTCGTCTTTGCCAGCGCCGAGGAGGGCAAGGCGTTCTTCGAGTTGGCCTACGGGCTGCGCAAGCAGGGGCCGAACGAGGAGATGGGCCTGATCTACAGTCGGCTGAACAACCCCGATCTGGAGATTCTTGAGGACCGGCTGACGATCTGGGACGATGCCGACGCGGCGGCGGTCTTCGCCAGCGGCATGGCCGCGATCAGCACCACGATGCTCACCTTCCTGCGCCCCGGCGACGTAGTACTCCACAGCGAGCCGGTCTACGGGGGCACCGACTACCTGCTCAAACAGATCTTGCCCCAGTTCGGCGTGCGTGCCCTGGGCTTCCCCGCAGGCGCGAGCGAGGAGGCGATCTCGATGATCATCCGCCGCTCCGGGGCCGCCGAGCATCTGGCGATGATCTTTGTCGAGACCCCGGCGAACCCCACCAACGCCCTGGTGGACATCGCGGCCTGTGCCCGTCTGGCCCGCGCCCACGGCGGCGGGCGGCGGGTGATTGTGGCTGTTGACAACACGTTCCTTGGCCCGCTCTGGCAACAACCGCTTAAGCACGGTGCCGACCTGGTGCTCTACTCGGCCACCAAGTATATCGGCGGCCACAGCGACGTGATCGCCGGGGTCTGCCTCGGCTCGCTTGATTTGATCCTCCAGGTCAAGGGATTCCGCACCATCCTGGGCACCATGTCCGGCCCGCACACCGCCTTCCTGCTCATGCGCAGCCTAGAAACCCTCAAGCTGCGCATGACCTGCCAGATGAAGAACGCCCGCTACGTGGCCGACTTTCTGGCCGATCACCCCAAGGTGGCTCGCGTCCACTACCTCGGTCACCTGACCGAAGACGACCCGCAGCACGCGATCTACCATCGCCAATGCAGCGCCCCCGGTGCGATGATCTCCTTCGAGGTGGTGGGCGGCGAGACCGAGGCGTTTCGGCTGCTCAACGCCCTACGGCTGATCAAGCTGGCGGTGAGCCTGGGCGGCACCGAGTCGCTGGCTGAACACCCGGCCAGCATGACTCACTCCGATGTTGATCCTGAAGAGCGCATGGAGATGGGCATCACCCCGGCGATGGTGCGCGTCTCGGTGGGCGTGGAGAACCCCGAGGATATTATCGCCGACCTGCGGCAGGCTCTGGAGCAGATCTAAAACCAATACGTTTCGAATAAGCAGTCTCAGCACCGATCTTGCCCCTCACCCCTTGCCCCTCTCCCTCACGGGGAGAGGGGAGATTCCGTAACAGGATGCGTCCGACTCCCCCTCTCCCGCTCAGGGAGAGGGGGCTGGGAAGTGAGGGTCGTCCGGAGGCAGACCTCTTATCAACCCTGGAAAGGTAGAGTGAACATGGCAGAATTGATCCCGCTGGCCCCGGCCACGCCGCCACGCCCGCGCCGCCCCGAGTGGCTCAAGGCCCGCGCACCGGCGGGCGAGAACTATAGCGATGTGCGCAGATTGATGCGTGAGCAGGGACTGCATACTGTCTGCGAGGAGGCCCGCTGCCCAAATCTCGGCGAGTGCTGGAACCATCGCACGGCCACCTTTCTGCTTCTTGGCGACATCTGCACACGTGGGTGTCGCTACTGCGCTATCGGCAAGGGCAAGCCCAAACCGATTGATGAGCATGAACCCGAACACGTAGCCGACTCGGTGGCCCACCTGCGCCTGCGCTTCGCTGTCCTCACCTCGGTCAACCGCGATGACCAGCCCGACGGTGGTGCCCACATCTTTGCCCACACGATCACACTGATCCGTGAACGTACGCCCGACTGCCAAATTGAGGTGCTCATTCCCGACTTCGACGGCAATTGGGATGCGCTCCAGCAGGTACTCGACGCTCGCCCCGACGTACTCAACCACAATATCGAGAGCATCGCCCGACTCTTCCGGCGCGTTCGCCCCCGCGCTACCTTCGACCAGAGCATCGAACTGCTCTCCCGCGCCCGCGCCTTCGACCCCCAGCTCGTCACCAAAAGCGGCATGATGGTCGGCGCAGGCGAGTCCAACGCCGAGGTGCTTGATGTCCTCAACGCCCTGCGCAGCGCTGACGTGAACGTCCTCACCATCGGCCAGTACCTCGCCCCCGACGCGAGCTACTGGCCGGTTGATCGCTACGTCACCCCAGATGAGTTCGCCATGTTTCGCGACGAGGCGTTGAGGCGTGGCTTCCGCCATGTCGAGAGCGGCCCTCTGGTACGCTCCAGCTACAACGCCCACGCCCACGTCGGGGCGAATCAACACTAGTTCAATGCGAAATGCAAAATGCAAAATGCAAAATTTCGCGCATCCCGCATCCCGCATCCCGCATCCCGCATCCCGCATTTCGCATTTCGCATTTCGCATTTCGCATTTTGCATTTTGCATTTTGCATTTTGCATTTTGCATTTTGCATTTTGCATTTTGCATTTTGCATTTTGCATTTTGCGCAATACCGCAGAAGTAACGCTGTGAGGCGTCCTGTCATTCTGAGCGAAGCGAAGAATCCCGGTCCGGACGCTTCGCTTCGCTCAGCGTGACAGCGTTACTTATGCTATATTGCCGTTTCGCATTTTGCATTTTGCATTTCGCATTTCGCATTTTGCATTTCGCATTTTGCATTATGAAGCACCTCTACATCCACATCCCCTTCTGCCACAGAAGGTGCGCCTATTGCGACTTCAATACCTACGCCAACGTAGGTGATCGCATCGAGGCGTATGTCGTTGCTCTCTGCGCAGAGCTGCGCCTGCTGGCCGAAACGGTCATGCCCGCACCTCCCGCTTCGGCAGAGGCCGCAGGGCTGCGCCCGACGATCTTCCTTGGTGGCGGCACGCCAACCATGCTCGCTCTTGGTCAGATGGAGCGTGTCCTTGAGGCGGCACGCTTGATCGTGCCGCTTGACGGTGCCGAGGTAAGCAGCGAGGCTAATCCTGGCACCGTCCTCGGGCGCGACTACCTGCGCGGTCTGCACCAGCTCGGCGTCAACCGCCTGAGTATGGGCGTCCAGAGCCTGCACGACCCGACCCTGCGCATTCTCGGGCGCATCCACACCGCCGACGAGGCCCGTCGCAGCTATGCGGAGGCCCGCGAGTCTGGCTTCGACAATATCAACCTTGACTTTATCTTTGGCCTACCCGGCCAAGATCAGGCCCAGTGGGAGTCCACCCTCGACGAGATCGTCACGTGGGACGTTGATCACTTCTCGCTCTACTCGCTCATCCTAGAGGAGCAATCCCCCCTCTACGCCCAGGTCACTGCGGGCCGCGTCAGCATCCCCGATGACGACGCCACCGCCACCATGTACGAGTGCGCCATGGATCGCTTCGCCGCCGCCAATTACGTCCAGTACGAGATCTCGAATTTTGCACGGCAAGAAGAGATCAGGGAGAGCAAGATTCTCCCTGACATACCCTCACGCGCCTGCCACCATAACCTGGCCTACTGGCTCAACAGCGACTACCTGGCGGCGGGGGCCGGAGCCTACGGGCACATCACCTCGGGCGGGGCACCCCATCGCTACTCCGACACCCTCGCCATTGATGCGTATATCGCCGCAGTGACCACGGGACACCGGCCCCTCGCCGAGATCATCCCGCTCAGCGTGGCCGATATACGCGCTGAAACCATGATGATGGGGCTACGCCTGAATGTGGGGGTGGGCGACGATCACTTTGCGGCACGTTGTGGGGCAACCCTGACGGACGTATACGGCCCACAGATCGCCGAGTTGATCGGCCAGAGCCTGATCGAGCGCGTCCCCGGACGGATCCGCCTCACCCCTCGCGGGCGCATGTTCGGCAACCAGGTATTCCTGCGCTTCCTGTAGGATCACACGTAACGGGGCTTGGGGTATAGGTTTTAGGTAGGGCTACGTCAAAGTTGCCCGCCGACCCTCACCCCCTGCCCCTCTCCCTCACGGGGAGAGGGGGCTGGGGGGTGAGGGCTGAGCGGCCATCACACGATGTAGAATCGTCCGGCTTCAGCCCCGTGATCAGGCGCACGCCACGATCATAGGTGAAGTAGCTATAGGCCCAGTTCAGCAGCACGATCACCCGGTTGCGGAAGCCCACCAGGGACATCAGGTGGACCACCAGCCAGCCGAGCCAGGCCAGGTATCCCGTCAGCCGGATGCCGAAGGAGTCAAGTACCGCACCACGTCGGCCAATCGTCGCCATAGTACCCTTATCGAAATATCGGAAGGGCTGCATAGGGCGACGCCGTGTAGTGGCCAAAATATTCTTCGCCGCGCGCTCAGCCATCTGGACGGCCACCGGAGCCACCATGGGGTAAGCTACGCCGGGCTTGTAGCCTTCGAGGTAGGCCATATCGCCCACCACAAAGACATCGGGGTACTCCGCCAGATTCAGCGTCGGTTCGACTGGCACCCGTGCGCCGCGAGCCAACGTCAGACCAATGCCATCCGCTAGGTGCGCCGAGCGCACGCCCGCCGCCCAGACCACCGTGTCTGTCTCCAGCGTACTCCCATCAGCGAAAGTCACGCTGGTCGCATCTACAGCGGCCACCTGTGTCTTCAGGCGCACCTCAACGCCCATCTCCTGGAGACGGTGCAGGGCGCTCTGACGAAGCCCCTCGGGGAAGACCGTCAGAACGCGGTCGCTGGCCTCCACTAACACCACTCGCGCCTCCGAGATGTCGAGCATCGGGTAGTCGCGCACAAGAACATGGCGGATCAATTCAATGAAGGCACCGGCCAACTCAACGCCAGTTGGGCCACCGCCGACGATCACCAACGTCAGGAGTCGGCGGCGGATGTCCGGGTTCTGCTCGCTGACCGCGTACTCAAAGTTCGAGAGTACCTGGTTGCGCAGGCGCTCGGCGTCATTGATGTCCTTCAGGCTGTAGGTGTATTCAGCGAGGGCATCGTTGCCGAAATAGTTGTTGGCGCTGCCAGCGGCGATAATCAGGTAGTCGTAAGGCAGAGGAATGGTGCTGGTGTGAATGATTTTGGCGGAAAAGTTGATGCTGGTCACCTCCGCCATCATAAAGCTGACATTGTTGAAAGAGCGCACAATCGCCCGCACAGGGTAGGCCACAGACTCAGGCTCAAGCCCGGCGGTGGCAACCTGGTAGAGCAGGGGCCAGAATCCGTGGTAGTTGTTACGGTCAATCATGAGCACATCGACATTCTTTCCTGCCAGGGTGCGGGCGGCGTTAATCCCGCCAAATCCGGCCCCGATGATTACGATACGCGGGCGGGCCGATGGCCAGGGGCGAGCGCCGTTACGGCTATAGGCTGTCGCGATCTGGGGCGCGGCGGCAGCCGGGTGGCTCATCGTATCAGGCTGATGAGTTGTCATGATGGTGATGATTCTCCTGGGCCGTTACGTGTCGCTGCGAAAGGCAGCGCATCGAATCGCCAGTTTATGATCGGCGGTATCGAAGATCTCCATTTTATGTGTTTATTTTCACAAAGTCAATACCCCGGATGGCGATCTTCCCTGGGCATTGTTCGTGCCGCCGTAAGGCATGTTTCACTCTAGCGTGACAGTTCAGCGCCGAGGCGATGAGGCGCTGACTCGATACGAGCGTCTCATCGCCTCGGCGCATCATCGCAAGACTGTCACGCTGAATGTGCCCATTTTGAAACATGCCTAACGAGGGATACTATACTCTTTCAAGGTATTGCAATCCTTTTGCACAACATTACGCCACCCATGAGGCCCGAGCCAGATTCAATCGCTGTGCATAATATGTAAAGAGTACATCTTTGAAGATCGGGTCTGTAATGCGTTACATTGCGCTTTAACAGCATAGAAACGACCGTAGGCCCGTGTTTGGTTGACACAAAAGTCAAGCAGTTCTATAATAGCCCGAGTTTCCACCTTGCACAGGCATCGACAAGAAAGTCACGAGGATGGGTCAGATCTTCCCACGCAACGCGAATTTGCTCATGCGCCTGAGCATCTTCGCCGGGCTGCTCCTCGCCGTTGAGCTGACGCTGATCCTCGGCGTCTACTTCCGGTCAAACTACTTTCGCCAGATCAACGTGGCGATCGAGCAGCCGGTCTCGTACAGCCATCAGCTTCACGCTGGCGTGTTAGGAATCGACTGTCGGTACTGCCACATCTCAGTGGACAAGTCGTCGTTCGCGAACGTCCCGGCTACAGAAACCTGTATGACCTGCCACTCGCAGATCAAGTCAAACAGTCCCAAACTGGCTGTTGTTCGTGAAAGCTATGCCACTGGCAAGCCGGTCGAATGGTTGCGCGTCCATAGGGTGCCCGACTTCGTCTACTTTAACCATTCAATCCACATCAACAAGGGTATCGGCTGTTCAAACTGTCATGGCCAAATCAACACCATGGCTGTCGTCTGGCAGACACAGCCCCTCTACATGGGCTGGTGCTTGAACTGTCACCGCAACCCGGAGAAGTACATCCGACCGCGCGATCAGGTCTTTAATATGGACTATGTTCAGCCTGTCGATCAACTTCAGGTCGGTGCCAATCTGGTCAAGCAGTACGGCGTGAATAAGGCCCAGCTCACCAATTGTTATATCTGCCACCGCTAGTGTGTTGAGATGTGATGCCTGATGCGTGAGCCCTCGCGCTGTCGCATCAGGCATCGGGCATCAGGCATCATCAACGTTATGACAAAATCTAAGCTGACATCCGATCTCGACGCCGTTCGCGCGCAGCTCCACAACGCTCGCGGTCCGCAGCTCTGGCGCTCACTCGATCAGATGGCCGATACCCCGGCCTTTCGCGATCTGGTAGAACGCGAGTTCCCTCAGGGCGCTTCTGAACTGAATGACCCCGTGAGTCGCCGCAGCTTCCTCAAGCTGATGGGTGCCTCTCTGGCCCTCGCCGGGATTAGCGGCTGCACGTATATGCCGCGCGAGAAGATTACCCCTTTCATCAATCAGCCCCTCGGTCGTGTGCCCGGTGTGCCGCTCTATTATGCGTCATCCGTGCTGCTCAACGGATTCGCCACCGGCGTGCTGGTGCGCTCGAACGATGGTCGCCCGACGAAGATCGAGCCAAACCCGCAGCACCCTGGCAGCGCCGGTGGCACTGACCTCTTCGTGCAGGCTGAGATCCTGACGATGTACGACCCGGATCGCTCGACGGAAGTACAGAACCAAGGTGCCACGAGTACCTGGGATGCATTCACCGGCGCGCTTGCCGGCGCGCTTCAGGCCCAGAGTGCCACTGGCGGTGCGGGTTTGCGCTTGCTGACGACGACTGTTACCTCGCCAACTCTAGCCAGCCAGATTAGCCAACTGCAGACCCAGTACCCTCAGGCGCGCTGGTATCAGTACGATCCGATTAATCGCGACAATGTCTACGAGGGTGCCCGCCGCGCCTTCGGTGAGGATGTGACCACGCGCTACGATCTCTCCAAGGCCCAGGTGGTGCTGAGCCTCGACGCCGACTTCCTCTCTCCTGGCCCTGGCTTCGCCGCCTACGCCCGCGCCTTTGCGGACGGTCGGCGGGTGCGCAAGGACACCGGTGAGATGAACCGGCTGTATGTGGTTGAGGCGAGTCCGTCCTCGACTGGTGCTACCGCCGATCACCGCCTGCCGCTCCAGGCTGGACGTGTGGCCGGGTTCGCTCAGGCTCTCGCCGCTAAACTGAAGCTGCCTGGCGTGAGCGCGGGCGCGGAACAGCCCGGCGAGGCGGCGACAAAGTTTCTGACTGCCCTGGCCGAGGATCTTGAGGCGCACAAGGGTCGCTCTCTGGTGATCGCCGGCGACCAGCAGCCGCCGATTGTCCACGCCCTGGCCCACGCGATCAACGCCGAGTTGGGGAATGTCGGGAGCACGGTGATCTACACCGACCCGGTGGAGGCCCGGCCCACCAACCAGACCAATGAGATCGCCAGTTTGGCGAACGAGATCGAGGCTGGTACGGTTCAGGTGCTGGTGATGATCGGTGGCAACCCGGCCTATAACGCCCCCGGCGACCTGCGCTTCGCCGAGCGACTGGCCGCGAAGGTGCCATTCAGCGTTCACCTCAGCCTCTTCAATGACGAAACTTCGTCGGGTGCCACATGGCACGTCCCGGCTGCCCATAGCCTGGAGAGTTGGAGCGATGCACGGGCCTACGATGGCACCGCTGGCGTTATCCAGCCTCTGATCCAGCCACTTTTTGGCGGTAAGACCAGCCACGAGGTGCTTGCCGCGCTGCTTGGTCAGCCCAACGTCGATCCGCTGACGATTGTGCAGGGCTATTGGAAGGGCAAGGTCAGCGGGGATTTCGTCGCCGCATGGCAGAACATCCTCTCCAACGGGCTGATCGACGGCACCAAAGCTGCGGTGCGTACGCCCACCCTGAAGGAAGAGGGTCTGGCAGGCAGCATCCCCGCCCCCGGCGCACTTGAACTGGTCTTCCGGCCCGACCCGTCGATCTGGGACGGTAGCTACGCGAACAATGGCTGGCTGATGGAGTTGCCTCGCCCGCTCACGAAGCTGGTCTGGGATAATGCTGCCCTGATGAGCCCACGCACTGCCATCACGCTGCTCAAGCTGCCCTTCAGTGTTGATCAGCTCAAGGGTGGTAGCATCGAAAGCCAGCACTACCTGGAACAGATCAGTGCGATCAACGGCAAGGTGGTGCGCCTCGCCTATAACGGCGGCAGCATCGACCTGCCGATCTGGCTGCTCCCCGGCCACGCCGAGAATTCGATCACCGTCAACCTCGGCTACGGGCGTCGCAAGGCTGGCAACGTCGGCAACGACATCGGTGTGGATGCCTACGCGATACGCACGAGCGGCGCGCCTTGGTTCGGCACCATCGACTCGGTGAGCGACACGGGTACTACCTACCTGCTCGTCTCTACCCAGGATCACTGGACAATGGAGGGGCGCGATATTTATCGGGTTGGCAAGTTTGAGGAGTTTAAGGCCGACCCGGAGTATATCCAGAAAGAGATCCACAAGGAGGAGTTCGGCAGTGAGCATCACCAGTTTGAGACGCTGCTGCCCGCCCCTGACTACGCCGGGCGTAACGCCTGGGGGATGACTTTCAATCTCAGTGCGTGCGTCGGATGCAACGCCTGCGTGATCGCCTGCCAGGCCGAGAATAACATCCCGGTGATCGGCAAGGAACAGGTCTCCGTAGGGCGCGAGATGCAGTGGCTGCGCATTGACCGCTACTTCGCTGGCGATGATCTGGATAACCCAGACACCTACCTGATGCCTATCGCCTGCATGCAGTGTGAGCGAGCGCCATGTGAGCTTGTCTGCCCGGTGGCCGCCACCGCGCACGACATAGAAGGGCTCAATAATATGGTGTATAATCGCTGCGTCGGCACCAAGTACTGCTCAAACAACTGCCCGTATAAGGTGCGCCGCTTCAACTTCCTCCAGTACACCGACATCAGCACCGCTACCCTCAAGCTGGCGCGTAACCCTCAAGTCACGGTGCGTAATCGCGGTGTGATGGAGAAGTGTTCGTACTGCGTCCAGCGCATCAGCGCCGCACGCATTGAGGCGAAGAAGACGGCGGTTGCGGCAGGGACGGAGGTCTACACCATCGGCGATGATGCGATCATCACCGCGTGTGAGGCGGCCTGCCCCACCCAAGCGATCACCTTTGGCGACACCAATAACACGGCCAGTCGTGTGGCATCCTGGAAGAGTGAGCCACACAACTACAGCCTGCTCCAAGAGCTCAACACCATCCCCCGTACAACGTACCTAGCCCGTATTCGGAATCCGTTCGAGGCACTTAGCGCCGCCGATACGGTGAAGAAGCAGGAAGGATAGCAGATGGCACAGGCGCAGCCCATCCGCACCACATCACAGCCCGACACAGGCGAGACGTACCTGCTGTCTGGTGAGACCTACACGTCGATCAGTAGCGTGATTGGCGATGTCCCGCTGACCGCCCCGCTCAAGACGCCGAGGGGATGGTTTCTCGGCTTCGGCGTCGCCTTCGCGCTGCTCATGGTCTTCCTGGTATCGGTGTCCTGGCTCTTCATCAGGGGCGTCGGCATCTGGGGTATTAATATCCCGGTCGGCTGGGGCATGGATATTATCAACTTCGTCTGGTGGATCGGTATCGGTCACGCCGGAACCCTGATCTCGGCCATTCTGTTGCTGCTCAACCAGGGGTGGCGCAACTCGATCAACCGCTTCGCTGAGGCGATGACACTCTTCGCTGTGGCGTGCGCTGGTCAGTACCCGATCCTTCACCTCGGACGGCCCTGGCTCGCCTACTGGCTCTTCCCGTACCCGAATACCCACGGCATGTGGCCGAACTTCCGCAGTCCGCTCGACTGGGACGTATTCGCGATTTCGACCTATGCCACGGTGTCGTTGCTCTTCTGGCTGGTGGGGCTTATTCCCGACTTCGCCACCCTGCGCGACCGAGCGTCGAATCCGTTGGTGAAGCGCATCTATGGCTTTGCGGCGGTGGGCTGGCGTGGCTCGGCACGTCACTGGCACCGCTACGAGATGGCGTCACTGCTCCTCGCCGGCATCTCAACGCCCCTGGTGGTCTCGGTTCACTCGATCATCTCCCTCGACTTCGCCGTTGCCCAGGTACCTGGCTGGCAGGTGACGGTCTTCCCGCCCTACTTCGTAGCTGGCGCGGTGTTCGCAGGCTTCGCGATGGTGCTGCTGCTGATGATCCCGGTGCGGTCGTTCTATGGTTTTCAGAGCTACATCACCATCAGGCACCTTGACGTGATGGCGAAGGTGATGTTGGCCACCGGTATGCTCGTGGTCTATGGCTACTTTATGGAGGTGTTTGCCTCGCTCTACAGCAGCAGCAAGTACGAGCAGTACCTGCTCTACAACCGGCTGAGCGGGCCGAGCGCCTGGGCATACTACGGCCTGCTGTTCTGCAACGCGGTCGCCATCCAGCCCCTCTGGTTCAGGCGGGTGCGCCAGAATATCCCGGCCCTGTTGATCATCTCGGCGATTGTGAGTGTAGGTATGTGGCTTGAGCGCTATGTGATCATCGTGATCTCGCTCCAGCGCGACTTCCTGCCCTCGTCGTGGGACATCTACATACCCACGATCTGGGACTGGTCGCTCTATCTGGGTACCTTTGGCCTCTTCTTCACCCTGACGTTCCTCTTCATCCGCGTACTCCCGATGATCAATATCTTCGAGATCCGGATGCTGCTCCATCAGGAGACAGAGCGGGCGCATCGCAATGCGGCGCGCGGCCACGACCACGGCCACGACCACGACCACGCACACAGCCCGACGGCGGCGGACTAGCCACAAACTGCACGAGGGTCAGTTGACTAACTGGCCCTTGTACCGGTGAGAGATATGCAAGCATCCAACGAGATCTATGGCGTGATGGCTGAGTTCGACAGCCCGAACTCGCTGCTTGAAGCTGCGAAGAAGGCCAGAGCTGCAGGCTACCGCAAGATGGACGCCTACTCGCCCTTCCCGATTGAGGAAGTGTGCGAGGAGGTTATGCCCGAAGACACCGGAGTGCCACGGATCGTGCTGATCTGCGGTCTGCTCGGCGCATCGAGCGGGTTCATCTTCCAGTCCATCGGGGAGTTCTTCGACTACCCGTACAATATCGGCGGACGACCGATTGCGATTACCAACTGGCCGGCGATGATCCCGATTACCTTTGAGTGTGGCATTCTCTGCGCTGCGTTTGGTGCCGTGTTCGGTATGCTGGCCCTCAACGGCCTGCCCATGCCCTACCACCCGGTGTTCAACGTGCCGCGCTTCGAGCGCGCCTCGCAGGATGCCTTTTTTCTGTGTATTGAGTCGGTCGATCCGCTCTTCGACCGTGGGCGGACATCGCAGTTCCTGCGTGGGCTGAGCCCGCTCCAGGTCTCTGAAGTTGCGCACTGAGGAAGCTCCGATGCAGACGCTACGCTCGCGCCGCCTAGCCACACGCGCTCGGCTCGCCCGCTACGGGTGGGTCGGCCTCTTAACAATGCTTCTGGCCGCATGCCATACCGACATGTACAGCCAGCCCCGGTACCAACCTTACGAGCCGAGTAGCTTCTTCGCCGATGGGCGCTCGTCGCGCCCGAATGTCCCTGGTGCTGTGGCGGCAGGGCAGGTTCAGACAGATACCTACCTGTATACCGCGAAGGTGAACGGGGTGGTCGGTAATGTGATGCCCTTCCCGGTGACTGCGAATCTGCTGGCGCGCGGTCAGCAGCAGTTCACGATCTACTGCTCGGTCTGCCACGGTGTCGCTGGGATGGGACAAAGCATCGTTGCCGAGCGTGCGTCAATTGTGCCCGCTAACTTCCACCAGCAGCGCCTGCGCGATGTGCCAATCGGCCACTTCTTCGACGTGATCACCAATGGGGTGTACCGTAGCGATCCGGTCAAGGGTGGCTACCAGTCGATGTTTAGCTACGCCTCGCGTATCAAGGTGGAGGATCGCTGGGCGATAGCGGCCTATATCCGCGCCCTGCAGCTCAGCCAGAATGCGACGGTGGACGATGTGCCGCCGGCAGAGCGCACGAAGCTCGGTAGATAACAGGTGATCGCTCGGCGCCGGCTGTGCCCGGCGCACTAGAAGGCTCTTCGCATGGCAACGACTTCTTTTGCACCAACGAAGGTTCCGCAGCTCGGCCGACTGCAGACGATCGGCATGGTCGCGGCAGCGATCGGCCTTCTGCTGCTGGTGGCGGGCTACTTTATCGTCGGCCCCGAGCAGTTCTTTCGCTCGTACCTGTTCGGCTTCTACTTTACGATGAGCTTGAGTCTTGGCTGCCTGGGCTTCCTGATGCTTCAACACCTCACCGGCGGCGCGTGGGGTGTGACGGTGCGGCGTATGCTGGAGGCGGGCGCGCTGGTGATCCCGGTGATGGGGCTGCTCTTCATCCCGATTGCCCTCGCGACGTTCCCCACCACATATCAGTCCGTTGGCTTGGTGCAGCCACTCTATGAGTGGGCAAACCCGGCGGTGACTGACCCAAGCAGCCCCCTGTTTGACCCAGGCATCGCGCATAAGGTGCCCTGGCTCACGCCGACCTTCTACGTCGTCCGAGCGGTGATCTACTTTGTGCTGTGGACGGGCTTGGCCCTGATGCTGCGCTCTTGGTCGCTGGATCAGGATCGCACGGGCAATCAGGCTGCCGCTAAGCGTATGCGTATGCTCAGCGGTATCGGCGTGGCGCTCTTTGTGATTAGCGTGACGTTCGCTGCCTTCGACTGGACAATGTCGCTTGACCCCCACTGGTTCTCGTCGATCTACGGCGCTCACTACATGGTCAGTTCGGGCCTGATGACTCTGTCCTTCCTGAGCATTATCATCACCCAGGTGCGGGAGACAGAGATCTTCGCGGCGAATGTGCCGGTCAAGCCTGTCCACGACATCGGCAAGCTGATGACGGCCTTCACAGTGCTGTGGACCTACATGTCGTACGCTCAGTATGTGATTATCTGGGCGGGCGATGTGGCAGAATCAACACCGTGGTATATCACCCGCACGCACGGTGGCTGGGTCACCATTGTGCCAATCCTGATGGTGGGCCAGTTCTTCCTGCCTTTCTTCCTGCTGATTTCGCGGAAGAATAAGCGTAGGCTTGGCTCGCTCGCCAGCATCGCTACGCTGATCATTGTGATGCGCTTCATTGATGTGTCCTGGATCGTTCTGCCCGCCTTCCACGCGAACATCCTTGATGTGAGCTGGATGAATCTGGCGGCACCGGTGGGTCTGGTCGGTGTCTGGCTGACCTTGTTCGCTGGAAATTTGCAGCGCGCCGCGCTCCTGCCCCTGAATGACCCGAACATGGAATGGCTGCACGTTGGAGGACATCACTAATGAGTTACCGTTCACGCAGCTATGATCAGGTTCAGGTTCAAGCACAACCGCCGAGCGCCTTACGCATTATGACGGCGCTGCTGGTAGCCTTTGTGATGATCAGCTTGATCTTCATCCTTGCTGGCCGAGTGCCCTTTACGCCGACCCCGCTGGTGGATACGGGCGCGTCCTACAAGGACTATGTGACGCGGGATACGACGCTCCTGACAACCTACGGGAATACCCTTGAGGGGAATGTGCATATTCCGATTGATCAGGCAATGAAGCTGATCGCGGAGCGCGGTCTGCCTGTGCGTGATAATCCTAGCCCGACGCCGTAGGACGACCAGTTTGTACAATGTCATACGGTACACAGTAATGACCAGCGAGGCTGGTCATTACTGTGTACCGTATAATCCAATTTAAGGAAGAGCCATGACCAATCCAACCGGTACGCCGCCAGAGCCACGGCGCAACCTTCCGCCGTGGTTGCTGCCGGCGGTGATTCTTGGCGCAATGGCCCTGGTGATCGCCCTGGTGACGGTGGCCTTGACAATGAGGGATCGGCCTAACCCTGTCCCCGCTGCTGCGGTTGAATTGCCGACGGGACACCCCGCCGCAAATGAAATGCCAACGACGACTGGCACGAGCCTACCGGTGGCTCACGGCAGCGTTGATCCGAATGGCCCGAAGGTTGAACTGATTAATGTGGCGAACGCTCGCGCTCGCCTGGATGCCAGGACGGCGATATTTGTCGATGTGCGTTCCGGCAACGACTACGCAGCGGGGCATATCCCTGGCGCGGTCTCGATCACGACGAAGGATCTTGATACGCGGATCAAGGCTCTGCCTGCCGGATCGGTGATTATCACCTACGGCGACTCGGCTCGCCCTGACTCTGGTCAGCGCGGCGCTCAGATCTTTATGGATCAGGGCTACCCGACGATGATCGCTCTGGAGGGCGGCTTTCAGGACTGGGAGAAGGCGGGGAACCCGGTGGAGAAGTAACGTATGATCGACCTGCACATCCATACGACGGCGACACCCCATCACTCGTCGTGGATACCTGAGGAACTGGCCGCAACGGCGGCGGCGCGGGGTTTGACGGTGATCGCCGCGACCGACCACAACACGACCACCAACGTGCGAGCGCTTCAGGCAACGGGAGCTCACTACGGTCTGCGGGTGATCTCCGGCGTGGAGATCGACAGCGCCTACGGCGGCAAGCTCTGGCACATGCTGGTCTATGGGGCAGACCCGCAGGCTCCGGCGCTGCTTACGCTGTGCGCGGCCGTGTTCGCCCGGAACGCCGAGGATGCACGACTCCTGATGGTGGATCTGCCGGGGCGCGGGTTTCGACTGGCGGGACTGGAGGCTCTCGGGCGTGCGCCGAATGTCGCCGATGTGGCGACGACCTTGGCAGCACAGAATGATCTGCCGGGACGGGTGGCAGGCGAGGGCGATGAAGAGGCCGGGATGCGCTACCTGCTGACCGAGTTGCCAGGAGCTTATCGCCCACCAGGGGTAGACGAGGTGATCGCCGTGGCCCACAGCCTGGACGCCCTGGCGGTACTCGCTCACCCTGGGCGCAGCAAAGGCATTTACGCGGTACCCGCCAACGCCGATGATATTGCAGCCCTGGGTGCCGTAGGGCTGGACGGGGTTGAGGTTTACTACCCGAGTCACAATGCGGAGACGCGGGCATTCTTGCTGGATCAGGCGCAGCGTCACGGGCTGTTGGTCTCTGGGGGAAATGATAGTCACCACCCAGGTCAACCTTTGGCGCAGATCCCGGCGGATCTGGTGAGCGAACTGTTGCGGCGACTGGTGTGAAACAAGGTTTCAGGTTTCAGGTTTAGGCATGGTTCAAACCAGCGTGACAATTCAGCGACGAAACGATGACGCGGTGAGGCGCTCCGTATCTCCTCATCGCCTCATCGCCTCATCGCCTCATCGCAAGACTGTAAAGCTGAATGTGCCCATTTTGAAACATGCCTTACAGTTCGTAGTAGGCGCTTCAGCGCCAAGCGGCTGAAGCCGCCACTACGAACCTGGCACCTGAAACCTGAAACCTGAACCTTGTCTAAGGAGGATAATGTCTATGCAACTTCCAGATGATATTAAGATCCAGGTGGCCGAGCTATCGGCGCGCTACGGTCAGCCGATGCGGGTACTGGCCGATCTGCCCGATGGCGTGTTCGATCCCCTCACGAAGACTGATCGTATTGGCGAGGCGTGCATGGTGATTCGACGGCGCAGCGGGCGTATCCTCACCTTTCGCAAAGACCTCTATCCGCAGGGGGTGATGCGGCTCCTTACCGGCGGGATACATCCTGGAGAGCGGATCGAGGATGGACTGCTGCGCGAGGTGGCCGAGGAGACGAGCCTCGACGTGGCGGTGCGACGTTTTCTGGCTGTGATCGCCTACCGTAGCCCGCAGACGCCGCCCAACACGCACGCCTTCCTCACCTTCGCCTTTCTGCTCGACGAACTGGGCGGCGAACTCGTGGTGCAGGATCCTGATGAACGGGTTGAGGCATTCGGCGAGGTGACGATCCCCCAACTTTATGATCTGGCGGACGTTCTTGATGGACTGGAGGACCAGGTTGACCGCGAGATCGGCGGAAGCTGGCGGGCATGGGGGATCTTCCGCGCTGTGGCGCACCGCACGGTGGCGGATCAACTGATGTTCGACAATGCGCCTTGACAGTAATGCTAAGCTCTGGTATGCTGCGTGGGTGAATGGCGACGCGGCGTGGAGCAGTGGCAGCTCGTCGGGCTCATAACCCGAAGGTCGCAGGTTCGAATCCTGCCGCCGCTACCAACAGAGATGCAGACGAGGTGACTAGAACGTGGTTTCTTGTCACCTCGTCTTTTGGTTTGTCCAATCCCCAAACGCACTGTCTCAGATCGGTTGTAAACCACCCCCACCTAAAGGAGGGGGCTTTGCTCTGGCGCGACAGGCGAACCTGCCTCCGAGCAGTACGGCACGTTTACGGGTGCCCTGCCGGAAATAGTCCCGGCAGCGATCACATCTGCGTGGCCAGCGAACCCGCAGCGTGTGCAGACAAACGAGGCTTGGGTCTTGCGGTTCGCCTTGGCGATACACCCGCACTTGGGACAGGTGCGACGTATTGCGAGGATCAACCAGATGAACGTCCACCCCCGCCAGCGCCGCCTTGTAGACAATAAAGGCGCGGAGTTGAAAGAAGGCCCAGCTCTGGAGTGTGGCGCGCTGCGACCTGCGAACGGTTACTCGCGTGCGAATGCCCTTGAGATCTTCCAGGGAAATCGCCCGCGTTGTGCCTTCGGCCTTCGCCACGATCTTCGTGCGGAGGGTGTGGTTGACCCACGTTGCGAACCGGCGTTCCTGGCCCGCCAGCTTGCGCAGTCGCCGCCGACTGCCCCGCGTGCCTTTGCGCTGGAGCTTGTTCCGCAAGCTCCGATGCCGGTACCGAATGTTCTTGATGGCCTTGCCGCTGTGGATCTCCCCATCGCTATCCACGGCGATGTTCGTCACCCCAAGGTCTACGCCCAACACGCCGGTTGGAACCTGTGGTGCGGGCGTCTGCACCGCACAGGTGGCACACACATACCACTGCCCATCACGGTAGGCAAGGTCGCTCTCGCCCTGCTGGGTGGCCAGCAAGCGCCGCTGACGTGCGCCGCACACGAAGGGGATCACCTGCCGCCCGTCGAGTGTCCAGATGGCGAGCTTCCCAATGGCTAATACTACAGTTGTAAATATCTTCGCAGAAAGGCTCCCGCCGATCACCCCCCCTAGCCCCCCCGCACGCGGGGGGGAACAACGCATTATCCCCCCCCG
>Ga0194060_10001070_pt1 | contig 19842 bp, 21 predicted proteins | sample SepL225m_MetaG_FD_163427 | JGI IMG/M metagenome (GOLD analysis project Ga0194060, IMG submission 163427) | Anoxic zone freshwater microbial communities from boreal shield lake in IISD Experimental Lakes Area, Ontario, Canada - Sep2016-L222-5m | ecosystem: Environmental > Aquatic > Freshwater >... | reverse complement strand
ATTATATAGAGGTATCCAATCTGCTTCCATGAATCTTGAATCAACAAATTGTGGGTAATATACAGTAACTGCTGACTTTATAAGTATTTCTATATTTTCGGAAGGAGTTCGTGGTATTCTTCCTGTATCTCCTGATTGATCGTATGTGATAACTGGCGCCGTATTACTCACGGTTACATTAGTCGAAACTGCAGAATCGATAACAGACGTGTCCTGAGGCACTTGATCATAGATAGTTGGGGTAGACGCAAATACACTGCTAAAAGTGAGAAAAAAGAGAGTCAAAAAAAGGAGAAATAAATGAGAGATGTTTCTAAACATATACTTATTCTAGAAGCATCTATGTATCTTTTCAAATCAGGAATACTATAGATATATTTTTGAATTGAAGTATAATACTTTTTATGAATAGAAATTTTGCAGGAATAATTAAACAAATTGATGTGTTTTGTGATGATCGTGATTGGAGACAGTTTCATAATCCAAAGGATTTGGCTGAAGCGGTTGTGATAGAAGCAGGCGAGCTACTTGAACAATTTCTATGGAAAACGAAGAAACAAAGTGAAGATCATATGAAGAATGTTGAAGGACGTGCTGAAGTGGAGAGTGAGGTTGCCGACATATTTATTTATTTGTTTGAATTTTGCAGGCTCAATGACGTGGATGTGGAAGCAGTGGTAACAAAAAAATTATTAGAAGCAGGAAAAAAATATCCTGTTGAAAAAGCAAAAGGAAGTATAAAAAAATATACGAAATTGAAGTGAATCCCTTCCCTCTATTATTCCGTTATGACTGGATAAATTCAAAAGCTTATAGTATAATCTGGGATGGCAGAAAGAAATGCTCTATTATACCCAATGCAAGAGGCCTTATTAAATCCACTCGTTGCTCGACTTAGTGGTATTTTAGGTAGCCCCATAAGAGCGATCCAAGCTGTTGAATTTGGTGCTATTGATGAGACAATAATGCAAATGAGAAGTGGGGGGGGGAGAAGATACCAGATTCATTGATACCTTCCGAATGACACAACTTGATACTATTTTTTCTCAGGCTCTAACTCCAGAAGGCACTACCCCATCACAAACTCCTGCAAACAGGGAACGTTCATATCTCTCAGGACGAGTTGTTATTGAAGCGCATAAAGGATTAGACTCAACCGAACTACAAGATGATTATGTTGGTAGTTTGGCTTTAAGATATGGCGCAACTCGTGAACTTTGGCCAGTTCTTCAAGAGTGGAGAGCTAGTAATGAATCAACTCAAGTTAGTGATGGTCAACTATTAGCACTATTGGATGAAAATGTAAATGAATTGGTGAATAGACTGACAAAAAAATTCAAAAAAGAGAATCAGAATTTTCTTTTACCAAATATAAGACATAGTTTTGAGACAGGAATTGTCAGTATGAGAAAATATGCTAGGAGAAATTTAAGCGTAAGATTGGGAAAACTGTTAATAGGGCAAACGGAAGAACCTATTGTTGAGAGATCGGGAACAATTTATTCTGCTGATGCACCTCTTACCAAATAAGATGGATTAGTAGATAGAATTATTGATCTTAGAATTCTTACAGAACAAGAATATATCATTCTTTGTGATTCAGAACTAATAACGATAAAAGGAGTGTCTCAATATTGTGTAGTTAATTTAGAATTAGGTATGACCAGTGTTCAGCTAAAAACTGCTATAAAACAAATTGTTGAAAAATTATCGATTAGCGGTCAAGTACAATTGGCTCATTCAGTTCGATATCTTTTCCCCAAATTGAAATTGTAGATGAGGTCATACCTGTATATACTTAAGAATACTCTATGAATAAGAAAGTTGGATTGGCATTAAGTGCGGGTGGTCCCAAAGGATATGCACACATTGGAGTCTTACGAGCGCTTGATAAAGCACAGATACCTATTGATTATATTGCAGGCTGTAGTGCCGGATCAATCGCTGGAGCGTTTTATGCACTCACAAAAGACATACAAAAAATAGAAGACTACACAATAAAACAACATTGGCGGGAATATGCATCAATGTTTTTTGATCCCGATCTCTATCAGGGTTTGATAAAAGGAAATAAAGTATATTCATTTATCTCCGATTTTTTAGGTGATGCCACATTTGAGGATCTACTTATTCCTTTGAATATCGTAACTGTTGATATCCGCACAGGCAAAGAGATAGTGATATCCAAAGGATTGTTGCGAGAAGCAGTTCGAGCAAGCATCTCTATTCCCGGATTATTCAGACCTGTTGAAAACGAACATAATTTATTTGTTGATGGCGCTCTTTCTTCTCCTCTCCCTGTTCGTATTACACGAAAAATGGGCAGTGATATTGTGGTATCGGTAAATCTCCTTGAAGATATGGTAGATGATATAGATAAGAAAAAAATTCATGTGAGCTCTTTGTCTTACAAATCGGTGATGTTGTTATTAAGAAATTTGGCTCGTGAACAGGAAGATGAAGCTGATATCAAAATTCATCCGCATGTTGGAAAGATCGGATGGAAATCGTTCATGGACTCATCGGATCTCGTAGATGCTGTGAATGATGGTGAAACATGTATGGAAGAACATATGGAAGAATTAAAGCGAAAAATAAAACCACGCACAGTGTTTGAAATTCTCAATACTCTTACTCATCTATCATCACACAAATCCTAAAATCATATTCATTAAATTATAAGTGTAATTGAAGATTTAGGATGCTATTCTTCTGTTTCTATGTATGTCGTAACGTTTATCGTAGACTCGGGTGATTCTATTCTTAGATTTCTGAGGTTGATTTTGTGCATGTATCTTCGGATATATACTTCCGGAACCACCTATATGACATCCTCTGTTTTGCCATCCCAGCCATCTATTCCAATTCCCATTTTCTTCAAAAATACGGAGAGCCACCTTTACTGATGGTACTACTTGAGCCATATCACTAGGATTATATCCCATTTCTTTGATTAGTTCTGCCTGCCAGTAAAGATTAATTTGAAGTGGGCCCAGATCATTTGATGCATTTACTTTATTACAGTATCCATCGCCACATTCCATACTAGCAACAAGCGCCATCTGGATTGCTAATAAATCATCATTATTAGCTCTATATACAAGATCATATATTGCTCGAGCTAATTCAGGATTCGGGAGATCTCCGGGTGGTGTGCATTCTGTTCCAGCGCGATACAATTTTGCCCTAAGAAAATCAAACCATATACTTCCATCAGGGCGTCGAACTATATATCCATGGGGAGAAGTTTCTTCTTGACCTTGTGCAAGAACGGGTGGAGGAGGTGGTCTATATCCATTTTGGTCAACAGTTACCTTTACATCATCTGGTCGAAAGTGGAGGCAGGGTTGAGCCAAATATTCTCTATTCAGTCGTACTTCGAACATACTTACACCTATATCTATTGTGTTACCAGTATAATTTTTGTATTCGAGTCCAGATGTTTGAAAACCAGCGGTCAACACAACTTGACCTACAGTGGCTCCGTTTATAGTCCAATCGGCAGGAGTGCGAAATGTTCCGTTTGTAAATCCCACAGCATCTTTAGTAGTTGTGATACGTACAGGTGTAGCTGTTCCCCTACTAAAATCACACTGTGCTTTTAGTTGACTTAAAACTTCTGTAAGGGCTCCATGAGGTGCTCCGTTTCCACCACTACCAATTGGTGCAAGACTCCCGCCCATTCCTCTTCCACCAGACGAGCTAGTACCACAACCTATAGTCAAAATAAATAAGCCGAGAATCGCCAAATTAGTACCAAGTTTCCCTCTATCTCCTTCTTTTAGTCCCATTGAATAGTATTATACCATCATATTAACTTATAGCAATAGTTATATGAGTTGTTATTCAATCTTTTTTATTTCAGTAGATATTGTTTTTCCTTTATCTGAGACGATGATCTGAAAATATACATATTCTTGATTTTTCTCAATTTTTTTCAACAAAATATGCGAAGTTGATGGCTCTGAACGTAATATATACGATGCTATCTGATTTTTATTTGCATCAAACAATGCCAATGAAGATTTCATTGGATTTGAAGTGTTAAAATAAACAACCAATTGTTCATTTTGTTGGCGAATAGATACATTGGTAATTTGATCTTGCGCTTGAGAAGGAATACTTGTTGAATTAAAGTTTGGAAAACCAGTAGTAAATGAAATACTTACCATCAAAACTATTCCAAAAAGAGCCACTGCCTGAGGCAAAAAGGGTATGTTCCATGCTTTGAAATACTCAATTTTTTTTGTGAGACTTTGTTTATATATCAAAAAATTCTGTGCAGATATTGAGACACCTTTACACATACTACATCTAAAAAGTTGTACTTCAGGGGGTACTGACTCGGCATTCTCTATGAGAATGAGAGCTGTTTGATCATGAGGACATAAACGAAGTGAATCATCATGTGAGACATTTTCATGAGCAAGAGCGAGTTCTTGTGCTGTTTTGAGCGAAACATGGTTGATTGTTTTTTCAGGAAAAAAATCAGCACCACATGAATAACAATGAAGAAATTTTTGTCCATCATATACTATCTCTTCCATTTCTTTTTTACACTCACTACAGATATACATGAAAAAAGTATACCATTTTATACATTAGAGTGGTAGTAATTTTTTTTCTGTCGCATATTCTTTGCCATTTTCCGTAACAATGATGGTATAAAATAGCGTTGACTGATTTGACTGTATTGGTTCTATGAGTGTGTGAGTTGTTGTCGGCTCCTTTGTTATTTGATATGTTGCAACTATTTTTTCTGATGTATCAGAGAGAATAAGTCGAGAGTGCATAGGACGAGAAGTCTGAAATGTAGCAATGATAGTATTATTTACATCTTTAACCGATACGTGAGTGATGATGTCCGAGGCCTGAGTTGAGACTTTGGTTTGGTTTATTGTCGAGTATCCTGTCAACAATGTTACACCTACTATTAATAAAATACTAAAAAGTGCAACAGCTTTTGGAGCGTATGGAATTTTCCATGTTTTAAAGTACTCGATTTTTATAGAGATACTTTTTTTATAGATGAGTGTATCTTCTGCATTTATAGATATTCCACGACATTGGGTACATTGTAAGAGAATAATATCTGGCGGGATAGATTCCGCATTGGTCATCTGGGTAAGAACGGTATGATCATAAGGGCATACTCGCGGAGTATCATCATGTGGAGCATTCCCATGATATTGAGCGAGCTCTTGAGCAGATTTCAAACTAATTTGATTTAGCGTCGAGTTAGGGAAAAAGTTATTGCCACACGAATAACAATGAAGAAACGATTGTCCATCGTATACAACTTCTTCCATCTCTTTTTTACATTCGGGGCATTGATTCATGATGTGATTACAAATTTTTTCTCAGATAAAAAACTGAGGTCATAAAAACAGACAATATCACAAATGCAGGGACAATAAATGCATACCCTGCGAGTTTATCAAATAAAAATCCACCCGTTATCAATCCGATTACGCTTGCCAGACTTCCTGCGCTTCCGCTGAGTCCTTGTGCAATTCCTTGAAATTCTTCTCCTGCTTGTTTCGACAAATAGGATATTAAAGAAGGCCACATCAATCCATTTCCTAGAGCAAAAAATAGTGCCGCAATGATAATGATATATTCAACAGGAGATATAAACATCAAAAAGCCAATTGCAAGAATTCCAGAACCAATTTTAATGAGTTGACTATCAGTATATCTTTTGGCAAAATACGACATCACAGGGCCTTGAACTAAAGCCATCATCAATGCAACGAATGAAAAATATATGCCAAGTTTGGTGATATTCCAGTTAAGTTCTTGTAAGGCATACAGAGGGAGCGCTGTATAAAATATATTAAATGCAAAATAGACTAGAAAAAACATTGTCAAAATAAATTTGATTGAAACTTTTTGTAAAAGAGTGTGAACTTTTTGTTTATCAGATTGTTGACGCTGTTTTTTTGTTAATGATTCAGGTAGATGATGGAAAAGTATATAAAGTGTGATTATAGCAAGTCCGATAGCTACAAATACGGGAAGACGCTCCCCTACTACAGATAAACTTAATAGACCCGCAAGTGCGGGTCCGATGATAAATCCAAGATTAGAGGCAATTGAAAGGGTGCCATAATTTTTTCTTCTTTGATTTTCAGAGGTGATGTCGGCGATATATGCTTGCGCAACGGAGACATTCCCAGCGGTAAAGCCCTCAATAGCTCGTGAGATCATGAGGATCAAAAGTGGAAGAGTTACGACAAATGTGCCAAATATTTCTGAATGTATTGTTACTAATGTGGTAACAGGAAGAAAAAAAGTGATGACAAAAAAAATCCATGCGCCAAGTCCACAAACCATACTGATGAGGAGTATAGGTCGTCTTCCTCTGACATCTGACATTCTTCCCAGCACTATAGATCCAATAAATTGAAATGCAGGATAAATTGATGCAAGAAATCCATATACTACTGAATTGCCACCAAATTTTGTGGTTAATACAATGAGGGATAAGAGAACTAGACTAAATCCTAGTGATCCTGAAAATGCGACAAGTAATATAGAAAGTATATCAAGTTTCCACTTTTTCATAATAGTGTATAGGGTATTGTACTAGAAAAATGAGTAATGAGAAAGGCGAAACGGGGAAATATACTCTCTTTATTGGGTATCTATGTCTAGTGGAGTTGCTGGTATGATCTTAGGCACATTTGATACTATATTTTGAAGATTTGGAATTTGTTGACCCGGGGCTCCAGTTTCTGAATTTCTAAATGCTTCATCAGTATTTTTTTCTATGGCTATTTGTTCTGCTTTTTGTACTTCTAAAGTAAGTTCAAGATCTGAATGGTCTGGATGTTCCATATCAGAAGGTTCGATATGTATTCCTTTATCAACTTTATATTCTTCTGTTAGTATCTCATCGCTCATGCAAATACAATATCATATGTGAAGATTAAATGCAAATAATATGAGGGAAAAATTCTAAGAACTACCCCGTTTATGCCCATTTAGTGAAGGGGAATTGTAAATAAATTAAATATTTATGTTGTTCAATTGCTTAATCTTATTGAGAATTAACAGGTAATGTGTGTGGTGCGATATTGGCAGGTTTAGTTGTTGTAATTTGGCTTACAAATCTTTCAGGCTGAATAAATACTTTGATGAATTTGAAAGCTCTATCTTGTTCACCATCATTTAACGAATGGTTGTTTGTTTGATAAGCATAAACGGTATCTCCTTTTTTAGAATGATATGTTTCCTCCTGAGAATTTCTACCTAAAGGGATTTTATTTTCTGCTAAAGCACTACTTACTAATGCTAGTGCTTCTACTCCATGGTGAAGTAAATGCAACTAATTCCCCTTCCTCGAAGGGGTATAAACGGGGTAGTTGAATAGCCCATGTATATGAAAGACTGGATTTGGATGTGATTCTCATGATAAATAAGCGCTAAACTGCTTGGCCATGTAAGAAACATAAGTAAAAAACAGATGGAAGAAAAAACAGAATTTGAATATGAAAAATATCAGGATATACTTAAAATCGAAAAGCGAAAAGAATCTTTGAGAGAGTTGGAGGAGGATTTGGAAAAGATGAGAAGGAAAAAGTAAAGAATAACTATTTATGATGAGAATAGAAAAAGCTCTGACACGCAAACTTTTTGTACGTGGGGCAACGTCTGAACACAAGACTGCTATAAACCTAGTTGGCATCAAAGATTTATACTCCATCATAGACACTTCTCAATTTAATTTGGATTGTCATCTTTCTTTATTGAGTTAAAAAGTTCATCATCGTTTGTTTGAGTTTTTTTACGGTTCCAAACATTGCGTTTACTTGTTCGACTGTGTAACTATCATCGACATCGTCTAATGTTCCCAAATGAATATTGTTTCGTAAAATTCTCAAAGCATCAAGTTCTTTGCATAGGTCATCCTTTAATAGTTGTATGTGCGTTCCTGCTTTAATGAGTTGATTAAATTGTGCCTCTTGCGGAGAAATATACTTAGAACACTTTGTTATAATGCCAACTTCGATACCTCCGATATTTTTATATCTTTGATATTCTGTATATTCCTTGCCACTTTCTCTTAATTTTAGTTGTTCTAATGTATATCTTTTTTCGTGTATGAGTGTTTCTAGTGCATAACATAATATGCTTTCAGATATGCTGGCAGTGTGGATAATCATATCCTTATACACCATAAAATTTACTGCTCCAGGTAAAGAATGATTTTGAGTTATTGCTAAAAGGAACATAATATATTGCATGGTTAAAGCAATATTGTCCTTAAGAACTGCATTATCAATAAAGCTAAATCCACGTACTAATGTAAAGATATTAGGTATATTTTTTAGGCAATCAAGGTCACTTTTTCTCATCTGAGATAAGGTCAGCTAAAGCTGGATAGCCGATCTTTTTTAGCCATACCTCAGCACCTTTTGTATCTGTCACACTGGTGTCTTTTCCGTAGCGACGGAATATTTCTTTCATGTGTGTTGAAGTCTGTTTTTCTGATATGGGTAGTTGACGTTTCATACCATCAGTATAGCAAATGATAACAAAATTTAAATATTGTAAATTTTACGTATTTCAACGAACTGTTAGTATACAATTTTTATTTCAACTTTTCAGTCGTCTATATGCCACTCTTTAGATCTGCAATCTCGTAGGAGGTAGATTGTTAAGGAATAAGGATCCTTATTTTTTTTAAAAGAAATAGCTTTTACGTTTTCTAGAACTGATATAACTGTATTGAAGGCTTTTTTGTCATTGAACATATATGATCGTTTTGTGCCATCAATTAAAACAATCTCAATTTATTGAGTAATAGAAAGAAATGTTGATTATTTTATTGTAAGAATGTTTGAATACAAATATACTATTTGTTTTAAGAATTCGCTTTAGTATACTATTGCTACATGTCAGCAATAACGAATCAAGGAAATAATACACTCTCTTTCAACTTAAAAAGTATATTACCACAATGTGATCGAATAGATGCTCTTGTTGGATACTTTTATTTCTCAGGTTTTAATGATCTTTATAAAGAATTACAAGATAAACAAATAAGAATATTGGTTGGTATGGATATAGATAGTAAGATCATAGAAAAGATTTCTTCTGTAAACAATATCAACTTAGATTCTCACACCGTTGATACAAGATCAACATCTAGATCAGGGGCCAAAGAGGAGTATCTTTCAAATTTTATACATATATTTAACGAAACTGACCATTTTGATAATGACGAATCGCAAAAAGCATTTGAAGTTTTTATTCATAAAATTGCTGATGGAAGTTTGCAAATAAAAAAGACCATTCGACCAAATCATTCAAAAATTTATATTCTTCATAACAATCCAGAATTTGCAACAAACGGTATCACACCAGGAATAGTAATAGAGGGTTCGAGCAACCTTACTTTTTCTGGATTAAAAGGTCAAGGAGAGCATAATAGAATTTTGCAGGAAAAACATTATTATGAAGATGATGTTAAAAGGTTTGAAGAAGCATGGAGTGATCCTGAAAACATCGTCATTACTGATCTTCATTCCTCAACTTCATTTATAAGTGAGATAAAAAACAAAATCTGGCTCTACTCACTCCCCGATCCTCTTCTCATGTATTACCGTGTCCTTTATGAGTATTTTGGTGTGTCGGAGGTAGAAAATATGAAAACTCCTGGCAATATCACAGGTGGTAAGTTTACTGATCTCAAATATCAGAAAGATGCGATAAACATGGGGATTGATAGAATAAATAAATTTGGAGGTGTTATTATTGCAGATGTTGTCGGTCTTGGAAAAAGTATTATCGCTTCTGCCATTGCTCACAATCTTGGTAAAAAAACAATAGTCATTGCTCCACCACATCTGGAAGACCAATGGAATGACTATATGTCAGAATTTGATTTCAAAGGTTTTGTGTATACAACAGGTAAAATTGATAAAGCACTTGAACGCCATAGAGAAGACAAGGATCTATTAATTATTTTGGATGAAGCTCATAAGCATCGAAATGAAGATACTGAAAGTTACACGTTGCTCCATCAGTTATGTGCGGGACATCCTGTAATGGCACTATCAGCTACTCCTTTTAATAATGATCCAAAAGATATCTATGCGTTGATAAAGTTATTTAGCACTCCAGGACATTCTACAATAAGAACTGTCGAAAACTTAAGCATGTCTTTTCATTTACTTTTTAAGCGGTATAAAAAAGTCAGAAAAGAGATGAATATAAATGCAAAAAGCGCTGATCCCCAAAGTGATGAAATCATCAAAGAGACTCATGCAATAACCGAAGACTTACGTCTCATGATAGAACCTCTCATTATTCGTCGATCACGTTTAGATCTTGAGGAGATTGAGGATTATCGTAATGATCTCAAGATGCAAGGTGTATCATTTGCCAAAGTAAAAGATCCTGAGCTTCTTGAATATGATCTGGGTTCTATGACGGATCTTTATGTGAATACCCTCGAAAAAATTTCACCAGATGTTGATATCGGAAATAGTTTTGTTGGAGCTCGGTATAAACCAGCATATTATTTACGAGCAGGTTCAACCTTTATAGAAAAACTAATTGAAGAAGATGATGATGAAATGTCCGCTGAAGAAAAGAAACAACGACTTATTCAAGGTCAGTCAAATATAGCAAAATTTATGAGACGTTTATTGGTACGAAGATTTGAGAGTTCTATTCGAGCATTTAGTATCTCAATTAATAATATGATCACCTCTTCAGAGTTGGTCATGGACTGGTACGCTAATAGAAACGAAGTGCCGATATTTAAAAAAGGAATGCTTCCATCAACAGAAGTATTAGAGAGTATGGAGGATGCAGAACAAGAACTATTATTTTCAAAACTAGAAGGAAAAGGTCTAATACAAATACCTGTTTCTGAACTACAACCCGACTTCATTACAGCGCTAAAGAAAGATATTCGACTTCTCAAAGAGATTAAAGCAGAATGGGAAAACAAACAAGCCGACCCAAAATATGATTTTTTCAAAAATAAATTGATCGAATCTATCCGAACTGATTCAAAACGAAAGATCATTATTTTTACTGAGTTTTCAGATACTGCGAATTATGTGTATGAAAAGTTGATAGCGGATGGTGTTAAACGAGTATTTAAGTATAGTTCGAGTGATGCATCAAAAGAAAATAAACGAATTATTCAATCAAACTTTGATGCGGGGCTAGACCATAAAAAACAAACAAATGATTTTGATGTTATAGTTGCGACAGATGCAATCTCAGAAGGATTTAATCTCCATCGTGCAGGTAGTATCATAAACTATGATATCCCTTACAATCCTACTCGGGTGATCCAACGGGTAGGAAGAATAAACCGTATCAATAAAAAAGTTTTTGATCAGCTCTATATTTATAACTTTTTTCCAACAGTGACGGGTGAACAGGAGACTCATACAAAAGCCATCTCAACTCTTAAGATGGATATCATTCATACATTACTTGGAGAAGATACAAAGACACTTACCTCCGAAGAAGATCTTAAAAATTATTTTGCCAAACAATATCGTGATGAAAATTCAAAAAGTGAAAGCCAGTCATGGGATGCTCCCTATTACAATACATGGAAAAAGATAAAAGATGATCCTGAGATTATGAAAAAGATATCCGCAATTCCACTGCGAGCGAGAATTGCACGAAAATCAAGAAGCATATCTGGTGTAGTTACTTTTGCAAAAAAAAGTGGTAGCTACATATTTGCCTTTGGGAAAAGTCCAAAAGAAGTAAAAATACTATCTCCAGAATTTGCTCTTCCATTATTTAATGACGTTGAGGAATCCGAGAAAGCTACACAAACCACTCTTAACTTTGAACCAATATATCAGATGGCTAAAGAGCATATATTTAAGGAAAATACAAAAGCTCCGATTGATAGAGGAAGAAGAGAAGACGCTATAAATAAACTGCGATTTTTTTCAGATAACTACTCCCCTGCTAGTGATTTATGCAAAGACTTAATAAAAGTGATACGAGATTATGACGCTCTTCCTTATGGGATGTTGAAGGATATAATTGATATTCGGTATAAAGAAGATTATGTCAAAGCAGTAGATACTCTTAAAGAAATTGTTCCTACCAAATATCTTGATAATATTTTTAGGACAGCAGAACGAGCTAATGATACGGGGAAACTTATTGTTTTATCTGAGGAGCTTGTGGTATGATCAACTTTAACGAAACTTATAACACCAATCAATTTCTCACGTTTGTACAGGACTTTCTTCCTGAGGATTTTGTAGAAAAAGAGGAAGATATTGTACTCGAAAATGGTAAAGAAATATCAAAAGCCCGTATTCTAGGAACATGTGATTCGTTGGATATCACCATCATGGAAATGGAACATAAAAGTGATACCGATAAACGAGTTGCCATTACCAAAGATGCATTCAAGATTCTTGCAAACCATTGGATACACCGAGCATTGGTAATTTTCAAAAATATGGATTCTGATAATTATCGATTCTCGCTTTTAACTATTTCACTTGATTTGAACGATAAGAATAAAGTGATCAAAAGTTACTCCAATGCCAGACGCTACTCATTTTTCTTAGGGCCGGGGGCAAAAGTGAATACACCATATAAATTCCTTATCACAAAAGGCAGAGTTACTGATCTTACCGATCTCAAAAATCGATTCTCGGTAGAGGTCGTAAATAAAGAATTTTACAAAGAGATTTCACAAGCATATATACAATTGGTTGGTGGAACAGGAGCTACTGGCGTTTTGGTCTTGCCATCGGTGCAACAGCATAGTCAAACACATCTCGAATTTGCAGTCCGTTTAATTGGTCGTATTATTTTTTGTTGGTTTTTGCGCGAAAAAAAGACAAGTACTATTCGACCATTAATGCCAATAAAGTTATTATCACTAACTGCTTCTCAATCGATATCTAACTACTATCACTTAGTGTTGGAACCTATCTTTTTTGAGATACTAAACAAACAAGCAAAGTCCCGAGTAGAAACATATAACGTCGAACCTTTTTCAGATATTCCCTATCTGAATGGAGGTTTATTTTCGCCACAAGATGATGACTTTTATGGAAGAAACGAAAAAGATCGCGCGATAAATCAAAATATTTTATTTATTCCAGATTCTTGGTTTATCTCGTTTTTCGAAGTTCTCGAAAAATATAACTTCACCATAGATGAAAATACCAGTTACGATGAAGAGCTTTCTATAGATCCAGAAATGCTTGGTCGTATCTTTGAAAATCTCTTAGCTGAAATCAATCCAGAGACGGGTGAATCAGCACGTAAAAGTACAGGGAGTTTCTATACACCTCGTATGATCGTAGATTATATGGTCGATGAAAGCCTTTACCTTTATCTAAAACAAAAAACAAATCTTGATGAAAAACAACTACGTGCGCTTATCAGCTATGATCTTGATGATGACGCACTGCATCCGTTACAAGAGTCTGATAAAGAACATATTGCACAAGCACTGAGTACAGTAAAGATACTTGATCCTGCATGTGGTTCAGGTGCATTCCCTATTGGTGCGTTACAGAAAATTGTGTTTATCTTGCAACAAATCGATAAAGAAGGTAAACTCTGGTTTAAGAAGCTCATCCAGAATATGCCAATAGAGATGAAGCGTGTATTGGAACGTGAATATGAACACAGAAACTTTGATTATCTTCGCAAGCTGGGAGTGATTCGTGAAAATATCTATGGTGTAGATATTCAGCCAATTGCTACCGAGATATCTCGCCTGCGGTGTTTTCTTACCTTGGTGGTAGAACAGCGAATTGATGATACACTTGAAAATCGTGGTATTGAACCATTGCCAAACCTTGATTTTAAGTTTGTCACTGCAAATACTCTGGTGGGTTTACCCATAATCAACGAAGAAAACCCCGAACTTTTTGATAATTCTCAAAAGATACATCAGCTGAAAGACCTGCGAGATCAATATTTTTCTGCTCGCAGTGAAGAACGCAAAGATGTGATGCTCGCTTTTGCAGATCTTCAATCAGAAATGATCAACGAACTTATAGCTAAACATTCGTTTACAGGAGTTACAAAAGCCGATCTTACTCGTAAGCTCACCGAATGGAAGCCCTTTAAGCACAAAGTGGCAGACTGGTTTGATAGTGAATGGATGTTTGGCATAAAAAAGGGCTTTGATATTGTCATAGCAAACCCACCCTATGTTCAGATTCAAAAGTTCAGTGGCCAGGAAATTCAGGAGACCTGGAAAAGCCAAAAATACGTGACCTTCCAAAAAACAGGAGATATCTATGCTCTTTTTATTGAAAAGGGAATGGCACAACTGAGAGAACATGGTATTCTTACCTATATCACCTCCAATAAATGGATGCGTGCCGGTTATGGCAAATCGCTACGCAATTTTCTTGCTACCAAAACTCAACCACTTAAGTTGATAGATTTTGGCGGGTATCAAGTATTTGAGTCTGCTACCGTAGATTCTGATATCTTAATTACAGCGAAAACTACAGACAAATCACCCTTTTATGCATGTGCAATCAAACCAGATTTTACCACCGAAGTACCACTTTCTGTATATTTTGATGCACATGCGCAAACCATGCCAACTATGTCTGGTGACGTATGGACTATCTCTACAGGTATCGATCAACAGATCAAAGCCAAGATAGAGGCCATAGGAACACCACTCAAAGATTGGGATGTGAAGATTAACTATGGCATTAAAACAGGCTTTAATGAAGCCTTTATAATAGACACACCCACTAAAAACCGCCTCTGTGAAGAAGATCCAAAGAGTGCTAAGATCATAAAGCCAGTACTGAGAGGAAGGGATATTAAACGGTATAAAGCAGAGTGGGCAGGGTTGTGGCTGATCTCAACATTTCCTGCATTACAGCTTAATATTGATGATTTTCAAGCCGTGAAAAAGCATCTTCTGTCCTTTGGATATGAAAGATTAGAACAATCTGGAAAAAAGTATAATGAAATCACATCACGCAAAAAAACCTCAAATAAATGGTTCGAGTTACAGGATACGATTGCTTATTGGAAGGAGTTTGAAAAAGAGAAGATTATGTACCGTGAAATTAGCAATTCTATGGACGCGATTTATACCAATGATGAAATATATTGTAATAATAAGATTTATATAATTACAGGTGAAAGCATTAAATTATTACTATCGATACTTAATTCAAAATTATTCAATTGTTTTATTCTTAAATCTGCTAATATCACAGGTGGGAAAGGGGAATCTTATATTTCTCAAATTCCAATTCCCAAACTTTCCACCACCGACCAAGCACCCTTCATCACTCTCGTCGACTCTATCCTCCAAGGCAAAAAGGACGGCACCGACACAAGCGAGATGGAGCACCAGATAGACCAAATGGTATATAAACTCTACAACATTACAGAAGAGGAAATAGCGGTTATTGAGGGGAAGAAATAATTACTACGATATAATGGGCTAATATGTTAGATAATCTTTTTTTATTCATGTTTTTTTCTTAAAAAAATTAGTAATTTTTGATCCGAGACTATTTTTCCTTCTTTCCTGCGCTTCGTATTCTTCTTTACGTTCTGTTAGTGGAAGATATCCGTATTTGTAGATTTCCTCCGAAGACAATTGATGTGTTTTAATATCCCATTTTGACCATCGTTCAGGATGAGGACCAAATTGATCTTTTTTTGGACTCCAATCAATAATCTCTCCCTCCACAAGTTTTTCAAGAGTGCGCATAGATTTATCAAGTCGTTCTCTGTTTTTGTAGGCAAATGCAGATAAGTCAACTAATTCTCCTGTTTTTTTGTTACGAGGATAGTCTGAAAAAAAATTTGGGGCAATTTTTAACTCGAACAATGATTTCGTCATAGAAAAATGAACGATTGTTTGAATAGGATCTGTATACATTTCAATTTCTTTTCCTTCAGATAAAGAAATAATGGCAAGATTAAGTCCCATTCTTTGTAATTTATTCGTTATATCACTCAGATCAAGTTGTTTTATCCAGCCATCAAATGAGTTAAAAATTTTAGTTGAAATTTCTTTTTTTGAAAAATGAGGAGCATATTTGAAAGTCCATATAACCTGTTTCAGACTCTCCTCTTTATAATAATCATGAGGCAAATAGGTAGCATTAAAATCAAGAATTGTTCTCTTAATAGACATAATATTATTGTAACATTGGTAATGTAATAGATGTATCACCTTTGCGTACTGTTACTTCAAAACTACGCTTTCTCATATTATTAATTTGTGATACGGCTGTTTCGATATTTATATCTGTACTATTAAGATTTATTTCAATAGCAGTTGGTGCATTTTTCTGTGCAGAACCAAGAATTTGTTCTTGAGCGTCCAGTATATTCCTGTTGATAGCAGAAGGATTTGATGATTCTATATGTTTTGCTTCAATATATCGCGTAATAGTTGATGTACCATTTGATTCACGTACCTGAAAATCTACATATCTCGTTCCATTAATATTTCCTTCTTTCAAGGCAGTAACTATTTTTCCTTCCTTCATGAGAGCTAATGCGGTTTCTTGTTCATGGTAATATAAGTCTTCAAAAAATTTACTATTATCTGTCTTTCTAAATAATCCTTGTTCCTTAAGTGGCTCAAACACCTTTTGATTGGAAGCTTTTATAACAGCTATTTCTTCCGGAGTTTTTGGTATCAATGGTTTTGTGTTAAGCGATTCAGGAAGAGTTGTTTTTGTAGTAGTTTCGGCTTTTGCAATGTCGTCGACAACTGACAATGCCTTTGTTTCTGATTTTACAGTATTTCCTGCGTACTTTCCAATAGTCCCAATTGCTTTAGCTGCACTAATGGCAATGACTTCACCAGTGGCAATTTGGCCGACTACATTTCCTGCACAGTAGAAAATGGATGCGTCTTTATTTCCATTACAAGTAGCTTGTTTTATCGAATCACCAAGTGATTGATTGGGATTACTTTTTGCAATTTCATATGCGTTATATACAATCGCACCAGTAGAGATAAATTGTGTAATGATGAATGTAGCTATAACTAAAGTAGTTACTAGAGCAGATTTAAAATTCTTAAACATGATATTGATTTTTATGTTTATTATTTTTTCCTCTTATCCCATGTATATTTGAGCATGAGGTCGATGAGTAGGGCTATGATAAAGAGTGCTATGAGTATTCCAGCGATGGATCCGATCATAGTAGCAGAAGTAGAGGTATCAACCATTTTGGTACCACTTGTATAATTACCATACGCAGACAAAAAATAAAGTCCGACCATTATTGAAACAATACGTGTGAAGTTCATACTTTTTTCTTAAATAAATTACTAATTTTATTGGTAATACTATTTTTCTTCTTTTCTTGAGCTTCGTATTCCGCCTTACGTTCAGTAAGAGGAAGATATCCATATTTATAAACTTCTTCAGCATCCCAATCACTAGATTTTTTGGCAAAGTCGGACCAGTGTTTTAGGTATTTTCCAACCCTTGGACTCCAATCAATAATTTCACCACCTACCAATTTTTCAAGTGTACGCATAGACTTATCAAGTCGTTCTCTGTTTTTGTATGCAAATGCAGATAAGTCAACTAATTCTCCTGTTTTTTTGTTACGAGGAAAATCAGAGAAGAAATTTACAGGTATGAATAATAAAAACTTGTTATTTTCTTTCTTATTCAATAAAACGTATGTTGTATTTTCCTGTGGCCACCCTTGTAGAATTTCTTTGCCAATGGGTACGTCATATATAAATCTAAAACCTATACTCTGTGCTTCATTCGTCACGTCACCAAGGTTTGTTTGTACACACATGTCTTTAAATGCTTTTTGTATTATTTCTCCTATTTCAAAGTAAGAAAATCTATTTTTAAATATAAAAGTCCATGAGACCATTTTCGAAACTTCTTCAATATAATAGGTTCTTAACTGATCTGAAGTTTTAGGATTTTGAATTAGTTGAAAAATGTACATTAGTTTGAATTTGGAACTAGTATTTTTATATCACCTTTGCGTATCACAACTTCTACCAATCTGCTTCTCATATTTTGTATTTGAATTAATGCTTGGTCTGGTGTTATATCAGTATAGTTGAGATTTATTTCTATTTGTTTAAATTCGTTAGGACTTTGCGTCTGATTAAGAAGTTGATCCTGTGCATCTAGTATATTTCGATTTATAGCAGAAAGATTTGATGATTCAATATGTTTTGCTTCAATAGATCGAGTAATGGTGGTTTTTCCAGAGGATTCTTCAACGCTAAAATCAACATAACGTTCACCATTAATGTTTCCCTCTTTTAATGCTGTTACTTTCTTACCTTCTTTCATCAAAGCAAGGGCAGTTTCTTGTTCATGATAATATAAATCTTCGAATGGTTTTTCTGACTTTTCATTCCAATTTTGTTTTACTTCTTCAAACGCTTTTTGATTTGCTTCTTTTATCACAGCAATTTCTTCGGGTGTTTTTGGTATCAATGATTTAGTTGTAGCTTTTGTAGCATCATCTACAACATTTGCAACGTTATCAACTGAGTTAGCAACTTTTGTGCTATTTGCTATTTCATCAGTGACTGTGCCGATAGTACCAGCAGATTTAACTCCACCAGCTGTACCTTCAAGAGCGGAGAGACCTTTACCTGCGACAAGTCCAATGAGTTCACCAGTCGCAAACTGACCAATAACATTTCCAACACAGAATTGTGGAGTAGCATCCAATTTACCACAAGTACTTACCTTGAGAGCATCAGCTAAAGGCATTTTATTCTGTACACCTTGATACGTATTATATCCAATTCCACCAGCAGTAGCGACGCCAGTAATGATAAGTCCAGCTGCTACTGCAGGGACTCCAACAGCTACCAGACCAACAGTTGATGCTACAGTGATAGCCGTGACAGCTCCCACAATAACACCATTTTTAACATCAGTCAGATTTTGATTAACATCACCAAAGACATTAAGATTGTTGTAGTTATCATTAAACGATTTACCATTAAATGGGGATTCTATTGATGCGATAATTGCTACAGAGGCATTACCAGCTAAGTTATTAAGTGCTGTTTTAGCTTTTTGCAGTGTGATAGCAGCGTCAACAAGACCAGTCGCAACAGTTTTTGCACCATTCATTACACCTCCTGCAAGTTCGGGTAATCCACCTATTGACGCACCTAGGACTATGTTAGTAACCGTTTGGGCGACCTGGACTGTTTTTTGTACTACTTGAGTGACTGTTTCAGTCACTTTCTTTGTTACTGTCTGCCACATGTCTGTTGCCCAGACATTGACGCAGTTGTTGCTGTCAAAGATGTTGAAAGACCAATCACATGGTTTTTTGACTTGTTGGGTGACTATTTTTGTGACAGTCTTTGTAACTGTTTGATTTACTGTTTGAGTTGTATAGACGGTCTTTGTTCCTTTGACCTGTCCTGTTGTGTAGTATGTGGTTCCGCCACTTGTTGTTACTTCTTCATACACGGACTCTTTTGTTGGTTCTGGGGTGGGGGTTGGTTTGATTCGTTCTAGTATTTTTGTAGAAACTGAGACGTTGCCTGAGGCGTCATAGGAGCGGACACCGATTGTATAGATTCCCCATAGATCTTTGAAGACTGTGTGAACTCCTGTTTGTGTATACCCATATTTATCAGCTCGCACTGTTCCCGAAGATGTTAATGTCCCATCGGGGGGCATACATCAGTATTTCATTATCCGCAAACCTCTCCCCTTTTACAAAAATATCATCATTATTGATTATGATCTATGAGTTCTCAACGGAATCCGAACACTTGTAATACAATACAAGGATATGAAAAGGAGTACAAAACTCAAAAAGAAAGAGCGTAGCACAATAGCTATGATGCTCGCGCAAGGAGAG
>Ga0194060_10001069_pt1 | contig 19862 bp, 19 predicted proteins | sample SepL225m_MetaG_FD_163427 | JGI IMG/M metagenome (GOLD analysis project Ga0194060, IMG submission 163427) | Anoxic zone freshwater microbial communities from boreal shield lake in IISD Experimental Lakes Area, Ontario, Canada - Sep2016-L222-5m | ecosystem: Environmental > Aquatic > Freshwater >... | reverse complement strand
GATAAATGGATTACTGATAGTTGATGAGGCATATGCTGAGTTCTCTTCCGAGCCCTCTGCGGTTAATTTAATTAAAGAATTTCCAAACGTTGTAGTGGTCCGAACTATGAGCAAAGCTTTTGCCTTCGCAGGAGCCAGAGTGGGTTATGCGGTTGCTGACGAAGCCTTAATTAGAGCGATGTTAGTCACTAGATTGCCGTATCACTTGAGTTCAACTACTCAGGCCCTAGCCTTAGTTGCACTAGAGAATTCGGCAATTCTTCTCGCTGAAGTTGCTGCACTGATTGCGGAACGAAATCGAGTTGCGCATGAACTCGCCACTTTAGGTTTCGAAGTTGTTCCAAGTAGCGCCAACTTTCTACTCTTCCGTGGTTTCAAGGGCGATTCGCCAAAGGCGTGGAAGGAACTTGTTGACTCTGGGATTCTGTTGAGGGATGTTGGTCTTGCTGGATATCTTCGAGTCACCATCGGGGCGCCAATTGAGAACGATCTATTTTTAACGGCGATTGCAGGACTTAGGCCATAATTAGGCAGTATTAGAAATACTTAAAGAGGAGCGTAATGAGAACAGCCCATGTGGTTCGTGCGACCAAAGAATCTAGCGTCGATGTAGCTCTTAATTTAGATGGATCTGGCGCAATAGATATCGATACGGGCGTTCCATTCTTTGACCATATGCTCTCGCAACTTGGAAAGCATGCCGGATTTGATTTGAAAGTTAAGACAACTGGCGATGTTGATGTTGATTCACACCATACCGTCGAAGATACCTCTCTTGCCTTTGGTCAGGCGCTGCGCGAAGCACTTGGCGATAAAACAGGAATCCGCAGGTTTGGTGATGCGATGGTTCCATTAGATGAAGTTCTAGTGCAAGCCGCAGTTGATCTCTCCGGTCGCCCATATCTAGTACATCGTCAACCTGAAATTGTTGAATTGATTGGCACGTTCGATACAACTCTTGGTCGACACATTTGGGAGTCAATCGTCGCGGAAGCAAGAATTGCATTGCATGTTCGCGTCTTGGAAGGCCGAAATGCACACCATGTATTTGAAGCACAATTTAAAGCGGTTGCTCGCGCACTACGCGATGCCTGCGCGATCGATAATCGGATGTCGGGAATTCCTTCGACTAAAGGCGTTCTTTGATCGCAATTCTTGATTACGGTTCTGGCAACTTACGTTCTGCAGAGCGAGCTTTTCAATTAGCTTCCGATCAAGTTGTGGTTACGAACAACCCACAAATCTGTCTCGAAGCTGATGGCTTAGTAGTCCCTGGAGTTGGCGCATTCGCTGCGTGCATGGCGCAATTAGTAAATGTTGGTGGAGATAAAATCATCTCTGATCGAGTTTCAAACTCCCGGCCAATATTCGGAATATGTGTTGGCATGCAGATATTTTTTGAATCAAGCTCGGAAAAAGGAGATCACAAAGGGCTGGGAATTGTTGCAGGAAAGATAAGCAAAATTTCTGCTCCAATCCTTCCGCACATGGGTTGGAACACTGTTTCGACTCCAAGTGAATCTCGGCTTTTCGAAGGAATCGGCAACGAATCTTTCTATTTTGTTCACTCATTTGCGGCGAAGACGCAAGTTCCAGGCGCACTCAATACCAGCTCCAATTATGGCGAAGATTTTCTGGCGGCAGTTGAAGAAGAGAACCTTGTTGCAACACAATTCCACCCTGAAAAGAGCGGAGCCGCTGGTGCAAAGTTAATTAGCAATTGGGTGAAATCAATATGACTTTAAAACGTTTAGAACTTCTTCCAGCGATTGATGTAAAAGATGGTCGCGCTGTTCGCTTAGTCCAAGGTGAACTGGCCAGAGAGAGCAGTTATGGATTACCAGTCGAAGTCGCCCACGATTTTGCCGAACAAGGCGCAGAGTGGATTCACCTGGTAGACCTTGATGCTGCCTTTGGAATCGGTAGTAATTTCGAATTAATTCAAGAAGTTATAAATAGTGTAGATATTAAAATTGAACTTTCAGGGGGAATTCGTGATGAACAATCACTCCTTCGTGCGCTTTCTACTGGATGCACCCGGGTTAATTTAGGTACAGCTGCCATTGAAGATCCAGAGTGGACTGCAAAAGTTATTTCAGAGTATGGCCCAAGAATTGCAGTCGGACTTGATGTCCGCGGACACACATTAGCTGCACGTGGTTGGACCAGAGAAGGCGGCGATCTCTTTGAAATGATTGAGGTTTTAGATGCAGCCGGTTGTGACCGTTACATCGTTACCGATGTGACTAAAGATGGAACCTTGATGGGCCCAAATTTCGAATTATTGAAAGAGGTTTGTGCGGTTACGAAAGCTCCAGTAGTAGCGAGTGGTGGAATTTCTGTCTTACAAGACTTAATTGATTTACGCGCCCTAACAAATATTGGAATTGAAGGAGCTATCGTCGGAAAGGCAATTTACTCCGGTTCGTTCACTCTGCCAGAAGCCTTAGATGTTGCGGACCGATAATGCTCGCTAAGCGAATAATTCCATGTCTAGATGTTACTGGTGGTCGAGTAGTGAAGGGCGTGAATTTCAAAAATTTGGTTGACGCTGGAGACCCAGTTGAACTCGCAAAGCGATACGACGCAGAAGGTGCTGACGAATTAACATTCCTAGATATTTCTGCAAGCGTTGAAGAACGTGCAACAACTTTAGAAGTAGTAAGGCGAACTGCGGAGGAAGTTTTTATTCCACTTACGGTTGGCGGCGGAATTCGAAGCGCAGAGAATGTAAATGAATTATTGCGAGCGGGTGCCGATAAAGTTTCGGTGAATACTGCCGCTATCGCTAGACCTGAATTAATTAATGAGATTGCTGATCGATTTGGTAATCAAGTTCTCGTACTTTCAGTAGATGCCAGAAGAGCAGATACTAAATCTGGGTTTGAAGTTACGACGCATGGTGGTCGACAGAGTTCTGGGCTTGATGCACTTGCTTGGATAGAAGAGGGCATCGCTCGCGGGGTAGGTGAGATTCTCTTGAATTCAATGGATGCCGATGGCACAAGAACTGGGTTCGATCTAGAAATGCTTAAAGTTGTCCGAGAGATTTCCAGCGTCCCTGTTATCGCGAGTGGAGGTGCGGGAGAGATTTCAGATTTTGCTAAGGCTATTTCGGCTGGGGCTGACGCTGTTCTTGCTGCAAGTGTCTTCCATTTTGGCGAATTTACAATTTCGGATGTGAAAAAAGATTTAGTAAAACACGGTTTTCCGATTCGAACTTCCCGTTAAATAGTGGAGAATAACATGGTGAAGAAAATTCCAGTTTCAGTAAGTGAGCGGTTTGCTGCAGGTGAATTAATTGCAGCGATTGCTCAAGATTTTGAGACCAACGAAGTTTTGATGTTGGCCTGGATGAATCAGGAATCACTGGGTATGACATTGGAGAGTGGGCAGGCGACGTATTGGAGCCGGAGCAGAAATAGCATCTGGCTAAAGGGTGAGAGCTCTGGACATTTCCAATCTGTTAAATCTATTTCTTATGATTGTGATAGCGACGCACTTCTCTTAAAAGTTGTGCAGATCGGTGCGGCATGCCATACAGGGGAGAAGAGCTGCTTCCATAATGAAATTGAGTTCGCATGACCGAGGTCTTATTGTCGATCGCCTTATTTATTCTTGGAGGCTATTTCGTTTATCGAATTTCTCGGCGGGGATTATCCGATAGATATGAACGCAAACCAGAGACTCCCTGGAGCTCACTAAGTGAAGGAAAAGATCCCACGTTATGATCAAAAATATCTCAGTGCCATTAAATAAATACCAGCCCTGGATTACGTTCTTATTTCGCCTGGTTCTGGGAGGCGTTCTATTAGTTGCTGGTGGGCTAAAGGTGACCGATCCTTATGCGTCAGCAACATCGGTGAGGGCTTATCAGGTATTGCCGATACACATTGCAAATTTTCTTGGCTTCGTACTTCCATTTGTAGAAGTAGCTATTGGCTTATTTTTGATTGTTGGAATTTGGGTACGTCTGGCCGCAATTCTGGGAGCTGCCTTGATGGTGGTCTTTATTATTGCAATCGGACAGGCCTGGATTCGTGGGATTTCTCTGGATTGCGGCTGCTTTGGAAAAGGCGGCTTAAGAGATACTCAGGAGCTGCCGGTACTGACCTACACCTTAGAAATTTCTAGGGATATCTTGCTTGCCATTGTCGGCGGTTATTTATATCGCTTCCCGCAGGGTAAATTAGGGTTCGACAAATAGTGTCAACTTTTGATTTTGATAAATTTAGGAGATTTTGATGGCTACAAAAAATTCAGGCGATAAAGGGCTCCGCGCGATTGTTATTGGGATGATTGTCTTTGTCCTTGCCATCACTGGAATCTTCATTTACATGGATAAGAAACCAGTTACGAATGCGACAGCCCCAGCATCAATCTCAAAGGTAGATGGTTCCGGCCTAGTGTTTAACCCAGATGTAAAGGCACAAATTGATATCTGGGAGGATTTCCAGTGCCCAGCTTGCCGAGATTTTGAAGCTATTAATAATGATTACATTAAGAAAGTTGTTGCTGATGGCCTAGCCAAAGTCGTCTACCACCCACTTACATTTATCGGCGCACGGTCAACAAATGGTTTGAACGAGTCACTCATTGCTGCAAATGCCGCAGCCTGCGCCATGGATGAAGGTAAGTTTATTGATATGCACGAAATCCTTTACCAGAATCAGGCCACATCCGAGAACTCTGGAAAATTCACTAACACATACATGATCTCGCTAGGAAGCAAAATTGGCCTAACTTCTATGAAGTTCCAAAATTGTGTTACCGGGGGAAACTATGAACTTTGGACTCAAACTTCTGCATCCTATGCTGCAGTTAAGAACGTTAACTCAACACCAACTGTTTTCGTAAATGGCAAGGAGTTGAACCGCGAGGGTGGCGAATATGGTGACCCAACTAAATTCCAAGCTGCACTTGCTGCTGGTGGGATTAAGTAATCAATAAGCGATTTCGTAAGTGAAATCATTTATTTATACCCCAAGTTCATCAGTATTGGAGTTTGGATTTTTAACAATCCACTACTACGCCATGTGCATTTTGCTAGGAATCATTGTTGCAATTTGGGTAACTAGGAAGCGATACCAAGCACTAGGTGGAAACCCTGAAGAGATTTCCAACCTGGCAGTCATAGTTATTCCAATCGGAATTATTGGTGGCCGGCTGTATCACGTAATAACTTCGCCACAGAAGTATTTTGGCAGTGGGGGTTCTCCGCTATCCGCGTTGAAGATCTGGCAAGGTGGCTTAGGAATTTGGGGTGCAATTTCACTTGGCGCGCTGGCCGCTTTCATTTACTTTCGAGGAAGAAGCACCACACTCTCATTCCTTTACTTGGCTGACGCTATAGCTCCAGCTTTACTTCTCGCGCAGGCAATTGGCAGATTTGGTAACTGGTTCAATGCTGAATTGTTTGGCCGGCCCACAGAACTTCCTTGGGCGCTTGAAATCCCAATTGGTAGTAGACCAATCGGTTTTGAAAACTTCACCACCTTTCACCCTACATTTCTCTATGAAGCCATCTGGTGTTTCTTGCTTGCAATAACTATTATGAAATTTGAAGCGTTTAAGAAAATGGCTGGGACCGGGGCAGTTTTCTATTTCTATGTAGCCAGTTATTCATTTGGTCGGCTCTTTATTGAGGCTATTCGAATAGATGAAGCGAATAGAATTTTTGGGATACGGCTTAATATTTGGGTTTCAGCCATTCTGTTTGTCGCAGCCAGCGCTCTTTTTCAGCGCCAGAACGCTAAATCTCGTAAATCCCAAGCTTAAGGAAGATAAGGTTCACCCATGCCATTACAGGATGTCTATTTAAGAAACGCCCAACATAAGATTCATAAGGCAGGTTGGCTCCGCGCTGCGGTTCTTGGTGCTAATGATGGACTTGTTTCGACTGCAAGTTTAATGATTGGTGTTTCTGCGGCACAGGCCGATTCATTTTTAATTACCGCAGGAGCGGCAGGCATTGCTGCTGGTGCGATGTCGATGGCGGTTGGTGAATATATTTCCGTGCGTTCGCAGAACGACATTGAAGAGTCAGATCGAATGATTGAAATTCAACATCTTGCAGCAGATCCAGAGGGCGAGCTCGAAGAGTTGATTGAAATTTATATGAAGCGCGGATTAGATCGTGAACTTGCAACGAAGGTCGCGAACACTATGACCGAGAGAGATGCACTTGAGGCTCATCTACGAGATGAACTTGGTCAACATCCACATACCAAAGCTCGGCCAGTTCAGGCAGCGCTTGCCTCCGCACTAAGCTTTACCTTCGGCGGCCTTGTTCCTTTTGCAGGTGCGCTAGCCCCAACACTAGGAACTAAAGTTCTAAGCATTATTGGTTTTACCGTTATTGGATTAATCGGAACTGGCATCTTGAGCGCCCGTACAGCTGGATCGCCATATGGCAAAACAACTCTAAGAATTCTTATAGGTGGCTCGCTCGGAATGGCAATTACGGCTGGAATCGGTTCTTTAGTTCACTTGACGGGTATATAAATCCCGCCCCGTTTGCTATCCTTTCTCTCCTCTAGAGCCTTAAGACCGTTAAGTATTTCGTTGGGCCACTGTCGTCCCGATGCCCCTAATTAATAATTTCAGGAGCCATCGTGACTTTGTTTTCGACAGTGCCACAAGCACAAGGTTTATATGACCCATCTCAAGAACGCGATTCTTGTGGTGTTGCGATGGTTGCTACTCTAAATAAAAAAGCCACCCACGAGATTGTTTCGCAAGGACTAACTGCGCTTCGCAATATGGAACACCGCGGAGCAACTGGGGCAGAACCAGATAGCGGAGATGGTGCCGGAATTTTAATTTGTATTCCGGATGCTTTTTATCGCGACGTTGTAGATTTTAAGCTTCCCGAAGTTGGCAAGTATGCCACTGGAATCATTTTTGTTGATAAATCTTTCGCAGATCGTGCAGCGCTTGAAGCGATTGCAAACGAAGAGGGGTTAAGCATTTTAGGTTGGCGTAATCTGCCAATTGAAACAAAATCAATCGGTAAGACTGCACTCTCCGTTATGCCTAACTTTGAACAGATATTCATAACTGGAAAGAATGGCGAGTTTGATCTTGATTTAGAGCGCAAGGCATTCTGTTTTAGAAAACGAATTGAGCATAGTTTTCCGGTTTATGTCCCTTCACTTTCCGTGAGAACCATTGTCTACAAGGGAATGCTTACAACTGGCCAGCTAGAGGAATTCTTTCCTGATCTCTCAGACCCTAGAGTTGTTTCAACACTTGCACTGGTTCACTCTAGATTCTCCACAAATACTTTTCCTTCTTGGCCTTTGGCACATCCATATCGTTACATCGCACATAACGGTGAAATAAATACCGTTCGGGGAAATCGTAATTGGATGCGTGCTCGTGAATCACTTCTTGCTAGCGATATTATTCCTGGCGATTTAAATCGACTATTCCCAATCGTTGACAATTCGAGTAGCGATTCCGGTTCATTCGATGAAGTACTAGAACTTCTCTACCTTGGTGGTCGCTCACTTCCACATGCCGTTCTGATGATGATTCCGGAAGCTTGGGAAAATCACGCAACAATGTCGCAGTCTCGTAGAGATTTCTATGCCTTCCATTCAACAATTATGGAACCTTGGGATGGACCGGCCTGTATAACTTTCACTGATGGAAAACAGATTGGTGCAGTTCTAGATCGCAACGGACTTCGCCCTTCCAGATATTGGATCACCAAAGATGGACTTGTGGTTTTAGCAAGTGAGTTTGGTGTACTTGATTTCAAGCCAGAAGAGATTGCTAGTAAAGGCCGGCTGAAGCCAGGACGTATGTTCTTGGTTGATATTGAAGCTGGTCGAATAATTGAGGATGATGAGATTAAAGATGGTCTTGCTACCGCAGCTCCGTATGGTGAGTGGTTGCATGCTGGTTTAGTTCGACTTGAGGATCTCCCTGCCCGCGAACATATTGTTTATCCGCACTCATCTGTTCTGCGTAGACAACGTGCATTTGGATATACCGAAGAAGAAATTCGAATCATTCTTACGCCGATGGCTAAGAGTGGTGGGGAAGCGCTCGGTTCGATGGGAACTGATTCACCAATCGCGGCAATTTCTGCGAAACCAAGGTTGCTCTTTGATTATTTCTCACAATTATTTGCCCAAGTAACAAACCCACCTCTTGATGCAATTCGCGAAGAGTTAGTTACAAGCTTAGGTGGCTCAGTTGGCCCTGAATACAATTTGTTAGATCCAAGTCCAGCATCCTGCCGCCAGATTGCGCTTGATTTCCCAGTTATTGATAATGATGAACTTGCAAAATTAATACATGTAAATGCTGATGGAAATCAACCTGGATTTGCAGCGCATGTCGTGCGTGGACTATTTCCAGTACAAGGTGGCGGGGAAGCGCTAGCTAATCGCATAACTGAAATTCGCCTTGAAGTTTCACAAGCAATAAAAGATGGTGCGCATATTATCGTTTTATCTGACCGCGATGGCGATGCAGAAGATGCCCCAATTCCTTCACTATTACTAACTGCAGCGGTACATCATCATTTAATTCGGGAAAAGACCCGAACAAAAGTAGGTCTTATTGTTGAATCTGGTGAGGTCCGCGAAGTTCATCATGTTGCCCTACTTGTAGGTTTTGGAGCTGCGGCGATAAATCCTTATCTGGCGATGGAGTCTGCCGAAGATCTTGTTCGCCAGGGAGTTATTACTGGGATTACACCTGAGAAAGCTGTTGCGAATGTAATTAAATCATTAGGCAAAGGCGTTCTAAAAGTTATGTCCAAGATGGGTATTTCAACAATCGCTTCTTATACGGGTGCCCAAGTATTTGAGGCAATTGGATTATCGCGAGAAGTTGTAGATGAATATTTTGTTGGGGTAACTTCAAAACTTGGGGGCATCTCAATTGATTTGATAGCCGAAGAGACAATTAAGCGTCACCACATTGCATATCCTCCAGGTGGCGAAATTCCTGGAACAAAACGTCTGCCGATCGGCGGCGAGTACCAATGGCGCCGAGAAGGCGAACCACATCTCTTTGATCCAGAAACAGTATTCGCGCTTCAGCATGCAACACGTAACAAGAGGTACGACATATTTAAGCGCTACACAAGCCGCGTAGATGATCAGTCGAAACGATTGATGACACTTCGTGGCCTATTTGAATTTAAAGTAGGACTGCGGCCAGCAATTCCAATTGAAGAAGTTGAAAGCCGTTCTGCGATTATTAAACGATTCTCAACTGGAGCTATGTCTTATGGCTCTATATCTGCCGAGGCTCACGAGACACTTGCTATTGCAATGAATCGCCTTGGCGGTAAATCAAATACTGGTGAAGGTGGCGAAGATCCTGCTCGTTATATTTTGGATGCAAATGGCGATTCTCGTCGCTCTGCAATCAAGCAAGTTGCATCTGGTCGCTTTGGCGTTACCAGCGAATATTTAGTAAATGCTGATGACATTCAAATAAAGATGGCGCAAGGTGCAAAGCCTGGTGAAGGTGGACAACTTCCTGGTGGAAAGGTCTATCCGTGGATTGCAAAAGTTCGCTACTCAACTCCAGGCGTTGGCTTAATCTCACCACCACCGCATCACGACATTTATTCAATTGAAGATTTAGCTCAGTTGATTCATGATTTAAAGAATGCAAATAAGGATGCTCGCATCCATGTGAAACTTGTAGCTGAAGTTGGAGTTGGAACTGTTGCGGCTGGCGTTAGCAAGGCACATGCAGATGTAGTTTTAATTTCTGGCCATGATGGCGGAACTGGTGCCTCTCCGCTTACTTCGCTGAAGCATGCGGGCGCACCCTGGGAGCTTGGCTTGGCGGAAACCCAACAGACCTTAATGCTAAATAAACTTCGTGATCGAATTGTTGTCCAGGTTGATGGCCAGATGAAGACTGGTCGTGACATTGTTATTGCTGCTCTTTTAGGCGGTGAGGAGTTTGGTTTCGCAACCGCACCGCTCGTAGTTTCTGGTTGTGTAATGATGCGCGTCTGTCATCTCGATACCTGTCCAGTCGGAGTAGCAACTCAAAATCCAGAACTTCGTGCTCGCTTCAATGGTAAGCCAGAATTCGTTGAGACCTTCTTCGAATACATTGCTGATGAAGTTCGGGAACATTTAGCTGCACTTGGTTTTAGAACTCTCGAAGAGGCGATCGGCCAAGTCGAATTCTTAGATACCAAGAAGGCAATAAACCATTGGAAGGCAAATGGCCTAGACCTATCTCCGTTACTTACCGCCCCATCTTTCGGTGATAACTCACCGCGCCACAACACCACAAAGCAAGAACATGGTCTGGCAGGTGCACTTGATAACAAGATGATTGAGTTAGCCAGTGCAGCACTAACTAAGCAAGAGATTGTAAATTTTGAACTTCCAATAAAGAACGTGAATAGAACTGTTGGAACAATGTTAGGTTCAGAAATCACTCGTAAATTTGGCGGATCTGGACTTGCGCCAGATACGGTAAATGCTTCCTTCCATGGAACTGCTGGAAACTCTTTTGGTGCATTCATTCCAAGAGGACTAACGCTTCGACTTTATGGTGATGCAAATGATTATGTCGGAAAGGGTTTATCGGGCGGTCGAGTTATTGTTCGCCCGGATGAAAAAGCCACTTTCAAATCTGAAGAGAATGTAATTGCCGGCAATGTAATTGGTTACGGTGCTACATCTGGTGAAATTATGGCTCGCGGCAGAGTAGGCGAGAGATTCTGCGTTCGAAATTCGGGTGCAATTGCGATCGTCGAAGGCATCGGTGATCATGGTTGTGAATACATGACAGGAGGCATCGCATTAATCCTTGGTCATACTGGTCGTAACTTCGCAGCAGGTATGTCTGGTGGTCGCGCCTTTGTTCTAGATTTAGATGCTGCTCTAGTCAACACAGAACTTGTAGATGTCTTGGCGCTACCTGCAGATCAAGAGTTGATTGTTAAGGATTTAATCTCAAAATTTGCAGCTGAAACTGGATCGAATGTCGCCGAAAAGTTATTGGCGGACTGGAGCGAAGCCAAGAAGCGCATCTCGATGGTGATGCCGCGTGACTACGCTCGAGTGCTTGCAGCGATGGAGAGAGCAGAGCGTGAAGGTTTATCGGTAGATGAAGTTGTAATGGAGGCGCTAAATGGCTGATCCAAAGGGTTTCCTAACTACGCCTCGAGAGGTCCCGACTCGTCGACCAGTAGATGTGCGAATACGTGATTGGAAAGAAGTTTATGAGGAGCAAGATTTTGGTGCGCTTCAAAAGCAAGCTGGACGGTGCATGGATTGTGGAATCCCGTTCTGCCATCAAGGTTGTCCACTTGGGAATCTAATTCCAGAATGGAACGATTTAATCTGGCGTGGAGAAACGCGTGAAGCGATTGATCGCTTGCATGCAACTAATAATTTCCCAGAATTTACGGGCCGGCTCTGCCCAGCCCCATGCGAAACAGCGTGCGTAGTTGGAATTAACGCTCCTGCGGTGACTATTAAACAAGTTGAACTTCGCACAATTGAAGAGGCTTTTTCTAATGGCTCGGTTATTCCACTTCCGTCAGAACGAATTACCGGAAAGACTGTCGCGGTAATTGGTTCAGGACCTGCTGGGCTTGCTGCTGCACAACAATTAACTCGCGCTGGTCATACTGTTGCAGTTTATGAACGTGGCGCAAAACCCGGTGGATTATTGCGGTATGGAATTCCGGAATTCAAAATGGAGAAATCAATTCTAGATCGACGAATTTTCCAGATGGAGGCGGAAGGAACTCGATTTCGTAGTGGGATAAATGTTGGAGTCGATATAACAGGCAGCGAATTACGAACAAAATATGATGCAATTATTCTTGCTGTTGGTGCAACCAATTGGCGTGATCTTGCAGTTCCTGGCCGCGACTTCAGTGGAATTCATCAAGCAATGGAGTATCTACCTTGGGGTAATAAGCAAGGTCTAAATGAATTGAATGAAGCTCCACCAATTAACGCATCGGGTAAGCATGTGATAATTCTTGGCGGTGGAGACACTGGCGCTGATTGTTTAGGAACCGCAATTCGCCAAGGCGCGGCAAGCGTTACTCAACTTGAAATCATGCCAAGACCAACAGAAGAGCGCCCTGCATCGCAACCATGGCCAACTTACCCAATGATTTATCGTGTAAGCAGTGCGCATGAAGAAGCAGGCGAGAGATTGTTCGCAGTTTCAACAGAAGAGTTCTTGGGTGATGAAAATGGGAATTTACGAGCTATCAAATTAGTTGAAACCGAGTTTGTGAATGGAAAATTCGAAAAAGTAGTCGGCTCTGAGAAAGAGTTGCCAGCGGATTTAGTATTTCTGGCAATGGGCTTTGTTGGTCCTGAGAAATCTGAACTGCTTTCACAATTAGAGGTTAAATTTGATGATCGCGGAAATATAGCTCGGGATGGAAAGTATGGAACGAATATTGATGGCGTCTTTGTTGCTGGAGATGCTGGGCGCGGCCAATCACTAATTGTTTGGGCCATAGCCGAGGGTCGAAGTGCGGCAGCTGCCGTAGATGAATTCTTGGTAGGGGAGACGCAACTTCCAGCCCCGATCGAGCCAACTGCCCGTCCAATGATGGTTTAGTCGCCCTACTCCATACAATAAGAACAAATTTACTGATAGACACCTAACAAGAAGCGATAGAGAAGGTTTAATAAATGCGTAGAGCAAAGATTGTTTGCACCATGGGACCGGCTGTTGAATCTCCAGGGAAAGTGGAGCAGTTAATTGCTGCTGGGATGAATATGGCACGGTTGAATCTCTCTCATGGTGGATATCCAGAACATCAGTCGCGGTTAGATGCGGTACGCGCTGCGGCAGCCAAAGCAGGCGTTGCAGTTGCGGTACTTGTTGATTTGCAAGGCCCAAAGATTCGTCTCGCTCGATTTGAAAATGGTCCGCATGATTTAGCCCGTGGTGATATTTTTACAATTACAACAGATGAGGTTGCGGGAACTAAAGATCGAGTCGGAACTACCTACAAAGGTTTACCAGGTGATTGCAAGGCAGGAGATCGCATCCTTATCGATGACGGCAAGGTTACTGTTGAAGTTATTGAAGTTAAGGGAAACGATGTAATTACTAAGTGCATCGAACCCGGAGCCGTCAGCAATAACAAGGGAATAAATCTTCCAGGTGTAGCCGTGTCTGTTCCGGCACTTTCAGAGAAAGATAAAGAAGATTTACGTTGGGGTCTGCGCGCGGGCGCCGATTTCATAGCGCTCTCATTTGTTCGTAGCGCGGCCGATATTGTGGATGTACATCGCATCATGGACGAAGAGGGAGTACGTCGCCCAGTTATTGCAAAGATCGAAAAGCCACAAGCGGTGGAGAACCTTGAAGAAATCATTGCTGCATTCGATGGCATCATGGTTGCGCGTGGCGATCTTGGCGTTGAGATGCCGATTGAAGAAGTTCCGCTAGTCCAGAAGCGTTGTGTAATGCTCTCTCGAGAAGCGGCTAAACCTGTAATTGTTGCAACTCAAATGCTGGATTCAATGATCACTAATTCACGCCCGACTCGCGCGGAAGCTACGGATTGTGCGAATGCTGTTCTAGATGGCGCTGATGCTTTGATGCTTTCAGGTGAAACTAGCGTTGGTGAATTCGCAATAGAAGCAGTTACAACAATGGCCCGCATCATCGAACGTACTGAAGAGGCAATGCTTGATCGAATCCCAACTCTTCGCCATGAACCAAGAACTAAAGGCGGGGCTATCACGAAGGCTGCGACAGAAGTTGGCGCAATTGTCGATGCTAAATATTTAATTGCATTCACCCAGAGTGGTGATTCCGCTAGACGAATGTCAAGACTTCGCTCTCCAATTAGAATTTTAGCTTTTACCCCTGAAGAAGCCGTTTACAATCAACTGGCACTCTCTTGGGGCGTTGAGTCAAAAATTACCCAGATGGTTTCCCACACTGACGAGATGGTTGCTCAAGTTGATCGAATTCTCATCGATTCGAATAGCGTAGAAAAAGGGGACAACGTCATAATTGTGGCGGGGTCACCACCCGGAATTCCTGGTTCTACGAATGCAATGCGCGTCCACCGCGTTGGCGATGCTGTCGGAGGAATTGCCCCGGCATATCGCAAGTAGTTAAAGTAGCCTTTTCTTAGAGTTGTAATTCAAAAGCTGAAATTGCCTCGGTACTCCAACGGTAGAGAGGGCGGACTCAAAATCCGCACAGTGTCGGTTCAAATCCGACTCGAGGCACGTGAGTGAGAAAAAAGTAGCGAGAATTCTTGTCGCTGAAGATGAGGCGCTGATTCGTCTTGACCTTGTTGAAATGTTGACCGAGGCAGGTTACGAAGTTGTTGCACAAGCAACAAACGGTCTTGAAGCAATTGCACTTGCAAAAGAATTTAAACCAGATCTAGCAATTCTCGATGTAAAGATGCCAGAGCTAGATGGAATTTCAGCAGCACAAGAAATTATTGAGATCTCACCAGTTTTAATGCTGACCGCATTTAGTCAGAGGGAATTAGTTGAACGAGCACGAGACGCCGGCGTGATGGCATATGTGGTTAAGCCATTTAGCATCAACGATTTGACTCCAGCAATCGAAATTGCAATAAGTAGGCATCTGCAAATGCGCTCTCTGAAAGATGAGGTAGTTGATTTACATGAGCGGCTAGAAACTAGAAAAATTGTTGATCGTGCCAAGGGGATATTGATGGCTGCGATGAACTTGAGCGAGCCAGAGGCGTTTAGCTGGATTCAGCGGGCGGCAATGGATCGCAGAATTAGCATGAAGGCGGTTGCTGAAGCGGTTATTTCACCCGACTCTGTCCCAGACCGGTAGATTGAGCCCAGAATCACCTCAAGAACGCCCGACCAGTCATAAATATGAAGATTGTAACAATCCGGTTAAGAGAGCATAAATCAGATAATTTAACTTGAGTTAACCTGCAGTTCACCTATACCCTTCACTCCTCCCTGTCCCGGGACGGAAAAATAAGCTGTGGAAACACAGGAAAACAGGAAGGTCTACATGAATAAGAACTCAAAGCGCGTTCTTGCTGTAGTTGCTGCATCTGCTCTTGCATTTGGAACAGTTGTAACATCTCAGGCAAACGCAGCCATAAAAGAAGTAACTCTTATGTTCCAAGGTCCACTTACAGGACCAGATGCACAACTTGGACAAGATCAACTTCCAGGCGCTGTTTATGCAATTTCTCTTTACAACGCAACTAATCCAAAGGTGAAAATCAAGCTAGAAAAGGCTGACTCACAATGCGATGGAACTGTTGCTGCAAATATTGCACCAGGCGTTGCTGCTAATAAGAAGGTAATTGGCGTTATTGGATCTTCATGTTCTGGAGAAGCCAAGAACTCATTCCCTTCATACAAGCCAGCTGGCCTAACTATGATTTCACCATCAGCAACTAACGTTGATCTTTCGAATCCAAAGTCAAAGTCAAATGGATTCCCAATTTTCCACCGCGTTGTTCCTTTTGACTCAACTCAAGCTGTAGTGCTTGCTAAGGTAGCGGCCAAGGATATTGCCTCACCTAAGTTCTACATTGTTGATGATCAGACAACTTACGGAAAGCCACTTTGCGATGATGTAAAGCTAACCGCTGCAAAGCTTGGAACAATCGTTGGTTCTGACTCAGTCCCTAAGCTAACATCTGATTATTCATCTGTTGCTTCAAAGGCTAAGGCTGCTGGCGCAAACTCAGTAATCTACTGTGGATACCAAACAGATGGTGCAAAGTTTGTTAAGGCAATTCGCGACAGTGGTTCAACTGCAGCATTCTCTGCTGGCGATGGCGTTAACACTTCTGACTTCCCATCACTTGCTGGTGCAGCTGGTGAAGGCGTTCGCCTAACAGCTCCAGACGTACCTTTCGACTTGCTTGTTAGCAAGGCAGAGCTTGCAGCTTTCACAAAGGCAACAGGCGTAAAGGTTCCTGGTCTATATGTAACTTCAACTTACGATGCAGCAAACATCTACATCGATTGCATCAAGAAGGGCAAACTTAACCGCGCAGGAATTCAATCTTGTGTTGCTAAGGGATCATGGAAGGGCGTTGGCGGAGGAACAATTAAGTTCGACCGTTACGGCGACCTATCAGGCGGAGCTCCTGTTGGAGAATTCGTTGTTAAGGGTGGAGTAATCAAGTACCTAGGTGGAATTAAAGGATAATTTCCATCAAGGTAAATAAATAAGTAAAAAGTGGTGACTTTGAGAGGTTTCAAGGTCACCACTTTTCTAATGATTTTGGGTTACGATTCATCAAGCAATTTAGAGAAATCGGGATAATGAATTTTTCAGTAGTAACATCAGAATTCTGGTCTTTATGCCTGCAGGGCTTAGCCCTTGGTTTGATTTACTCACTTATCGCGCTTGGTTACACGATGGTTTATGGAGTGCTCCGCCTTATTAATTTTGCGAACTCCGAAGTTTTTATGATTGGTACCTTTGCAGTGCTAGTTGTGCAAGTTAATCTTCTCCATCACGATGTGACAAGTCAGCCTATTCAAGGATTTGCGTTAGCAAAGGCTCTAATCCTGAGCCTCTTTGGCGCAATGATTGTTTGTGCGCTATTGGCCATGCTCGTCGAACTAGTCGCCTATCGCAGATTGCGACTTCATGGAAGCAGTCGGTTGGCCAGCTTGATTTCAGCAATTGGAACTTCGATCTTCTTGTCGGAAGGCATGCGTAATTTAACTCAGTCTCGACCTCAAACTACTCCTAGACTTCTGGAGAAAACGAGTCTTGGAACTCTATGGGGAGCGAATCTTCGGATTGACACGATAATTACGATCATCGCGGCCGTCTTAATTTTCCTAGCTCTAGATCAGTTCGTTAATCGCTCGAGACTTGGTAAAGCTATTCGTGCCGTTTCTATGTCAGAAGAAAATTCAAGGTTAATGGGAATTAATCTTAATAAAGTAATTACTTTAACTTTCGCGATAGGTGGACTGACCACCGGAGCTGCCGCATTTTTCTACGCAACGGTCTATGAAAATACAATTTTTAACGTGGGATTCAACCTTGGAATCGCGGCTTTCACAGCGGCCGTGCTGGGTGGAATTGGAAATATCCGCGGTGCATTTTATGGTGGAATAGCCCTTGGTCTTTTGGAGCAATTCGCCTCAGCAATACTTGGATCACAATGGAAGGCTGTAACTGTTTTCGTTGTGTTGGTTCTAGTTCTATTAGTCAAACCAAGCGGCATCTTCGGTGAAGCCGTCCAGCAAACGAGGACATGATGATTAATTTAAGAGATAAAGGTGCCGAGATTTGGGAAGGCTGGAATCGCCCAAAGCGGACAATCTTCGTTTTATTAATGATTTTGCTTGCTGGGTTATTGCCGTTCTCTGCCTCATGGGGACCTACTAGTTTCCTGAATACACCAGTTACCTCTTTTGAGAATGTTTTAGTTTATCCAGTCGGCATGTTCATTCTTATGGCCCTTGGTTTAAATATCGTTGTTGGAAAGTCTGGCTTACTTGACTTAGGTTATGTTGCATTTTTTGCAATCGGTGCTTACACCCAAGCGATTATGTCCACCATGCTTGATTGGAAAACCTGGGAGATTCTGCCCTTTGGAATTTTGTTTGCAATGATCTCTGGCGTAATGCTGGGTTTGCCCGCGCTAAGACTTCGCGGAGATTATCTCGCAATTATTACTCTGGGTTTTGGTGAAATTGTTCGGATTATCGCCATCAATAGCACTTCAACTGGTGGTCCAAATGGAATTTCTGGAATTCCTAATCCACCATCAGTCTTTGGTATCAAATTCGATCTGATGCACCCGGAACATTATTTTTGGCTAGTAATCACTATGATTTTATTAGTTGTTTGGATGGTTCGTCGTTTTACCGTTAGGAGACCTGGACGCGCCTGGGAGGCAATCCGCCAAGATGAAGATGTAGCAGCGCTTATGGGTGTTAATACGCTCGTATATAAGCTTTGGGCTTTCGTTATTGGTGCCGCAGTAGGTGGCGCGGCAGGAGTTCTTTATGCCTCTAAAGTTATGGTGATTTCACCAGATATGTTTAAGTTTGATGTCTCTGTGATGATTCTTGCCTGCGTTGTCTTTGGCGGAATTGGAAATATCTGGGGAGTTATACTTGGTGCTGGAATCCTTGCCTACTTACCTGACCGTTTTAGATTCCTTACAGATTATAGACAATTAGTTTTTGGATTAGTTCTGATTATTATGATGAACCTTCGCCCTGATGGACTCCTGCCTCGTAAAAAGCGTGAGAAAATTTCAGTTAAGAGTGAGAAATAATGAGCGAGAAAATACTCGAACTAAAAAATGTAACTATAAAATTTGGTGGAGTTACTGCACTAAGTGAAGTTAATTTTCATGTTAACAAGGGGGAGATTTGTGCCCTGATTGGTCCAAATGGCGCCGGTAAAACTACAGTTTTCAATGTTGTGACCGGTGTTTACCCTCTCACTTCTGGCGAGATACTGTTTGAAGGAACCAATCTTGCTGGAATGAAACGGCATAAAGTTACCAAGTCTGGCTTAGCGAGAACCTTCCAGAATGTGCGACTATTTGGCGACATGACTGCGCTAGAAAATGTGATCACTGCTTCGGATGTTCATAAGAAGTCTGGATTAGTTGGTAGTTTGTTCGGTACCCGGAGAGCTCGCCAGGAAGAGAAGGAGAGTCGGGCGCGTGCACACGAACTTCTCGAATTTTTAGGGATTGATCACCGCGCTGATCAATTGGCAAAGAACCTTCCATATGGAGATCAACGTCGCCTTGAGATAGCCCGCGCGCTTGGAACTGAACCAAAGTTGCTATTACTTGATGAGCCAGCAGCTGGATTTAACCCGGCAGAGAAGCAGGATTTGGCAAATACTATTAAGAAGATTCGCGATCGCGGATACACAGTTCTACTAATCGAGCATGATATGTCCCTCATTATGGGAATATCTGATCGGGTAGCCGTTCTAGATTTCGGACAGAAAATTGCTGATGATGTACCTGGCAAGGTACAAAATGATCCCAAAGTTATAGAAGCCTATTTAGGAGTGCCTGCAGATGCGTCTTGAAATTAAGGATCTCCGAGTTCATTACGGCAAGATCGAAGCAATTAAGGGTATTTCTGTAGTCGTGAATCAGGGTGAGATTGTTACCTTAATTGGCGCAAATGGCGCCGGAAAAACGACAACCCTTAAGACGATATCTGGCTTACGTAAAGTTTCAAGTGGAGCAATTTTGTTTGATGGTCAGGATATTTCTAAAGTTCCTGCGCACGAGCGAGTTGACTTAGGTATTTCACAAGCACCAGAAGGCCGTGGAATTTTTCCTGGAATGACAGTTCTTGAAAATCTTGAGATGGGTAAATTCAATCGCAAAGATCGCAAGAACGAGATGAAAGAAGATCTCGATCGGGTTTATCACCTTTTTCCGCGCCTAAAGGAACGTACCTCACAGGCTGGCGGAACGCTCTCTGGTGGTGAGCAACAGATGCTCGCAATCGGTCGCGCACTCATGGCTCGCCCTAAAGTTTTGTTACTAGATGAACCTTCAATGGGCCTAGCACCAATGATGATTGCAAATATATTCCAAATCATTACGACAATTAATACTGAACTTGGAACAACAATTCTTCTGGTAGAACAGAATGCACAGCAAGCTCTCCAACGGGCTCATCGCGCATATGTTCTAGAGACTGGAAAAGTAGTTAAAGAAGCAAAGGCTTCTGATCTGCTAAATGACCCGGATGTGCGCGCTGCTTATCTTGGTACTGGCGCTGCTGGTCATTAGCTTCGTTCGGCGAGGATCAAGCAGGTAATTCTAGAGGTGCAAGTTTTTTCGCCGGCCTCGTTCACGATAACTACTTCATAGCAGCAAATAGTTTTCCCTAGTGAAATCGCGGTTG
>Ga0194060_10001068_pt1 | contig 19863 bp, 16 predicted proteins | sample SepL225m_MetaG_FD_163427 | JGI IMG/M metagenome (GOLD analysis project Ga0194060, IMG submission 163427) | Anoxic zone freshwater microbial communities from boreal shield lake in IISD Experimental Lakes Area, Ontario, Canada - Sep2016-L222-5m | ecosystem: Environmental > Aquatic > Freshwater >... | reverse complement strand
GCCAGATAACGCAACTCGCCGCCCAACAGGCGGGCCAGGGTGGCGCCAAGGTGCAGCCCGACCCCTGAACCGGTAAAGCCATGTGCTTCCGGCGCACGGTAATATTTTTCGAATACCCGCGCCGGATCGGGCCGGCCGGCGCGGCCGACGGTGTTGGCAACGGTAACGACAACGGCTGCCGACGGCGCGCTTTCGATAGCTACGGAGACCTGCACCGGGGTCGCTGACGCACCGTACTTGAGCGCGTTTTCGATCAGGTTGGCAATGATCACGCGCAGCAGTCTGGGGTCGGTGGTGAGCGTGGGGCGCAGCGCAATGTCAAGCCGGATGCGCTCCGGGTCCTGGCAGTCGGCGGCAATCGCCTCCACCAGACCGGCGAGATCGCAGGGCAGGGGCTCCAGCTGCGCCTCGCCGTCGACCAGCTTTTCGGCCTGCAGAGAACGCTCGATGACCTCGCTGATGCCGTTGATGGCCCGCTCGGCCATTTCGATAACGGGTGGATCCATCGGCTGGCAATTGATCGCCATGCGCAACACCGAAAGCCCGTTGCGCAACTCGTGAGTCAGCATGGAAAGCAGTTGGCCTTGCCTGACGCTGCTGGCGTGCTCCTGCTGCTCCTTTGACTCCGCCACGCGCACGGCTTCATGCGCCCGCAGCGTTTCCTCGCGTTCGGTGCGGTAGCGGCTGCCGAGCGCAAGCTGCAATGCAATGACACTGCCGAGCGAGGCGATCTGCAGGCTGTACAGCACCACGCCGCCGCCGGCGATCACACCGATCATGTTGAGCAGCGTCAGGCTGAAGCCTGTCATGCTGATCAGGTTGGCGACGAGCATCAGGCCGGCGCCGGCATCCTTGCGGCGCCAGAGCCGGATCGACATCCCGGTGCCGACCAGTGACATGAGCAGCGCCAGGGCACCGATCAGCGGCATGGTGTCGGTGAAATAGCCGAGCGGAATCGAGGCGATGGCCAGCAGCGCCAGCCGGAAGTTGCCTTCGTAGAGCCAGAACAGGATGCGCTGGGAGTGCTCGATCATGAACAGGCGCCGGTAAAACGCGTAGCTGAAGGCTATGGCGCCGAGCGCGGAAATGCGAATCGGGAGCAGGCTGACCGCTGCCCAATCCAAGCCGAGATATTGCCGGATGAAACCGTCGGTGCCGGCAATGTTGATCGTCAGGCTGATCAGGTAGGCGAGAAACCAGAGCGTGAGACTGTCACGCCGCAAGAACCAGTTGTTGATGTTGAACAGCGCCACGGTCAGCAGAACGGCGAGTACTCCCATCAAAAGCCCGGTCTCGAGCGAACTGTTGGCGAAGAAGGCTTCCGGCGCCCACAGGCGCGGCATGATGACCGAGCTGGACCCGGTCGCCAGCCGCAGGTAATAGGTGCGCGGTGCGTCGTCGGCGTGCCGCAGCTTGAAGACGAATCCGCGGTAGTCGATTTCGCGTGCAGCGAAGGGCAAGACGAAGCCGGCGCGGCGTTCGACAAAGGCGCCGGGGCGCGCCGCATCGGGCTCGTAGAGGCGCAGATCGTCGAGGTAGGGCGGCTGGATGTCGAGCCACCATTCCCCGGCCGGGGCCGCTACGGTAAAGCGCAGCCAATGCACGCTGTGCGTGTAGCCGGCCGCCAGGCTGCCGCCCGGCAAGGGCTTGAAGCCGGTGGCGGCGGCGACGCTCTGGATTTCTTCCTTGCCGGCCTTGTCTTCCAGTACTGCCAGGTCGGTCAACCGGGGCGCTGCAAGCAGGGGGGGTGCCAGGACGGCGAACAGGCAGAGCAGCAGGTACAGGGCGAAACGGCGATGAATCATGCCGCCAGTGTATCCGCTTCGGAAGGCTATTCCTTCGGCGGCGTCGGCCGCTTGCCGATGGCGATGTCCATGGTTGTATCGCGCCCGTCGCGCTTGAGCTCGAAGCGCGACGTCTTGCCGGGCTCCAGCGCGGCGATCAGTTCGAGCATGACCTGAGCATCCTTCACCGGTTTGCCGGCGACGCTGATCAGCACGTCGCCGGGTTTGATGCCGGCCTTGTCGGCCGGGCTGCCGCGCATCACGCCGGCGATCAGCGCGCCCTGAATACCGCGCAGATTGAAGGATTCGGCCAGTTCCGGGGTGATCTCCTGCACCTCGATGCCGATCCAGCCGCGCGTTACGCCGCCGTTCCGGATGATCTGCTCCATCACGTTTTTTGCCAGCGATACGGGAATGGCGAAGCCGATGCCCATCGAGCCGCCGCTTTGCGAATAGATGGCGGTGTTGATGCCGACCAGGTGGCCGTTGGCATCGACCAGCGCGCCTCCCGAATTGCCGGGGTTGATCGCCGCGTCGGTCTGGATGAAGTTCTCGAAGGTGTTGATGCCCAGATGCGAACGGCCCAGCGCCGAGACGATGCCGGAAGTGACGGTCTGACCGACGCCGAAGGGATTGCCGATGGCCAGCACCACATCGCCGACGCGCAGGGTGTCGCTGCTGCCGAAGGCGATGACGGGCAGTTTGTGGTCGGCCGGGATGCGCAGCACCGCCAGGTCGGACTCGGGGTCGGAGCCCACCACCCGCGCCTTGTACTTGCGGCCGTCGTTATGCGCGACTTCGATTTCATCGGCGCCGTCGATGACGTGGAAATTGGTCAGGACGTAGCCTTCGGGCGAGACCACCACGCCGCTGCCCAGCCCGGAACGGCGCTGCGACTGCTCGCCGAAGCGGTCGCCGAAAAAATGGCGGAAGATCGGATCGTTGATGAAGGGGTGGCGCGGTCCCTTGATTTCCTGGCTGGTGAAAACATGCACCACCGCAGGAATGGCTTTTTGCGCGGCATCGGCAACCGAACCCGGGCGCCGCGTGTCGCTGCCGGCCGGCGCTTCGACCACGGTCGCCACTTCGAAAACGGGGCCGCTGCTGCTCGGCAGGTGGGCGAGCCACTCCGGCTTGAGTGTCTTCACCACGAACAGGACGGCAATGCAGACCGTGACGGTCTGGGCAAAAATCAGCCAAAGGCGGCGCATAATCTGGTTCTTTTTTATGTTCCCGGTTCCACCGGGGACGGTATCCCTTGCGGATGGGGCGGAAATGATGTCGGGTGACCCGGTATTACGTGACGATCTTCGCGCCTGGCTGGACTCTCTGCTGGACGTTGCGCGCTTCCGTGATTATTGCCCAAACGGCCTGCAAGTGGAAGGCCGCGACCGCATTCAGCGCATCGTCTGCGGGGTTACCGCCAGCCAGGCGCTGATCGAGGCCGGCATCGAGCGCCGGGCGGACGCCCTGCTGGTGCATCACGGCTGGTTCTGGAAAGGCGAAGACGGCCGCGTCACGGGTTTTCGCCGGCAGCGCATGGCGCGCCTGCTGGCGCACGACATCAACCTGTTCGCCTACCACTTGCCGCTGGATGCCCATGACACGCTGGGCAACAATGCGCAACTGGCGCAGCGCCTGGGCTGGACCGTCGCCGGCCGTTTCGGCGAACAGGACATCGGCTTCGTCGGCGTTCCGCCGGCGCCGACTACTGCCGGCGAACTGGCGCAGCGCATGACGCAGGTGCTGGACCGCACGCCGCTCTTGATCGGCGATGCGGGGCGCAGGGTGACGCGCATCGCCTGGTGCAGCGGCGGTGCCCAGGACTACTTCGAAGCGGCGCTGGCCAGTGGCGCCGATGTCTTCGTCAGCGGCGAGATTTCGGAGCAGACCGTGCATCTGGCCCGCGAAACCGGCATGGCCTTCATTGCTGCCGGCCATCACGCCACCGAGCGCTATGGCGTAATGGCGCTGGGCGAACAACTGCGGCAGAAGTTCGATATCCACTGCGAGTTTGTGGATATCGACAACCCGGTGTGAGCCTCCCGGCGCTGACTGCGCGGCGTGTCGCCGCGACTGCCTGAACAGCCGCGCCGGGCCGGATCAAAGGCTTCCTTACAGCGCAGGCGTATCGACTTGATCCGGATCTACATCCGGTTCCAGCGTATCGGGATATTTCGCCATCTGCACTTTCAACATGTTCTGATGGTCGACTTCTTCGTCGCGGAGTTCCTCGAAAAGCTTGCGCACGGCGGCATCCTGGATGCTGGGCAGGGCTTTGTTGAAGAACTCGTAGGCCTTGATTTCCGATTCCATCGCCACGTTCAAGGCATGTCGCGGTGACATGTTGGGCCTTGGCTTGCCGCTGTCGGGAGCCTCGACATCCTCGATCATGTCGGCCGTGATCCGCGCCGCGGCATCACCGAAAAGCGAACGCCTGCGTGCCGCAAGTTCCTCGCCGTGGCGCCGCTCGTAGCCGGCCATGGTCTTGAAGAAATCCGCCGCATCGCCGCTGTAGTGCTCACCGAGCAGGTCTACAAACCAAAGGTAGCGCTCTTCAGCTTCCTTTTCGATCAGCACCGCCATATCGAGCGCATCCTGCAGATTCAGTTTCGAGATATCCAGTTGAGTCATCATCTTTTCCTAGAGGACAGGGTTTAAATAAGGGTAGGGATTTCAATCCTAATGAGGAGCTTGACTGTGGATATTGTAGTCAACATGTCGGGCTGCAAGGCCAGTGCATCGAGGAATTATGGGCTGCTTTTGATCCTGATCAACAGCCATATTGCTCGAAACAGTGATCATTGCGCTAATCCCAAGTATGGTTTTAGCGAAATACGTTTATTCTTGAACGTGTTCGTGGGAGCAATTACGGCAACCAACCAATAGCGAGAGCGAAAAATATGTCCAATGAACCCGTAAAAGCACGCCCGGTCGAGGAGCTTGACAGCGTAGTCATCCGCTTCGTCGGCGACTCCGGCGATGGTATGCAACTCACCGGCACCGAGTTTTCCAAGGCTGTCGCCAAGGCCGGCCACGGTTTCACTACTCACCCCGATTATCCGTCAGAGATCCGCGCCCCGACCGGCACGCTGTACGGCGTTTCCGGCTATCAGATCCAGTATTCCACCGGCCGGGTTTTCACCTCCGGCGACGCGCCGGACGTGCTGGTGGCCATGAATCCCGCGGCGCTGAAGACCAACCTGCCGGACGTCAAGCACGGCGGGATTCTCATCGTCAATAGCAGCGCCTTTACTCCGGGCAACCTGGAAAAGGCCAAGTACGCGAGCAACCCGCTGACCGACGGCAGCCTGCAAGGGCATCGCCTCTATGCGATTGACATCTCGACGCTGACCGCGAATGCGCTGACGGACTCCGGTCTCGGCAAGAAAGAAGTAGGCATGTGCAAAAACTACTTCTCGCTGGGGCTGATGATGTGCCTTTACAGCCGCCCGGTGGACAAGGAAATCACCGACATCGAGAAGAAGTTTGCCAAGAAGCCGAAAGTCGCCGCAGCCAACATCACCGCACTGCGCGCAGGCTACGCCTATGCCGAAGCCACCGAGATGTTCGCCGTCTCCTACCAGATGCGCGAATCGACGCCGGTACCGGGCAAGTACCGCAGCATCACCGGCAACACGGCATCTGCACTCGGCTTCGTCGCCGCTTCCGAGATTTCCGGCGTGCCGCTGTTCATCGGTTCCTATCCGATCACGCCGGCGACCGAGATCCTGCAGGAGTTGTCGAACCTCAAGCACTACAACGTGACGTCGTTCCAGGCGGAGGACGAGATCGCCGGCATTTGTTCGACCATCGGCGCTTCCTATGGCGGCGCACTGGCTTTGACGACAACCTCCGGGCCTGGCCTGGCGCTCAAAACGGAGGCGCTCGGACTGGCGGCCATCCTTGAAATTCCGATGGTGATCGTCGATGTCCAGCGCGCGGGTCCCTGCACCGGCATCCCGACCAAGACCGAGCAATCCGATCTGCTGCAGGCCTTGTATGGCCGCAACGGCGAATGCCCGATTCCGGTGATCGCCGCCAACTCGCCGTCCGATTGCTTCGATGCTGCGCTGGAAGCCTTCCGCATCGCCGTCAAGTACATGACGCCCGTCATCCTGCTGACCGAAGGCGGCATCGGCCAGGCCGCGGAACCCTGGCTGATTCCCGATGTGGCCAGCCTGCCGAAGATGGAAGTCAAGTATCGCACTGACCCGAACGGCTTTCAGCCCTACGCCCGCGATGGAAACCTGGCGCGCGCCTGGGTTCGTCCCGGTACGCCCGGCATGGAGCATCGTCTCGGCGGTCTGGAGAAGGACGCCCTGACCGGAAATATTTCCTCCGAGCCGCTCAATCACCAGATCATGTGCGAAACGCGTGCCGCCAAGGTCGCCGGCATCGCCAGGGATTTCCCGCCCTCGAAGGTCGAGGGTCCGGCAAAGGGCGATCTGCTGGTGATCGGCTGGGGCAGCACCTACGGCTCGATTGCCCAGGCCTGGCAAAAGGCCAGTACCGCGGGCAAATCGGTGGCCTTCGTGCATCTGCGCCACCTCAATCCGCTGCCTTCCGATCTTGGCGACATCATCAGCCGTTACAAGAAGGTACTGGTTCCTGAAACCAATCTGGGCCAACTCTCCAAGCTGCTGCGCGAACGCTACCTGGTTGATGTGGTTCAGTTGAACAAAATACAGGGCAAGCCCCTCAAGGTCACCGAAATCTATGACCGCATCCTGGAATTGTGCTGAGGAAACAATGATGACCGATATGACTGTAGCAACACCCGTTCAAGCGTTGACCAAGAAGGACTTCGAGTCCGGTCTGGACGTACGTTGGTGCCCGGGTTGCGGCGACTACGCCGTCCTCTCCCAGATCACCAAGCTGATGCCCAAGCTGGGCATCCCGCGCGAAAACTTCGCCTTCGTTTCCGGCATCGGCTGTTCCAGCCGTTTTCCCTACTACGTCCAGACCTACGGCCTGCACACCATTCATGGTCGTGCCCTGGCCATCGCCACCGGTCTCAAGATAAGCCGTCCGGATCTGTCGGTCTGGGTAGTCACGGGCGACGGCGATGCGCTGGCCATCGGCGGCAACCACTTCATCCATGCCGTGCGCCGCAACATCGGTCTGAAGGTCATCCTGCTCAACAACCGCATCTACGGCCTGACCAAGGGTCAGTATTCGCCGACGTCGGAACTGGGCAAGAAAACCAAGACCTCGCCGCTGGGCAACATCGATCAGCCCTTCAGCCCCGTGGCGCTTGCTCTGGGTGCCGGGGCCACCTTTGCGGCGCGCTGCATCGACGGCGATCAGGCCATGATGGCCGCCATTCTGGAACGTGCCGCCAAGCACGAAGGCACGGCGTTTGTCGAGATCCTGCAGAACTGCGTGGTGTTCAACGACGGCGCCTTCGACGCGCTGTCCGACAAGGCCACGCGTGATGACACGAGGCTGGTGATGGAACACGGCAAGCCGCTGATCTTCGGCAAGGAGCGCAACAAGGGCATCCGCCTGAGCGGCATGGACATGGAAGTGGTCACCATCGGCGAGAACGGCGTGACCGAGGCAGACATTCTGGTGCATAACGAGAACGCAGCACACAGCGGCCTGGCATTTTCACTCGGACAGTTCGAGTCACCGGATTTCCCGGTTCCGTTCGGCGTTTTCCGCGATGTCGACAAACCGAGCTACGAATCGCTCAGCCAGCAGTTGTCAGAATCCGCCCGCGCCGCCAAGGGTCGCGGCGACCTCCAGCGTCTGCTGAACAGCGGCGAGACATGGACAATCAAATAAGCTTATTTCAAGGAGAACAAAAATGGCATTGATGATCAATTCAGACTGCATCAACTGTGACGTGTGCGTACCCGAGTGCCCGAACGAGGCCATTACTCAGGGCGACGAGATTTACATCATCGACCCGGCCAAGTGCACTGAGTGCGTCGGGCATTTCGACGAGTCGCAGTGTGTTGAAGTATGTCCGGCCGATTGCATCCTGCCGGACCCCAATCATGCGGAAAGCAAGGAACAACTGCAGGCGAAGTTCCAGAGCCTGACCGGGGCTTAGGCATAGCAGATGCAAAAGGCTGAGGGGAACTCAGCCTTGTTGCCCGGGCGGTTCCTTGTTTCGTTTGACTGAGTCACGCTTTCTCCGGCCTGTCCGGAGAAAATTTTGTTGAGGTTGTCATCATGCGCATTCCCGTGTCCCGCCGTCGCTTCATCGCTTTTGTAGCAGCGGCTGCAGGTTTGCCGCTCCTGCTCAAGGCGGGCGGCGCACAGGCCAGGCTGGTCAGTTGGGAAGGCACCGCCCTCGGCGGGCCGGCCTCGATCCGGCTCTACCACACCGACGAGATGATCGCGCAGCAAGCCATCTCTGCGGCCCTGACCGAATTGCGGCGTCTCGAAGCGATCTTCAGCATCTATCGCAGCGACAGTGCGATTTCCCTGCTTAACCGCCAGGGAAAACTCGAACAGGCGCCCGCCGACCTGATGACCATGCTTGATCGCGCGCTGTCCCTGGCGCAGATCAGCGATGGTGTTTACGACCCGACGGTGCAGCCGCTCTGGAATCTGTATTCCTCGCATTTCTCCGCTACCAACCCCGACCCGGCCGGTCCTTCCGCGCATGACCGTGATGCGGCGCTGGCACTGGTTGATTGGCGCCAGGTAGAGGTGGATCACGCCTCGAGGCGCATCGCCTTTGGTCGTCCCGGCATGGGCCTGACGCTGAACAGCGGCGCCCAGGGCTACATCACCGACCGCGTCGCCGACCAGTTGCGCGCACACGGCTTCGACCGCATGCTGGTGGACATGGGCGAGCCGCGGGTTTTTGCGGCCAAGCCGGACGGTTCGGCCTGGCGCATCGGCATCGCCAATCCGGCCGACCGGACCGAGACGGTGGCCAGCCTCGACCTGGTCGACAAGTGCGTCTCCACCTCCGGCGGCTACGGAACCATTCTCGACAAAGCGGGACGGTTCACCCACATTTTCGACACCCGCAGCGGAGGCACGGCTGCGGCCATGTTCAGCGTTTCGGTGGTGGCTGATTCCGGCATGGCTGCCGACGGCTTGTCTACCGCCATGCTGATGGCCCCGGTCGACAAGCGCCAGGCGATTCTCAAGGCCGGCGGCGGTGAGCAGGCCATATTCGTCACGCCTCAGGGCGTGGTTGCTACAGTGAACGCTTGAGCGAAGGGTAATAAAAGGATGAGCCTGCTCTTCTGGCGCAAATCTGCGCTGCCCACTTTCTCGCGCGGGGGTGTCCATCCCGACGAGCACAAGGAACTCACTGAGAACCTGCCGATCGAGGATTTCATCCCGACCAACGTGTACCTGCCGGTGAGCCAGAGTCTCGGCCCGTCGGCCGAGCCGCTGGTGGCCAAGGCGACCAAGGTCAAGCGCGGCGACGTCATCGCCAGGGTGCCTGGCGGCGTTTCACTGCATGCGCCGGTGAGCGGCATCGTCAAGGGTGTGGCGACCGGTCCCCACGCCTCGCTAGTCTATGATACGGTCATCACAATCCAGACCAAGCCCGGCGACGACGATCCGCAGTTTCCCGAGCAGCCCGGCTGGCAGGCGCTGCCGGTGGCGCAGATGCTCGAGAGCATCCGCGATGCCGGTGTGGTGGGACTCGGCGGCGCCGCCTTCCCGACCTACCGCAAGCTTGCACTGCCCAAGGGTGCCAAGGTTGATACCCTGGTGATCAACGGCTCGGAGTGCGAACCCTATCTCACCTGCGACTACCGGCTGATGCTGGAGGAGAGCGAAAAAGTCGTGCTCGGCTCCTGGCTGATTGCCAAGATCATCGGCGTCGCCAACTGCGTCATCGGCGTCGAGGACAACAAGCAGCCCGCCGCCGAAAAGATGCGCCAGACCATCGCCGGACTCGGCCTCGAGAAGATGGAGCCGCCGGTCAAAATGACCGTGGTGGTCACCCAGACCCGTTATCCGCAGGGCTCGGAGAAGCAGCTGGTGCAGTCGCTGACCGGGCGTCTGGTGCCCAAAGGCGGACTGCCGCTTGCCGTCGGCGTCGTGGTGCAGAACGTTGCCACCGCCATCGCCTGCCTTGACGCGATCCGCAATGCCAAACCGGTGATGGAACGGGTCCTGACGGTATCCGGGCGGGGCATCCAGTCGCCACGGAATCTCAGGGTGCCGATCGGTACCTCGGTCGAAGACATCGTTGCCCATTGCGGCGGTTACACCAACGATCTGGTGAAGATCCTGCTCGGCGGCCCGATGATGGGGCGCACCATCGCCGACCTCGACGTTTCGGTGACCAAGGGCACCAGCGGTCTGCTCTTCCTCACTGCAGCGGAAACCAGCATCACCCGCTACCAGCCCTGCATCTCCTGCGGCGAATGCGTCGATGCCTGCCCGATGGGGCTGGAACCCAACCGCGTATCGCAGTACATGGAGGTGGGCCGGCCTCTGGAAACCGAACAGTTCGGCGTCAAGGAATGCTTCGAATGCGGCTGCTGTTCCTATAGTTGCCCATCCCACCGGCCCCTGGTGCAATTCATGCAGGTGGCGAAGGCCGCCTACCGCCGCCAAGAGAGGAAAACCAAGTGAGCGAAGCTGAAGTTACGTCGCCCCCGACCCTGCACTTGTCCAGCGGCCCGCACATCGCTTCGGGTCGCACCACCGCGCAGATAATGTGGATGGTCAACCTGTCGCTTTTGCCGGCGCTGCTTTGGGCCTGGGCCGTTTTCGGCTGGCCGGTGCTTGCCATCGCCGCGTCATCAATACTCGGTTGCGCCACCGCCGAGTACCTGTCTTGCCTCATCAGCAAGACGGAATCGACCCTGCCTGACGGCTCCGCGGTGTGCTCGGGCCTGCTGCTCGCCTACACCCTGCCGCCGGCGATCCCGGTCTGGATGCCTTTCATCGGCGGCCTGCTGGCAATCGTCTTCACCAAGGCCGTGTTCGGCGGCCTCGGTTACAACATCTTCAACGTCGCTCTGGTCGGGCGGGCCATGATGATGGCCACCTTCCCGGTAGAGATGACCACGCGCTGGCTGACGCCTGCGCTGGGCAATGTCGATGCCGTCTCCTCCGCCACGGTGCTGGCGCAGATCAAGCTCGGCGGCCCCGAGGCGGTGAACAAGATTCTGGCGACGGTTCCCGACGGCGGCCACCTCTGGCTCGACTTCTTTCTCGGCATGCGTGCCGGATCGGTCGGCGAGGTTTCGGTGCTGATGATCATGCTCGGCGCGGCCTTCCTTCTGTGGAAGGGCATCATCAAGCTTTACATCCCGCTCAGCGTGCTGGCCGGCGTCGCGGTGATGGCGTTCTTCTCTCCCGCGCCGACGATCTACATGCTGTCCGGAGGCATATGGCTGGGCGCCTTCTTCATGGCGACCGACTATGTGACCAGTCCGACTACCGCCAAGGGACAGATCATCTTCGGCCTCGGCATCGGTCTGCTGACCGGCATTATCCGCAACTGGGGCGGTTACCCCGAAGGTATCTGTTACGCGATCATGCTGATGAACATTCTTACGCCGGCACTGAACGACTGGTTCAGGCCCAAGCGCCTCACTGCCGATGGAGTACCGTCATGACCTGCGTACCCGGCAAACCGGTAGTAGATCAGGCGCCGCCCAGCGGGCGCGAGATGGTGATCATCGCCGCCGGACTCACGGTGGTGTGCCTGGTCGCGGCGATGATCCTCGGCGGCCTGTATTTCGTGACCCAGCCTGCCAAGGAACACAACCTGCACGTTCGCGAGGAAACCATGATCCGCGGCCTGCTCGGCTTGACTCCGCAGGCCAGGATCCAGGAAGTGCGCCGCTATCTGAAGCGGGAAGGCAAGGACACGCAAGTCATCTACCTGACCGGCAAAAAACTCGCGCAACTGGAACTGGACGGCAAGGAGCTTGCCGCCCTTGATGTGCCGGGCGACGTCACTGCCGCAGGCTCTGCCGAGGCCAAGGACGAATGGGTGAAGAAGCAGATCAAGGTCGCCGACCCGGAGCACTTGAAATACGCCGGACGCTTCTTCGTCGGCATCGAAGGGTCGCAGCCTGCCGGCTATGTCGTCGAGGGCGTTACTCTCGGCTTCAAGACCTGGGTGCGCTTCTTCATGGCCATCGATTCGTCCTACACCATACAGGGCGTGGAGATCATCGAGCACGAGGAAGACCCCGGCCTCGGCGCCGAAATCGTGCAGCGCTATTTCAAGAACCAGTTCGCCGGCAGAAGCCTCGCCGACATCGAGAAGATCAGCGTCATCAAGGACCCGCTGCCCAAGGACTGGCAGACTGCGCTGGAGCAGCTCGGCGACATGCCTTTCCGGCCCTGGGCGGAGAAGTACCGCGAGATGCTGCCGAAGAACCCGAACATCTATGCAATTACGGGATCGACCATCAGCAGCACGGCGGTGACCGTCGGTGTCAAGGCCGCCCTCGGCAACTTCCGCAAACGGATGAACATCGTGGAGAAATATTTATGAGCGCCGTCCGCCGGGCCGCCCCAAGAACGGCGCAGCCAACACATGGAGCCGCACAGCGGCGAACCGTCGTCACCCCCTGCCGCGGGCAGGGGGCTGGGGGGAGGGCAGTGCTATGAGCGAGCATCGCACTCCGCCACCGGTATCGACCATGCTCATGCGTGGCCTGTTCGAGGAGAACCCGATTTTCCGGCTGGCCTTGAGCCTCTGTCCGGCCGTGGCGGTGACCACCTCGGTGAAGAATGGCCTGATGCTCGGCGTTGCCGTGCTCGTGGTGCAGGTGCTGTCGAGCATGTCCGGTTCCCTGGTCAAGCACATCATCAACCCGAAGATCCGTATCCCGGTGTTCACGCTGCTCATCGCCATCTGGGTGAGCGCCATGGACATGATCCTGGCGGCCTATTTCGCCGACATCTACCAGCAGGTCGGGCTATACGTGAAGCTGATCGTGGCCTTTGCCATCATCATTTCGCGCATGGAGCTGTTCTCCATGAAACACAGTGTCGTACCCTGCTTCTGGGATGGCCTGGGCATGGGCCTGGGCTTCCTCGTCGGTCTGGTGCTGGCCGGCGCTTTCCGGGAACTTCTGGGCAGCGGCAGCATTTTCGGCATTGCCATACTGCCGTTCAAACCCCTGCTGCTGGTAGTGTTGCCGGCCGGCGGATTCTTCACCATCGGCCTGATCATGGCACTATTCAACTGGGTTGATGTCAAACGGGGTCACAAGTTGCCCTCGGGCGGAGGAGGAGCACATGGCTGATGCAAGAGTAGTCTCACCCCACGAGATATTGGTTGAGGGCGCGCTGCCCGCCGATGCAGCATCGATACGCCTGGTGCGCAGTTCGGATGCGGACATTCCGTTGGCGGTAATTTCCGTCAAGCCGGGGGCGAAGTCCAACAGCTTCCTGCTGACCACCGCCGAGACGCTTAACAGCCAGGACAATTACCAGCTGACGGCCAAGGGAGTGGATCAGCCCTGGGAGATCGCACCGTCGCCTCTGGCGCTGGTGTTCTCGGTGATCATCGGCTCGGCCTTGATCAACAACTTCGTGTTCACCCGCTACCTCGGACTGTGCGTGTTCTTCGGCGTCAGCCGCAACAAGGACACCGCGATCGGCATGGGCGTCACCTTCACCATTGTCGGCCTGCTCTCCGGCATGATCGCCTGGGCACTCAACACCATCGCCCTCGTGCCGCTGAAGCTGGAGTTCATGCAGATCATCGCCTTCATCGGCATCGTCGCCTGCCTGGTGCAGGCAACCGACCTGATCCTGAAGAAGGTGAATCCGATCCTGCACAAGAAGTTCGGCATCTACCTGGTGCTGATCACCACCAACTGCATCATTCTGGCGGTGCCTCTGCTCAACGCCACCAGCGGCGCGACCATGCTGCAGGCCTTCGGGTTGTCCCTGGGCGCCGGTCTCGGTTTCGCGCTGGCCCTGTTCCTCATGAGCTGCGCCATCGAGAAGGTCAACATGGCGCCGGTGCCGATGGTGTTCAAAGGACTGCCGGTCGCCTTCATCATCGCCGGTTTGTTCGCTCTGAGTTTTCTCGGCTTCTCCGGCCTGAAGGTGGCATAACCCTATGGATCTCCTACACGTCGCACTTTGGGGTGTCCTGGTCTTCACGACGCTGGGACTCTTCTTCGGCATCGCCCTGGCCAGCGCCGCGCGCAAGTTCCATGTTCCGGTCAATCCGCTGGTCGAGGAGGTTCGCGAGAACCTTCCTTCCGCGAACTGCGGCGCCTGCGGTTTCGCCGGCTGCCAGACCTACGCGGAAAAGGTGGTCGAGGACGAAAACGTTTCGCCTACGCTGTGCACCCCCGGCGGCAAGGTCGTCGCCATCGACATCTCCCGTCTCACCAACAAGACGATGGGGGAAATGAAGGAAGTCGTGGCCATGCTGCGCTGCTCTGGCGATGATTCAGTTGCCCGCAGCCAGGCCGAGTACGACGGCATTCACACCTGTCTCGGCGCCAGCCTGGCCTTTGGCGGCCCGAAGGCCTGCAAATACGGCTGCCTCGGCCTGGGCGACTGCGTCCGCGTATGCTCCTTCGACGCCATGAAGATCGGCGACAAGGGCATCGTCGAAATCGATTATGCCAAATGCACCGGCTGCGGCATGTGTTTCGAGGTCTGCCCGAAGGACCTCCTGATCAGTTACCCGCGCACCTATCGCGTCGGACTCACCTGTCAGTCCAAAGGCAAGGGCAAAGCCGTCAAGGACACCTGCACGGTAGGTTGCGTCCAATGCAATGCCTGCATCAAGGAGTGCCCGGCCAAGGCGATTTCCATAATCGACGGTGTCCTGGTCATAGACCATGTGGCGTGCGTGGCCTATGGCCCGGATTGCAACGAGATCTGCATCACGGTCTGCCCCACCGACATCATCCACCACCCGGGTCAGCAGCCGGACGCCAACAAGCCCAAGCCGAAGAAGGTCGCCAAGCAGGCGGACGCAGCAACGGCAGAATAAGCACGTGCGATGCAGGCCGGCCGGCTTGCATCGCCTGCGGCGGCCATCGACAAGCCGGTGTGGCCAGGCGCTGCTTGAACCGGATCAATGACTCTTCTTGCGGGATTGCCTTGAGGGCGCCTGCTATCGGTCAATCGCCAGTAGCTGCTGCGGGCAACCTGCCCGCCTCCGGGATTCGCTTGCCCTGTGCTCGTTGGCGAGCGCATTGCCGCGCTGCAGCATAGAGTTCACCGGTTCCAATAACAATCAGGAAGATGCTGATCTTCTTGGTGCGGGTATTGGCTTGATTGTGGAATAAATTTCACAAGTATTGTTACTAATCGATAGATTGTGTTTGTTATTCAGGTGAGTAAACTGCACCCATTCGATGATGCATTGCATCATTTACCGAGGGAGTATTGAAATGGGATCATCCGAGTTTGCCGTCATCGTTGCAATGTCGCTGGTATTCGATCTGGTCATGACCGTCGTGCTCTAAAGTTTGAGCGGGATCGGGAAAAATCATCAAGGTCGGATGTAATGCGCGAGCAACGCGCGTAGCGCCGGATTTCTCGGTCAGGTGAGTGTGGCAGATGGAAACGCGCCAGCAGCGTGTGATGCTTTGAATTGTTAAGTCTCCTCCTCCGATATCTTAATGACATCGGATTCAGTCCCGGCCTTGCGCCGGGATTTTTTTCGTCATTGCAAGCGGAAGCTCACCGGGAACAGTGTCTGGCGCGGGTTGCCGGGCAGGGCGCCGATGCGCTGCGTGGCGTCGAGCGCGGCCTGATCGAGCAAGGCATGGCCTGAACTGCGGGCGATGGACGCCGATACAACCCGGCCGTTGTCGGCCAGAGTCAATAGCAGGATGACGTCGCCTTCAAGTCCGCGTGCGATGGCCTGCGGCGGATAGAACAGGTGTTCGGAAAGAGCCGTCTGCGCCCGGCGCAGCGCGCTGCCCTGCAGGGTGCGGGGAGGGTTCGCAAGTGCTCGCGAGGGGCCCCCGGTGATCTCGGTGCTGACTGCCTCGGCCATGGCGCCGGGCTCGGCAGGCGGAAGGAGTTGCGCCTGAATGCTTGCCGCCGTCGCCGGGCGCGGCCTTGCCGGCAACCAGTCCGGGCCGAAGATCACGGCGGCGTGCAGGGCGATGCTCAACAGCAGTGCAAAGAGGACGGGCATGGCAAGGATTCTAGAGGCTTGCCGGTCATTCCGTTCCGGCGATACCGTCCGCCGCCTGAACGGCGGCAGACATATCCCACCAGGGGATACCGTCCGCCGCCTGAACGGCGGCAGACATATACTGCGCGGGATGAAAATAGTTTCCATGGTTTTTTTGCTGCTGACGGCTGTCATGCCCCTGCACGCGGCAACTCTGCCCGATGCGGTGAGTTTTTCCATCGCCATCGAACGCGGCGACCTGTCGCTTGCCGGCGAATGGCTTGCCGCCGGCCTGCCTGCGGATTTCGAGGGGAAAACGATCGGCACCGGTTTGATGATCGGCGCCTGGGAAGGCAATATTCCGATGATGGAACTGTTTGCGGCACGCGGCGCCGACATCAACAAGGCCAATTCCTTGGGCGAGCAGGCGCTGTTGCACGCGGCATGGAAAGGTCGTCTGGACGCGGTGCGCTGGCTGGTGGAGCACGGCGCACGACTGAATCGGCAGGGCCGGGAATGGGCGGCCCTGCACTACGCCGCCTTCGCCGGGCACGCCGAGGTGGTGGGCTATCTGCTGCAGCGCGGCGCCGACGTCAATGCGCTGTCCAGCAACGGCTCGACGCCGCTGATGATGGCGGCGCGCGAGGGCAAGCAGGCGATTGCCTCGGCATTGCTGGCAGCCGGTGCCAGGCGCGATATCGTCAACGAGCGGGGTGATGACGCCCTGCGCTGGGCGATGCGCTACAACAACCTGATCATCGCCCGGGAAATTGCGGGCAGCGACGACTTTGCCGCTGCGGCGGCGAAACCGGCGGTCTCCTGGGGTCGCCCGGTGCGCTCGCAACCGGTCCCCGATCGCGCCGACCAGTTCCTCGCCCGGGCCCGAAAAATGGAGGCGGCGGGAAGGCGCGATGAGGCCTTGAAGCTGTATCGCGCGGCGCTGGTCGCAATTCGTCAGGCCGATGCCGCGACCACCAAGGCGGCGCCGCCGGTTCGCGCCGCTACCGGCATGACGATCAGCGCGCGGCGGGGCAAGCCAGCTGCGCAGTCGGCTGCCCTGAGTTACGCCACTCCCGCGACTGCAGCGGAGTCCCGCGCAGTGGGTGCTAACCAGTCGCCAGTTCCGGTACCTGCCGCTGCGTCTGACATCGCCGACGACTGGTTGCGCCGCGCCCGCGAGTCCGACGCTGCAGGCCGCCGCCAGGAGGCGCTGCAAGCCTATCGCCAGGCTGCTGCGGCTCTGCGCAGGGCAACCCAGGCGGCCGCCACCGCCCCGGTAAGCCCCTGAGCGGTGCCGCCCGGCGAGGATGAACTATTTGACACTTAAAGCAAGAGGTATTACGATAAGGGTAATTCAATTACTCTAAATTGAATGAATGAACCCCGCCAAGGAGCACCCGATGAGTGAGAAGAAATTTGCCTCCCACGCTGACCTGGAAGAAAAGAAAGTCAGCTTCGAGAAACTGTCGGACAACGCCTATGCCTATACCGCCGAGGGTGATCCGAACACCGGCGTGATCATCGGTGATGATGCGGTGATGATCATCGACGCCACGGCAACGCCGGTGATGGCGCAGGACGTGATCCGCTACGTGCGTCAGGTGACCGACAAGCCGATCAGGTACGTCACGCTCACTCACTACCATGCGGTGCGGGTACTGGGTGCCTCGGGCTACAGGAAAGAAGGCCTGCAGGACATCATCGCCTCGAAACAGACGCGCGAACTCATCGTCGAGCGCGGCCAGCAGGACATGGATTCCGAGATCGGCCGTTTCCCGCGCCTGTTCAACGCGGTAGAGAGCGTGCCCGGCCTGACCTGGCCGACCGTCGTCTTCGACAAGGAACTGACGCTGTGGATGGGCGATCTCGAAGTCAGGATCATGCACCCGGGCCGCGGTCACACCAAGGGCGACACCGTGGTCTGGTTGCCGCAGCAGAAGATCCTGTTTTCAGGCGATCTGGTCGAGGCCGACGCCGCGTGCTACACCGGTGACGCCTATCTGGCCGACTGGCCGGCGACGCTGGATGCGCTGGCGGCGCTGAAGGCGGAGAAGATGATTCCCGGCCGCGGCCCGGCCCTCTTGAATCCGCAGCGGGTGCAGCAAGGCCTGGCCTACACCCGGGATTTCGTTTCCACGCTTTACCGCAGTGCGCAGGAGGCCGTGGCGCAGGGCATGGATCTCGCCGCCTGCATGGCGCACACGCGCCGGAACATGGATCCGAAATTCGCCAGCGTGTTCATCTACGAACATTGCCTGCCTTTCGACGTGACCCGCGCCCACGACGAGGCTTCCGGCATCACGGACCCGCGCATCTGGACGGCGCAGCGCGATCAGGAAATGTGGCACGCCTTGCAGGCGGCGTAACCCTCCCGCAGATTTCTCACGGCAGCCGGCTCAATGCTGAAGACATACAACTATCCGCAGTTCGAGTACCGGACGCCGCCGGAAATCGCCAGCGGACAGACGCTGAAGGTGCCCGTGGTCGTGGTCGGCGCCGGTCCCGTGGGGCTCGCCGCCGCTCTCGACCTGCAACTGCAGGGTGTTCCGGTGCTGGTGCTGGACGAAGACGACACGGTTTCGATCGGTTCGCGCGGCGTGTGTTACGCCAAGCGTGCGCTGGAAATCCTCGATCGCTACGGTGTCGGCGATGCGGTCTGCAGCAAGGGCGTGTCGTGGAATGTCGGCCGCACTTTCTTCCGCGAGCAGGAGGTGTACAACTTCAACCTGGTGCCGGACCCGGATTACCACCGGCCGGGCATGGTGAACCTGCAGCAGTACTACCTCGAGGAATACATGGCGGCGGCTGCCGCTTCGCGGCCGGACATTGAACTGCGCTGGAAGAACAAGGTCGCCGCGGTGGCGCAGAGCGGCAAGACGGTGACGCTCGAGGTCGAGACCGGAGACGGCTTCTACACCGTCGAAACGGACTGGCTGATCGCCGCCGATGGCGCGCGCAGCCCGATTCGCCGCATGCTGGGCCTGGAAATCGAGGGCAAGGTTTTCATGGACCGCTTTCTCATCGCCGACGTGTTGATGAAGGCCGATTTTCCTGCCGAGCGCTGGTTCTGGTTCGATCCGCCGTTTCATCCGGGGCAGTCGGTGTTGCTGCACAAGCAGACCGACAGCGTTTTCCGCATCGATTTCCAGCTTGGCTGGGACGCCGACCCCGAGGAGGCGAAGAAGCCGGAGAACGTCGTGCCGCGGATCAAGGCCATGCTCGGCGACGAGAGGGAGTTCGAACTGGAATGGGTCAGCGTCTACACCTTCCAGTGCCGGCGCATGGGGAGCTTCAATCACGGCCGCGTGCTGTTCGCCGGCGACGCCGCGCACCAGGTCTCGCCCTTCGGTGCGCGCGGCGCCAACTCCGGCCTGCAGGACGCCGACAATCTCGGCTGGAAACTCAAACTGGTGATTGACGGCAAGGCGCCGGCGGCGCTGCTGGACAGCTATACCGAGGAGCGGGTCTTCGCCGCCGACGAGAATCTGATGAATTCGACGCGTTCGACCGACTTCATCACGCCCAAGAGCAAGGTCAGCCGGACCTTCCGCAATGCGGTGCTGGGTCTGGCCAAGGACCATGCCTTCGGCCGCGCCCTGGTCAATTCCGGGCGCCTTTCCGTGCCGGCTTTCCTCACCGCGTCGAGCCTCAACACCCCCGATTGCGCACAGGACATTTTTGCCGGCCGCATGTTGCCGGGGGCGCCGATGGACGACGCGCCGGTGCTCGACCATGGCGATGAGGGCTGGCTGCTGGACAAGGTCGGGCACCGGTTCTGCGTCCTGTACTTCGCCGATGATCCGAATGCACTGGACGGAACGACCATCGCTGCACTGTCGAACCTGTCCAGCGGCGGCATCGCGGTGCAGCCCCTGGTGATTTCGCGCCAGCCGGGCACCGTCAAGGGCGACATTCCGCATCTCGAAGATCTACGCGGCGTCGCCGCCGGGCGCTACGACGCGAAGCACGGCACGGTTTATCTGCTGCGCCCCGACCAGCATGTCGCCGCGCGCTGGCGCACGT
>Ga0194060_10001067_pt1 | contig 19864 bp, 7 predicted proteins | sample SepL225m_MetaG_FD_163427 | JGI IMG/M metagenome (GOLD analysis project Ga0194060, IMG submission 163427) | Anoxic zone freshwater microbial communities from boreal shield lake in IISD Experimental Lakes Area, Ontario, Canada - Sep2016-L222-5m | ecosystem: Environmental > Aquatic > Freshwater >... | reverse complement strand
GGACGCGAGGACGCGAGGATGCGAGGACGCGAGGATGCGAGGACGCGAGGACGCGAGGACGCGAGGACGCGAGGATGCGAGGACGCGAGGACGCGAGGACGCGAGGACGCGAGGACGCGAGGACGCGAGGACGCGAGGATGCGAGGATGCGAGGACGCGAGGATGCGAGGATGCGAGGACGCGAGGATGCGAGGATGCGAGGACGCGATAGCGTCGCCTCGTCGCCTCGTCGCCTCGTCGCCTCGTCGCCACGTCGCCGCGTCGCCGCGTCGCCTCATCGCCGCGTCGCCTCATCGCCTCATCGCCACACTGTAAAGCTGAAACCTGACACCTGAGACCTTGTCTCTAGTAAAAATGTTTTACAGCTCACGCTGTTATTGATATTTTGCATGATCGTTCTTCCAACACCGCCAGGAAGCATAAGTTGAAAGCCCAGGTAGCTATGGCGAGTAAGCGTCACCCCCCCGTCATTACCGTGATCCGCCTGCATCGTAAGAATACACAACCCAACCTTGTCAATGACCTCTCTGGTCAAACCGATCCCTCCCGTTACCGACGTGCGGCTAGGTTTGTGCGCGTCAGGACGGTTCTATTTGATTCCCGGCATCACCGGAAACAGGCACGGTATGATGTATCGGGTGCCTCTCGTCATGACAACTTGTGGTCGACGGAGCATGTGCAGATCAACCAGATCAGTCAATCTACCAGACGCTCCCGGCACCCATACGCAGGGCACCTTTCATCTACCGGAATATCGATCCGGTCGCTAAAGAGGAGAGATGCTGCTATGGAGTTACAGCGTGCACGCCATTTTGTTGATCGTCCCGCAGTGACCGGACTGATCGCCCAGCGCCTCCATGATCTGCTCAATTCCCTGTCGGTACCCCAGTGCATCATCAACATCTTTGGAGTGCCGGGGATCGGCAAGACGGCGCTACTGGCTGAGACGGTGGCGATCCACCGGCATGATCAGCGCCTAACCACGATCAGCTTTAGCGTGGAAAAACTTGGGACGGAGCTTCAGTCAGCCAAGGTACACTTCCTCAAATGCTTCATGGGATATGCGGACAAACAGACACATGATCTTGGCAATACGCTGGAAGAACTGGCCGAAACGAGTGACGAGCCTACGGTCAACCAAGCCTTGCAGGCGCTGGTAGCCAGCCTGAGTTCACAGGAGCGCCCGCTGCTGCTGGTGATCGATGCCTGGGAGAGTGTGCCCGAGGCGCTGTTCGCATGGGTCGAGCGATCATTGCTGCTGCCACTGATGCGCGACAAGCACCTGCTGTGCATCCTTGGCAGCCAGGCTCCGCTGCGTTGGCGTCAGTTTGAAGTGCGCCGACGAGTCAAGACGGAGCAGCTTACCGCCCTGGATCTCGCGTCCACCGCCGCACAGATCAGCCAGGACGCAAAAGTGGGCCAGGCGATCTATACGATTACCTTTGGGCACCCGCTGGCGAACGAGACGATCTACAGCGAGGTTATGCGGCCCGGAATGTCGGCGCACGAGCTGAGACATCTGGTTGAGGAGCGTCTCCCTGATCTGGCAGCGATGGTGGTGCGCACGATCTACGGGCGGGTGCAGGGTGGCGTCTCAGACGAGCTTAACCAGATCTTCCATGTGATCGCGCTGTTCCGCGAGTTCGACATCCATACCCTGCGTACGGTGTTGCCCCAGTTCTACCCGGCCTTCAAAAACCGGAGCGACTCGGCGCTGCTGCTCTCGATAAAGCAACTCCTCGACACGCGCCTACTTGAGTGGAATGATGACAGCCGGGCCTATCAGCTTGACCAGACGATGCGTAAGATCTTCACCCGTGCGCTGGCGCTCGGTAATCCTAAACACTATGCGCAGATCTGCGATGCGGCAATGAGCTACTACCAGCAGCTCATCCGCGAAGTGCCAGGAAATCGGAATGTATATGTCGTAGAGTATTTCTACCATTCCCTTTACAAAGGCGAACCTACTCTATATAATGAGGAAACTATCGAGGGTCGTTTAAGGTCAATGATTCACGCCTACTATTACAGCCCGGATGGACATTATCGCGATGACGCAGAGTTGTCCCTGCTGCGCGAGCGATTCGCGCAGGACACGGAACTACCACTGCTGCTGAACAGCCACAACCTTGAAACGAACCTGTTTATCCGCCTCATCGACGAACTGCGGAAGCACCCCTTATTAAATGGGAGCGACCGATGGCCAAGTGTAGCCGCCGTCAAATAGCGACCCCACTACAGCTCACCTTCCGCACACAGGAAGCAGTGAGCAGATGCTCGGCTGTGAGCGCACCACCCAGATTTCCCTAGTAGAGGTTTCCACATATCCCGTGGAGGCCTCTTTTTATTTCACACCACCAGGGACAGAACCTCGCCCCCACTCACGTCTGCGGGAACATCAAACGACGGAGCAACCTTATGCTGCCAGTTGAACTTCCCATCCGCACCAAGCAGATCTACGGGCGTGCCACGCTGCTCGATCAGCTCGATAAGGCTCTGGCTAGCCGAACTGAGCGGCCCCTGCTCCTGTTACTCACCGGCGACGGCGGCACAGGTAAGACGCGCATCCTTGAGGCGCTGCTTGAATTGTTAGACGCGCAGCAGCGCCTACACCTGCCGATCTACGACTTTTACCATATTGACCGCTTTAGGGCCAGCGCAATCGAGGAGACGATCATTCGGTTCTTTTGCAGCCAGCGCCCCGATGCGGCGGCGATCTTCGAGCCGTACCAGGATGCGCGGCGGCGGCTCGATACCGCACGGCAGAGCGGACAGGCATTTGAGCAGGCTCAGGCAATGGTGTGCCATACCTTCATCAGTTGCTACAACGCCCTAACCGAGCGCGAGATCAACGGGCCTGCGGTGCTGCTTTTCGACTCGGTCGAGCAGGCGGTCAATCTGCACGATGGCGCCGAGTTGCGCCTAGCGCAGCGGGAACCAGCGGCGATCGCAGGCGGCGAGCACTGGCTGAGCGAGGTGCTGCCGAAGCTGCGCAACACGGTGGTCATCCTGTCGGGTCGCCCGCAGACGCTCTATGGCACGTCTGTGGAGCTGTACGAGCGGCTGCGCGACAAGATGTTTGCGCAGCAGATCCCGATCAGCGGGATGGAGCGTGTGGCATCCGACGACTTCGCCCGCGCCCTACACGAGAAACTGCTCGCCGTTGGACAGCCCGAGATCCACGAGTTCGCCGAGGCGGTCAGCCTCGATGAGGAGACCCTCCATCTCTGGTATCGCATCTCGGGTGGCCTGCCGTTCTGGATCTCCATGCTCTTCACATGCACGATGTTCGGGGTGATCCCACCCGAGATTGACGCATTCCACGAGCAGATCCGGGCCGGGGAACCGCCCGATCTCGATCTGACCGCGCAGCAGCGGCTGCGCGACGTGGCCATGCGTTCCTTCCTGGATGGGATCGACTCAAATGATCAGCCCCTGCTGCTCGCGCTCCAGTGGATGGCTACGATCCGCAAGGGTGCCTCAGTCGCTATGCTCAGCATGATTGCCCAGGCTGAGGATGTCGATATCGGATCTCCCACGACGCTACTTGATCACCTCGGCGAGCTGCTGATCGTCAAGCGTCGGGTGGTGCCGCGCTACACCTTCGATGGATCGGTCGGCACCGAGACCCTGCTCTTTCTGCACGATGAGCTGTACCACTGGCTTGACCGGAATCTCTCGGGGGCGGTGCAGCTGCGCCCGGCGGTAAGCCAGGCTCTGATCGACTGGTATGACCGTACTATCGCCGACGCCGAGGTCGCCAGGCTCGCCGCCGTTGAGCAACTGCTGACGGTGGGGCCGGATCACCCTGATGCGAGTGCGCTTGAACGTACCCAGAAAGACCACGCCCGCCGCCGCGACATGTTGGTACTCGACCGCCTGGGCTACTACTACCAGTTCGACCGCGAGCGCGGCAGAGCTGAGTACAACATGCAGTCCTACGCGGCGATTATCCGGCGTGAGGTAGGCTACGGCGTGATGCTACGCCAGGAGGCGCTGCGCAGCTACTACCGGCTCGACCAGGGGGTGCCCTTTCACATAGAGGTCGAGTGCGCCGCACGCTGGGTGCTGCGGGCCACATACTACGAGGAACCCGATGCGCTGGCCCTCCTCGATCATCTGGGCTTCTATTGGGAGCGCGAGGCCGAGGTGCCCGGTGATCACTACGCGCTGCTGCACCATGCGGTGACTGAGCTATTGCTCTTCCGCCACCCGGAAGAGCGCGAGCTGATCCAAGGCGAGCTGGTCGCCGCCCGAGCGAGTATGGACGGGCTTGAGCCAAGCGGCAATCTGGATAGCCAGCCGTGGCGCAGGATGCTCCAGTCGCGCATTGATAATAATGCCGGGTACCATTATCGTCTGCGCTATGAACTCTTCGACGCGGCGGAGGCATACCGTCGTGCGCTGACGTATGGTAATGGTAGCGGAAGCGACCTGGCATTCGCCCAGCTCCGTGGCGAGATTCTTAACAACCTGGCCTTTGCCTACTCCGAGCAGGGCAATGCCGACGAGGCCCGGCGCTACGCGATGCAGGGCCTCAGCTTTCGGCAGCGCTACTCCAGCAGCTATACCGTGGCGCTGAGCCTGAACACCCTGGCCCGGATTGAGATCCGCGCCGGCCAGTTCCTGATGGCCCGCGAGTACGCCGAGCAGGCGCTCCAGATCTTCCGCCAGCACCAGAGTCCGCGCGGACTGAGCCTGTGCCTGCCGGTGCTGGCCGAGGCGAACCGCAAGCTGGCCGAGCAGCTTAGTTATATGATCAGCCGCCAGGAGCAGACCTTCAGGCTGGCCTTGGATCTCTTTGAGGAAGCAAAAGACCTGCTTGAGCGCGAAAATATCACCAGCGCGGAGCGTTGGCGCGAGGTGTTTCAGGGGTTGGGCTGCACCTACCGCAGCTACGGGCAGGCTCTGCACAACCGGGAGGTAGAGCCGGAGCGCGCCGATGACTACTTCTCAACAGCCCATACCTGGCTGGAGCGGGCGGTCGATCTGGCCGTCGCGCGGGGGCAGCCGGCGCTGATCATAATGGATCTGCACGAGCACCTGGCAACCATCCATGTCAACCAGGACGAGTATGACGAGCGGGTTGAGATCCACCTCCAGCGAGCCGAAGTGTTGGCCCCCGCCGAATACCGCTACGAGCGCGGGATCGGGCTGCATAGCACCCGCCGACCGATCTACGGCTTCTGGCGCGTCCTGGCCCAGTGCGAGCTCCAGCGGATGATGCTTGGCTTCGGCAGCTACGACCACGGTCTCTACACCCGGGATCAGGAGAGCCGCACGCGCACGCTCATTCGCCAGCGCGACCCGCTCGATCTCCAGGATGCCGGGCGACACATGCTGCTGATGCTGGCCTACGTCCTCCAGTACGCCCACTCGTCGCAACTGCTTGAGCGGGCGAACTCGCTGATCCTGCGCGAGCTACGCCATGGACGCAGCAGGGACGAGCTAAAACTGATCGCCACCGCGATCTACCAGGCGTCGCGCGAGTACCGGATCGAAGACAGCCAGGCCCGGCAGATGGCCGAGCGGCTGATTGACCAGGCCTATAGCGACCTGGGCGATGATCCCGCCGGGGAGATCTGAAGGCTTAGGCATGTTTCGTGGATGCTTTACCGTTTGCCGCCGGACAGCCCTCACCCCCAGCCCCTCTCCCTCACGGGGAGAGGGGAGTATATCGCTTCCTGACGAGGAATACGCCCCTCTTCCTGAACGGGGGGGGCTGAGAGGAGGAGGGTATGCAAGACATCGACAGCCTGTTCTTTCCGCACCCCAGCGCCCTGATCGGTCGTGAGCGCGAGATCGATGCAGCCATCGCCGCCCTCAACGCTACACCCTTCGAGTCGCGCGTGCTCTACCTGTATGGCGAGGGCGGTGTGGGCAAGACATCATTGCTCCATACCATCCGCGATCTTGCCAGGAAGAAAGACGTTGCTGGCTGCCCTTTCCTCTGCGCCCACATGATCGACTTACAGGATGTGCGCTTCAATCAGGCGATCATTTTTATGATCGCCCTGCGCGACCAGTTGCTCCATGTGGGTGTAGCGGCCCAGCACTTCAGCGGGTTTGACGAGGCCCTGCGAGTTTACCGGAATGTGGTCGGGGTTGATTCCAACGCGGAGAGCGAGCACTTCCAGCAAATTGAGGGCGTCTTTCTGGAGTGCTATCGTGCGGTTGCGGCAGCGCAGCGTGTGCTGATCGAGATCGACACCTTCGAGCGCCTCGATATTGCGATCTCGGAGATCGAGCGCTTCAACTTCCGGGCAAGCCGGCGGCTCGATCTATGGCTGGCCCAGATTGCGAGCCGGTTGCCCAATACGATCATTATCATCGCCGGTCGCCCGCGTGCCGCGCAGCTTCGCCTGCTCCAGGAGATACTGGGCGACAAGCTGATCGCGCTGGAGATCGGGTCGCTGAGCGCGGACCAGAGCGCGCTGTTTGTTAAGCAGGCAACGCCAGAGCTAACCGACTGGAGCGATGTACTCCACCGTGCGTCGAGCGGTCGCCCGATTGTGCTGCTGATCGCGATTGCCTGTGTGCGCGCCGGTATGCTTGATCCGAACGAGCTGATAACCGAGGGCGATGGCTACCCCGATAATAGCGCCCGGCTGACCGTGGCCCTGCTCAAGCTGATCGTCGATGAGATCGCAGTTCGCCACCCCGAGTGGAGCTACCTGCTTACCCGCGCACTCTACCTGCGCAAAGGGCTCGATATCGACCTGCTGCGCCACCTGGCCGCCGGAGAGAACCCGCACGATCTGGCCGGGATCGAGCATGCCTACACCAGCTTTGTCCAGCTACCAATTATCAAGTGGATCGGTGATCGAGTGATCACCCTGCACGATGAGCTGTACGATCTGCTCTTCGGCAAGCTTGGACAGCTCAAGGATGCCTGCACCTGGTATGAGGCGACCATTGCCTACCTCGACGCGCAGCTCGCCAGCCCCGACCTAACTGGCGAGACGGTCGATCTCTACCGCACCTCGCTCAGGCAGGGCCTGCAGGCCGAGCGGCTGTTCTACCGCATGTGTATCGACACCGACCCGCTGGCCGGCTACCAGGACTACCGCGAGATCACGGTGAGTGCGATCCGCAACCACGCCCACGACTTCGACGCGATGTTGCGCAGCGAGATGGCCCGCTTCTACGACGACCATACCGCGTGGGGTGCCTACTACCGCAACCAGATCGCGCGCAGTGGCCTGAGCTGGGAGCGCATGATCTACGAAGAGCAGGTGCGCTGGGTCTATCGCTGCACCTTCACCCACATTGAGGGCGAGAACCGCTATCTGCGCGCCCTACAAACGGTAGATGCCATTCGCTGCGACTACGCGGCGATTATTGCCGGCGACCCCCTGGCCCGCTGCGATCTTGTCGTCGCCGAGCTACAGGTAAAGCTTTACCACCCCGACTACGATAGCCGGGCGGAGGAGATCCAGCAGGAGTATGCTCAGGTGGTGGCCGAGATGGAGCGGCTGCTGGCACAAGAGGCGCAGGCTGAGGATACGGATCGCCTGGCGGCCAGCCGCAGTAAGCATCTGACCCTGCTGCTCAGCCTCGCCTACGCCGGCTGGGGCTACCACGCACGGGTCTGGCAGCACCTGCCGGCGGCCATCGCCCGCTACAAACGCGCCCTGACCTACCAAAACGACCTAGGCAGCGAGATCGACATGGATCGCGGTCTAACTTTGAACAACTGCGGAAACGCCCTCGCACTCCAGGGCGAGATCGAGCGCGGGATGGCCTATGTCGATGGGGCGCTGCGGATCTACCGACAGATGAACGCACGCCATAGTGTCGGCGTGAGCCTGAACACGCGCGCACGCATCTTGCTTCAGTTGAACCTGGCCCACGAGGCGCTGGAAGCGGTGACTGATGCACGGGTGATCTTCCTCGACATGTCCAGCCGTCGCAACCTGGCCCTCGCCGCACAGAACGAAGGCCAGGTGCGCCGTTGGCTGGCCTACAGCCAGCGCCGCGAGCGGGAACGTAGCGAGGCAGAGTACGAGCGGGCGTTCATCCGCTACGAGGAGGCGCTGTCTCTGTTCGAGGGGCTGGGCAGCGGTGAGCTGACCCGCAAGATCGAGTTTTTGCAAAGCACCGGCTGCGCCCACCGCAGCCGTGGGTTCGCCCGGCTCCAGCGCAAAGAGCCATGGCATGACGAGATGGATCATGCCCGGCGCTACCTCCAGCAGGCCCTCGATCTCTGCCCATCTGATAGATACAACCAGTGGCCAATCATACCGGCCCTGCTTGAAGATATCGCCGTAACCTATGTGAATGAGGACAACTACGCCGAAGCGATGCGCTACCTTGACCTGGCCCGTGCGGCGGTGCCGACGATCTACCGGATCGACGACGGTATCGGCATTAACGACACGCTGGAGACCCGCGAGCAGAAGATCTACTGGCTGCGGCTGGGTCAGATCGAACTCCAGTACGCGCTCTGCCGCTTTGGCCAGCGTAAGCTGCCAAGCTGGGGCGCACGCATGGTGCGGGCCTGCGCCTGCCTGCTGGCCTACTCACCCCGTGCGCCCCAGATCCAGGCGCTGCGCTACCTGGCCCGCCGCGAGATGCGCGCCATCGGCGATGTAGATATCCTTGAGATCCAGCGCCAAGAGGCTTACTGGTCGGCACGCCGCCTCAACCTGACGGGTGAGCCGTTCACTGAAATCGATCAACTTTTTAAGGAGGTGATCGAAGATATCGAACTGGGCATTCCGGCTGATGATCTGTTGTGAGTGCAGCAGTCTTCCCTGGCGAGGGGCAAGCGTTCAGGCGGACAATATCCACCGTGCTTTTCTCTTCTACGATACAGCACAGAGACAGCGAACAATGATCGACGTTATCTGGGATCAAGCGCACCACACACCCTGTAGCCTCGCCGTATCACTGGCGAATGATTGCCGCAGCGCCACGATATTCCAGGACTGTCGCCCGCTGGCGCTCCAGGACTGTCACCCGCTCTGGCAGCCCCCCCGACGACCTACCCCGCCGACGCAGTCGCTGCGCCCACACGGGATGCTGCGCACGCTGCCGCTGGATGACGAGTTCCAGGTTGCCTTTGTGCCCTCGTACAGCCAGATCGCCGTGTTGAACCGCGAGGCGTCTCAACTGCTGGAGCGGCTGCCGCTACGGGCGGGCGACAGCATCGAGGAGCAAGAGGCGATCAAGCAACTCTTCGCCCTTGGCTTACTCAACGACGGCAACAACGCAATCCCGGTTCCGGAAGCACCCCAGGTGCTCGTCGCATGGCTACAATTGACGAACGCCTGCAACCTGCGCTGCGGCTACTGCTACATCCAGAAGAGTGGCGAGTCGATGAGCGTCGCAACGGCCCAGAATGCCGTCGATGCCGTCATACGCACGGCCCTCCAGCACGGATACCCCGTGATCGCGCTCAAGTACGCCGGCGGCGAGGCCAGCCTACGCATGGATCTGGTCGAACAGACCCACCGCTACGCCCAGGCCCAGGCGGCCCGATACGAGCTAGGACTCCAGGCCGGGCTGCTCAGCAATGGTACGACTCTCACGCCACGGCGGCTGGATCGCATTGCTAGCCTGGGGCTGCGCCTGATGATTTCGCTCGACGGCATGGCCGCAGACAACGATAGGAACCGCCCGACCATCGGCGGGGGCAGTTCGTCAGGCACCGTGATCGCCGGGATCGAGCGCGCCTTGGTCGCCGGAATCACCCCCGACATCGCGATCACCGTCACGAGCGCCAGCGTCGATGGTCTGCCAGATCTGCTCGCATGGCTGCTTAATCGTAATCTGCCCTTCAGCATCAGCTTCTACCGCGAGCATAGCGGCGGCGGAACGACCCACAATCTCCGGGCTGACGAGCAGAAACTAATCACAGGTATGCGTCGGGCTTACGCAGTGATTGCCCGCCATCCGCCCCGCTGGAGTCTCACCAGCACGCTGCTCGACCGCGCCGACCTCTCGCGGGCACATCGGCGCACCTGCGCAGTCGGCGAGAATTACCTCGTCATCGATCACCACGGTCAGGTGGCGAAATGCCAGATGACGCTCGACCAGCCAATCAGCCACATCCGTGCGACCAACCCGCTCGACGTGATTAGGCTTGACCAGATCGGGATGCGCAACCTTGCGGTCGAAGAGAAGGAGGGCTGCTGTACCTGCGATTGGCGCTACTGGTGTGCGGGGGGCTGCGCTATAGCGACATACAGGGCTAGCGGGAGCTATGATGCCCGCTCTCCAAACTGCACTATTTACCAGAGCCTCTACCCTGATGTGATTCGACTTGAGGGACTACGCCTGCTGCACTGGCATCTTCCGCATAACCTCATTGATGATATTACTCGCATGTAAAATATTTTTTAGTAAGTATAGCAATCCTATTCCGGTCGTGAAGGAGGAGTCAAGGCTTTAGCCGGCTGAAGCCTTGACTCCTCTTCACGGCTCCAAGAGGATTGCTATATTTCGTGTGAGATATTATTTACAAAGATCTCGTCAGGAAGGCGCACCACAGAATTACCGCGATGATTATGTCAAAATCCTCGCCATATGTCACATATCCAGGTTAAGGCATGTTTCAAAATGGGCACATTCAGCTTTACAGTCTTGCGACGAGGCGATGAGGCGATGAGGCGATACGGAGCGCCTCACCGCGTCATCGTTTCGTCGCTGAATTGTCAATCTGGATTGAAACATGCCTAAGGCATATTTCGCAATAGACAAGGTTCGCAGATACTTTACAGTTTGTCGCCGGACAGCCCTCACCCCCAGCCCCTCTCCCTCACGGGGAGAGGGGAGTAGATCCCTTCCTGGTGAGGAATGCCCCCCCCTCTCCCGCTCAGGGAGAGGGGGCTGGGGGGTGAGGGCTGTGCGAGACTGTCATGTAAAATTGGGCATTCTGAAACCTTGTCATACCGCAAAACTCGCCCTGTGCGGTGCCGCCCGCCGGGGCCTTCATGCCCCGGCTAGGCATACGACGCCCGCTAAAGCGGGCTAGGTTAGTCCGCTTTAGCGGGCGTCGTATGCCTAGCCCGCCCGTTTACGGGCCGGGCGCTCGATGTGACAGGGTGACTTTTGCGGTATTGCCATATTTCAATCCAGCGCGACAGTCTGCCCGACAACCCGACAGCCCGACGTAGCCCTTTGTTGAGATGTGGAACTGTCGGGCTGTGAGGCCAACTGTCACGCAGGAATTGACCGATGTGAAACATGCCTTAGGCATGTTTCAATCTAGCTTGACAGTTCAGCGATGAGGCGATGAGGCGATGAGGCGATACGTATCGCCTCATCGCCTCGGCGCATCATCGCAAGACTGTCAAGCTGAATGTGCCCATTTTGAAACATGCCTAAGGCATGTTTCAGAAGCAGCCATTCTAGCGTGACAGTTGTAGCGCGGGCTTCCCGCCTGCGGTGGTACTCCTGACCGCCTGGAAGGCGGCGCTACAATCACTGCACACTGTCAAGCTAGTTTGAAACATGCCTAAGTAAACAAACCCCACGATGCCCGATTCGTACACTACCAAACCTGACAAGGTTTCGCGCCTCAGCAACAGGCACGCGGAACTGGAAAACATGCTGGCTTGGTGCTACACTGCCCCCATCATTCGCACCTGAGCCGGAAATCACGAGTGTTCCCTAAACTCGACCCGAATCTGTCTCACGGGGGCTTGACACGTTCCGTGGTGGCTGACCGCGAGGGGATGCGATTTCCTGGCTGAACTGGTTGTGTACAGTCATAACCACCATCACCAAGGTTCCTATGCACCCCTCTTCCCTGACTCGTCTCATGCTGGTAATCGTCGCACTTGTTGCCCTGCTGCCTACCAGCCACGCCCGTGCCGCTCAGTCCTCGGCTATTCCGTCCGCGCCCGTCCTCTCCCTCAGCCAGTCAGTCAGCGCAGAGCCCACGCTCGGCGGAGGCGTGACCTACGTAATCCAGGTTCGCAACACGGCTTCCACGCCGGTGATCGGCAGAGGCTACAATCTCACGATGAGCGATACCATCCCGGCTGGGCTGCATGTCGTCAGCGCAGACCCGTCGCCCTCGCTGATCGCAGCCCAGGCCGATGGTAGCACGCTCGTCAACTGGGACAACATCGCCGACCTGGAGGCGGGCGAGTCTCTGTCCCTGACGCTCAGCGCCAGTCTGGATGCGAGCCTGGGCATTGGTGCGACGTTCAGCACGACCGCTAACGCTGCGGTCAACACGATGCCCGACAACAGCGGAGCATGGGTTCGTGCGACGCATAGCCTCGCGGCTCGCCCCCAGGCGATTGATCTGGAGGCGGCGGTCGAGCAGTCCACCTCGGGGCACCAGGCCAGCGGTGCCGGTGAGATGAGCAGCGCGCCGGGCGCACGGGCCGGGGCCGACTGGCCCTACCGCTATCGGCTGACCCTGCGCAACAATCGGGTCGGCAACACCACAATGGTTACGGTGACGGCGACTCTGCCGCCGGGCGCGGTCTACCTTGGTGCCCCCAGCATCAGTCCTAACCCGACCAGCGCTGCTACCAGTCCGACACTCGCCCTCCAGAGCGACGGCTCGCTCACGCTGCGCTGGGGGATCGGCACGCTGACCCCAGCCCAGTATGATGCGCCGATTGTGATCAGCTTTGATGCGGCTGTGCCCTACAGATATCGCACGACCGCCGACATATCGGCGGCGGCGGGGCCGTTCGCCGGCCCGATGCACGGCGCACCCATCCCTGAGGATACACTGATCAATCTGACCTACGAGGCCAGCGGGGTCTACGCTGGCCTCGCCACCGCTGACGGCACCCAGTCTACCCCGGCGGATGACGCGCCCGTCACGATCACCGCCGACTACATGACCGTCCACAAGAGCGCCCAGCCGGACACGGTTGGGATCGGCACCTCGGTGAACTTCCAACTGAGCGTGTATGTCGCGGAGTATTATGCGGCAACCAATGTGGTTCTCACTGATGTACTTCCCGACGGGATGAGCTATGTCGAGGGCAGCGCATCGGTGCCGCCGCATGACGTACAAGCAAACACGCCTAGCGCGGGCCTCACAACCCTGATCTGGGCGCTTGACCCGGCGACGACTGGGGCGGGGGCCACTGCCCAGGTCAGCTTCACCGCCAAGGTAGACCCGGTCTACGATGCCGCGCCCTACACCGGGCAGCCGGTGGTATCGTCTGACCGCCTCACCAACAGCGTCATCCTCAATGGCACCTGGACCGATCTCAGCACCCCGAGTCGCGCTGGCGCGTCCTCGCCCGATCAGTCCGCCGCGAGCGTGACCACCCGTATGCCAACCTTCACCAAGGAGGTCTGGCGCACCGACCTGAACGCATGGTCAAATACCGCCAAGGGATTCACGGGTGACACGCTGCGCTTCCGGCTGAGCTATGCCAGCGCCGCTGATGTGGATGCACGGGCGATCATCATCCGCGATTTTCTACCACGCGGCATGCATTATGTGGCAGGCAGCGCGAGCCACACAACCGCCGGGACGTTCGCCAACAGCGGTGATTGTACCAGCGCCCCGACGCTGCCCACTGTCGGCGCACTCGGCGGCCTGGAGTACCTGGAGTGGCGACTCTGCAACGCGGCCCGTGGTGCCACTTGGCAGGCAACCATTGACGCACGGCTCGGCGATATTCCAGACGTGCAGCCGGGCTGGCTGGTTGCCAACTTCGGCAAGCTCACCGGTCAGGGCACCAGATCGACGGTCTACAGCCTACGCGGCAGCACAGATGTCGCCTATGTTGCGCCGGATCTGACCCTGACCAAGAGTGCCAACCCGGCCACCAACCTTGTTGGCGGAAGCCAGGTGAACTTTACAATCAGCGTGACCAATAACGGGGCCGCAACGGCGTACAACCTCGCAGTCAGCGACACGGTGCCGAAGGATCTGCTCATCTCCGCCAGCGGCGGGAGCGCCACCCCGACACCAAGCAGCTACACGACTACCAGCGGCAACCCGGCCAGCGGGCAGGGCGGCACCCTTACCTGGGCGACGGTGCCCAGCCTCGCACCTGGGGCCACCCAGAGCTTCAGTTATAGCGCGACCGTGCCCGCTGGTCTGGCCGCCGGTGCCCAGATGAGCAACCTCGCCAGCGTGGCCTACAACAGCCGCGCCGATAGCCTCGGTCACCAGTGGGCGGCGACAACCAGCACTGGCAACCTGAACACCAATAGCACGACCGTCTATCTGCGCGGGGTCACGCTGACGTTGAGCGCCAGCCCGACCAGCGCGAAGCCGGGTGATACGGTCGCCTGGACGATCACCGGCAGCGTCCCAACCGGCGTGGTGGCCTACTGGCCCGTCATCCAGGCCAACAGTCTGCCCCAGGGCTTTGCCTACCTGCGCACCACCTCAATTACTGGCGCGACTCTCGACGGCACGGCAGGGCACCACCTACAGAACCCGCTTTCCGATGGACAGCGTGAGCTACGGTGGTTTCTCAATACGCTTGACAACAGCGCGGGGACAGCCGCTGCCACGTTCACGATCCGCTTCGACACCCTGTTCACCGGCTACAAGCCCGGCAGCCCCACCACGCAGTACTACACCAATAACGCCGTGCGCAACTCGGCCAGCGCCAGTGTCTACGTTGGCTGGTACGACAGTGCCGCTGGCTACCAGACGACGGGCGCGGCCTTCGATGGCCTTGATACCAGCAAAACCACGCGCCGCAGCCCGCGCGCCCAGGCGACCGTGACGATTAACCAGCCCTACCTGGCGCTGAGCGCCAGCGCCAACAAGGCCGTCGTCGGCGCGAGCGAGAGCCTGACTATGCGGCTCCAGGTGCAGAACCAGGGCTACAGCCCGGCCTACGATCTTACTCTGGAGCAACTGCTCCCCGCCGGGCTGAGCTTCGTCGCCACCCAATCGTCGCAGGTCAGCCTGCCGACGGGCTGGACTGGCCCGGCCCCGATCACCAGCGATACGAGTGTGGCAGGGGCGACGACGGCACACTACGGCATCGATGTGCTGCCGAACGGCGCAGCCTGGGTCGTCCTGCTGAGCGTGCGGGCCGACGCCGGGATCGCCGCCGACCTGAAGATGAGTAGCTCAGCGAGTGTGCCGGTCTACACCTCACAGCCCGGAATACCTGGCGATGTTGATAACGACGGGCGAGCCGACGAACGCACCTACAGCGGCCCGACGGCCACCGTTGCGCTGGCGACCCCGGAATCGGCGCTGCGCAAAGAGGTGAAACTTAGCGATGGCGAGTTCACCCACGGCGGCACGCTCAGCTACACGCTCACCGTCCCGACCACGCCGATCAACGCCACGCTCTACAACGTCACCCTGAGCGACCCGATCAGCGCTCGTCTCACCGTCACCGGCGTGAGCGCGGGCACAGTCAACGCGGGCAGCGTGAGCGTGCCGCTTGGCACGATCCCGCCGGGCCAGCAACGCAGCGTGACGGTCAGTGCCCAGCTACCTGCGGCCAGCCCGGCGCGTGACGGCGAGGCGGTGCCGAACCAGGCCAGTTACACCACCTCCAATCTCTCCGCACGCCTGAGCAATCCCGTGGCGAACAACATTATGGATCCGGCGCTGACCATCACCGCCGCCGCCGACCGTGCCGAGGTTCATGTCGGCGACCTCGTGAACTACCTCGTCACCATCGCCAATGTGGGCAGCGGGCGCGCCGAAAGCATGACCCTCGCCGCAATCCTGCCGTCAAACAGCAACTTCGTGGCCGGTTCTGCGCACGTTGACGGTGCGCCCCTGGCCGACCTGACGGGTGCGCCCTGGGATTTGCCCACACTGCCGGGCGGCGCATCCCTGAACATCAGCTTCACGGCGCACATCAACAGCGCAGAAGCTGGCGCGAGCTATCCGGCGACCTTCACCGCCGCAGGTCGCGACATCCGCGCTCAGCCCATTCCCGCAAACAACAGCGCCCGCGTGGTGGCCGACGACGACCCGGACGACCAAGCCATTGCGGCGGTCTACGGCCCGCTCGTCTGGACTACCGACCGCAGCATCGTCGCCTTCGAGGATCTCAAAAAGTACAACTGGTCGGACTGGGACTACAACGACTTTCTGGCGCGCATCACCATCAAGCGCGGCGCGCTGGCCTCGGGCGACCTCGCGGCGGTGGAGATCCACTACGAGTCCCTGGCCCGTGGTGCGGGTTTCCTCAACCACGTGTTCCGCCACCAGTTGCCGCTGACTGGCGATGGCTGGTACACGCTGAGCGTGACCAATCCGCTCGGCACACAGGTGCGCGCCGAGCGCGCTGGCTTTCGCGTCGGCGACCCGACGGTCACGATCTTCAGTCGCACCCGCGAGGCGCTGCCGCAGCCAACAGCGACGATGGAGCAGACCAACACCCGCCCCAATCAGCAGGGCGTGATCGCCGGGCAGCAGGCGACGCTGACGGTCGTGCTGAGCGACCCGTCAGCGAACCCGCTGGATGGGCTGCGGCCGCTGCCCTGGGATCCCTACCTACACGTTGTCGAGACCGGCCAGGACATCCATCTGGTGCAGCCGGGCCACCTCGACAATACGCAGACGGTGACCAGCCGCTTTGATAGCACTGCGCCCCTGATCGGCTACGACCTGCCGTTAGCCCACGTCTTCCCCGAGGGGTGGCGCTGGCTCCAGGAGTTCGCGGGCATCTGGCGCGGCTACCCGGCCTACGTGCAGTACATCCAGAGCGGGGGCGTCCAGTCATCGGGCTGGTCTGACCTAGCCAATGCCACCGTCGCCTGGCTTTGGGGTGGGGCGATCCCCGCGCCAAGCTTGGTGACGATCAACGCAAGCGAAACCGCGCCAGCGTCGCGCTACTTCGCCCCGCCCATTGCCGCCGACATCACCGGCGACGGGAATCCCGAGGTGATCATCGGCAACCTGCTCGCGAACCGGGTCGAGGTTTACGATACGGACATGCACCCGCTTAGCGGCTGGCCGCAGACGGTCGGGGGCGGGATTCGCGCAGCGGCGGCGGTGGCCGACCTGGATGGTGACGGGAAGCCGGAGGTGATCGTCGGCGCGGCTGACGGCAAACTCTACGCCTGGCACGCCGACGGATCGGCCCTCACTGGCTGGCCGGTGAGCGTCGGCGTCGAGGTCGGGACAACGTATCGGATCCTGGCAACCCCCGCCGTGGGCGACCTCGATGGCGATGGGAAACCGGAGGTGGTGGTGCCCCTGGCCGACGGACGCCTCTATGCCTTCAACGCCGATGGCACGCCGCGACCGGGCTGGCCGGTCAGCATCGGTGAGCTACATGACACCTACGACAGCCAGATTCTCAACAGCTCGCCGCGCATCGCCGACTTGGATGGCAACGGCAGCCCTGAGATCATCGTGGGATCAACCAACGGCACCCTCTACGCCTTCAACGCTGACGGCAGTAGCCGCTGGGCATTCGCAACGGGCGACATGATCCTCTCAACCCCAGCTATCGCCGACATTGACTCCCAGCACGCCGGGCTTGAAGTGGTGATCGGCTCCGGCGACGGCTATGTCTACCTGCTCGACGCCAACGGTACCCAGATCTGGCGGCGCTCCACCGGCTGGACAGTGCGCTCCTCGCCGCTTACCGCCGATGTGGATGGCGATGGTAATCTGGAGATCCTGGTCGGCAGCGACGACCACAAGCTCTGGATCTGGCACCACGACGGGTCACGCCTCGCGGGCTGGCCGCAGACGACCAACGCGGAGATCTTTGGCGCACCGGCGGTCGGCGATATTGACGGTGACGGGTACCCGGAGATCCTCGCTGGCAGCGACGACGCCCACGTTTACGCCTGGCATCGCGACGGCACGCTGGTGGCTGGCTGGCCGCAAGCAGTGACCTACTCGGTGAAGGGGGCACCGGCCCTGGCCAATCTCGACGCAGACCCGGCCCTGGAGGTTGTGGCCGCAGATATGAACGGAGTGCTCGACGTATGGGGGCGCACTGAACATGTCTTCCTGCCACTGATTGGGCGGTAAGGGATGGTTCAATCCAGCTTGACAGTTCAGCGATGAAACGATGACGCGGTGAGGCGTTCCGTATCGCCTCATCGCCTCATCGCCTCATCGCAAGACTGTAAAGCTGAATGTACCCATTTTGAAACATGCCTAAGACAAGGTTTCAGCTTGACCGTTTGGCGAGGAGGCGAGGATGCGATAGCATCGCCTCCTCGCCTCCTCGCCTCCTCGCGTCCCCGCCAAACTATAAAGCTGTTCTGAACCATGTCTAAGGCGAATTTTTAGGGCGTCCAAGCTCAACGGAGCGCTCACCACGGTGGTGGGCGCTCCGTTGAGATCCGCAGCCGGCGGTATCATAGCTGCTAGCGTTACCGAATCTTGATCGCAATACCGACACAGGAGAAGTAATGGCCTGCTTTCTGATCAGCACCATGCCGGGCTTCAGCCACATCCAGCAGATCGGCGTCATTGCCCGTGCGCTGGTGGCCCGTGGGCATACGGTCTGGTGGCACACCAGCGCCACCTTTCAGTCCGCCGTCGAGGCGTGCGGAGCCCACTTCACCCCGGCCAGCCCCGCTGCCATCTCACGCCTCTACGCCGATCCCGGCGCTGCGCGCACCGCGCAGGAAACGCTGGCCGGTCGGCGACCGCGCCTTGCCAGCCTCCGGGCCGATCTCCAGGATCTCTTCATTGCGCCGCTTCTCGCCCAACACGACGACTACCAGGCCCTCCTGCCGACGATCCGCCCCGACGCCCTGATCGCCGACCTCATGACCCTCGGTCCGGCGCTCTTTGCCGAAACCACGGGCATCCCCTGGGCGATGGTCGGGATGAGCACGTTGAGCGTGGCCAGCCCCGATGTCGGGCCGTTCACCTTTGGGCTTCCCCCCGCCCGCACCCCTCTCACCCGCCTGGCCTACGGGTTGATGCACCGGTTCTTCGCCCAGGTTCTGATGCGCCCCGTGAACCGCTACACCAATACCGTGCGAGCGACCCTGGCTCTGCCGCCCCTCCCGCACGGGCAGATGTTCTTCGATCTCCAGCTTTCGCCCTACCTGTACCTCCAGGGAACCACACCGAGTTTCGAGTATCCCCGCCGCCAGCTACCGCCCCAAATCCATTTTGTGGGCCCGCTGATTGGCGGGCCGACCAGGCCGTTTGCGCCGCCCGTCTGGTGGCCCGAACTCGCGACCGCCCGCACCGTCGTCCATGTCTCCCAGGGAACCGTAGCGACCGCGCCCGAGGCGCTGCTCCTCCCCACGCTGCACGCGCTCGCTGACGAGCCACTCCTGGTGGTGGCAGTAACTGGGGGGGCACCCGTCGCCCGGCTGGGCGACCAACTCCCGGCGAATGCACGGGTGGCACCATTCCTCCCCTATGACGCCCTGCTCCCGCACACGACGGTGATGGTCACCAACGGGGGCTACGGCGGTGTTCAACTCGCCCTCGCCCACGGTGTTCCGCTGGTCGCGGCGGGCAAGAGCGAGGACAAGGCGGAAGTCTGTGCGCGAATCGGCTGGAGCGGGGTCGGGATCAATCTGGACACCCATCGACCGACGCCCGCGCAGATCCGTGGCGCCGTGCGGCAGGTGCTGGCAGACGGTCGCTATCGGCGGCGGGCCCAGGCGCTCCAGCAAGAGTTTACGGGCTACGACGCGGGACCGGCAGCCGCCGCCCTGCTCGATCAACTGGCCGTTACCGGGCGACCCGTGCTGCGCGCCACGACGCCGCACATCCCCGCCGCCCTTCCACTGGGAGCCGGGCGTGAAGGGGTGGGCGATGATTGACAACGCTGAGGGGGAGGCGATGCGGCTCGCCTGCTGGCGTCTTTTTACCGGTTCCCATATACTCGCCCTTAGGCATGTTTCAATCTAGCTTGACAGTTCAGCGATGAAACGATGACGCGGTGAGGCGTTCCGTATCGCCTCATCGCCTCATCGCCTCATCGCTGAACTGTCAAGCTGAATGTACCCATTTTGA
>Ga0194060_10001066_pt1 | contig 19868 bp, 17 predicted proteins | sample SepL225m_MetaG_FD_163427 | JGI IMG/M metagenome (GOLD analysis project Ga0194060, IMG submission 163427) | Anoxic zone freshwater microbial communities from boreal shield lake in IISD Experimental Lakes Area, Ontario, Canada - Sep2016-L222-5m | ecosystem: Environmental > Aquatic > Freshwater >... | reverse complement strand
ATCGATGTAAGGATAAAAAATACCCATCGCATTGCTACCACCGCCGACACAGGCCACCACTGCGTCGGGCTGCGCGCTGTGACAGCCCGCCGCCTGCAACATCTCGGGCATCTGCACCCGGCACTCTTTGCCGATGACGCTCTGGAAGTCGCGCACCATCATCGGGTAGGGGTGCGGTCCGGCCACGGTGCCGATGATGTAGAAGGTGTTGTCAACGTTGGCAACCCAGTCGCGCATCGCTTCGTTGAGCGCGTCTTTCAGCGTGCGGCTGCCGCTTTCCACCGGCACCACCGTAGCGCCGAGCAGCTTCATGCGGTAGACATTGGGGCTTTGGCGTTTGACGTCTTCGCTGCCCATGTAGACCACGCATTCGAGCCCGTAACGGGCGCAAATGGTGGCCGTGGCCACACCGTGCTGGCCGGCGCCGGTCTCAGCGATGACACGCGGTTTGCCCATGCGTTTGGCCAGCATCGCCTGGCCGATGGTGTTGTTGATCTTGTGGGCGCCGGTGTGGTTCAGGTCCTCGCGTTTGAGGAAGATCTGCGCCCCACCCTGTTCCCGGCTCATCCGCGCGGCATGGTAGACCGGGGACGGGCGTCCCACAAAATGCGCCAGTTCGTAGTTGAACTCCGCAACGAAGGCCGGGTCATGCTGGTAGCGCGTGTAAGCGTCTCGCAACTCATTGATGGCGAAGGTCAGCGTTTCGGAGACAAAGCTGCCGCCGTACACACCGAAGTGGCCGCTGGGGTCGGGTTGTTGGTATGTGTTCATGTTTGATCGGTTGGGGACTGTCCCGCAAGGGCTTCGAATTGCCTGTCGGCCGCACGCACGGCGGCGACAAACTGCCTGATCTTTTCGGGGTCCTTGATGCCTTTGTTGCCAGCGCCGGACACTTCGACTCCCGAACTCACGTCGACGGCCAGGCTGTTAGCGCGTGGCCGGACCTGAGCGATGGCTTCGCCCACGTTTGCAGCGCTCAGCCCACCACTCAAGACGAGGTGAGCGTTGACGTTTGGAGGCAGCAGTGACCAATTGAATGCGTGCCCGCCACCACCGTACCCGTCGACTTGTGCGTCGAGCAAAATGGCTTGGGCTTTTGAGTAATCGAGGGCGTATTTTACGAGATCGAAGTCGCGCCCACCTTCACCCAGGGGAATGCTTGCGGCGCGCAGAAACGCTCTGGCGCCTTGCTGGCTGGCCAACAGGCACTGCGCCGGTGTTTCGTCACCATGAAACTGCAGGCAGGCCGCCGGGATCATGTCGCAGGCGGCGTAGATGGTCGAGAACTCCTCGTTCACGAACAGCAGCACTGGTGTCACAAAGGCGGGTAGTCGGCGTGCCAGTTCTGCGGCGCGCGCGATCGAGACACAACGCGGGCTTTTTCGGTACAGCACAAAGCCGACGGCGTCGGCGCCGGCGGCGACAGCCGCATCAACATCGGATTCACGCGTCAGGCCGCAGATCTTGATTCGGGTTCTTGCATTCATGGCAATCCATCAAAGGCCGGTGTGCGTTCCGGCAAGCCCCAGTGCGGCGCGTAGCGCGGCCCGAGGAAATAGAGACCATCGGGTGAAAAGGTGGGCGCGGCCGCGTCACGGTCGCGGGCCTGCAGCACCTCTTGCATCCAGTCCGGGCGCCGCTTGTTCTGGCCGATGGCAATCAGGCAGCCCATGATGTTGCGAATCATGTGGTGTAAAAAAGCGTTCGCTTCAAACTCAAAGCGCCAGTAGGCGCCGCGCTGTGAAATGTCGATGCGTGTCAGGGTTTTGATTGGCGACAGCGCCTGGCAGGCCGAGGCGCGAAATGAAGTGAAGTCATGTTCGCCCAGCAGCAGCATGGCGGCTGTGCGCATCGGTTCGATCTCCAGTGGGTAAATGGTCCAGCCGACCCGGCCCGCATCGACGCTTGGGCGCACCGGCGAGGCCAGCACTATGTAGGCATAACGACGCAACAGGGCGCTGGCTCGGCAGTGGAACTCGGGGGGCACTGCGTGCGCCCACTCCACTGCGATGTCGCGTGGCAAGAAGGAATTGGTGCCGCGCACCCAAGAGAACAGGGAGCGGTCCACTTCAGTATCGAAATGCACGACCTGCATCAGCGCGTGTACGCCGGCGTCGGTGCGACCGGCGCACAGGGTTGAGACACGGTGTGCGCTGAATTTGCTCAAGGCCAGTTCGAGTTGGTCCTGAACGGTCTTACCGGATAACTGGCTTTGCCAACCCTGATAGGCTTGGCCGTTGTAGCTGATGCCGAGTGCCAACCTCACGACAGGGTCATGCTGACGAAAGCTTGCTCAGCGCCTGTTGCGCCTTGATTTTCAAGTCGCCAGATGCTTGGGCGACTACTTCTTCAAACAACGCTCGTGCACCATCGACGTCCCCGATGATCAGGAATTCCTCGGCCAATGCCAGCTTGGTTGCCAGGGGATCTGATTGTCCGGCTGCTGTTGAATTGGAATCCGCTGCTGGGACGTCATCGAGGTCAAGCGAGAGGGAGTCAAGGTCAAAATCGAGCATGCCGAACTTCGAAGTTGTTGATGCCGCTGCTGGTGAACTGCGTGGTTCTGCCGGGGCTGGAACGACGTTTTGGTCTGGCAGGGAAAAATCGATGCTGTTGTCCACGGCATCCGCAACTGCTGATGGCAGGGCCGTGGCTTTGACGTCGGCGTTGACTCTTTTGAGGTCAAGATTGAGTGTGCCCGGCGCAGTTTCAGCCAGACTGGCGTTAGTTTCACCATCGTCATCGGTGGCTACTTCGCTGTGCGAAAAGTCCAGATCGAGATCCAGATCAATGGTGCCAACGCCCTGGGCGGTCGTGTCCGCCGCATTGGCTGTGGGTCCAGGGAGCGTTGAACCGGCAGCGCTGTCGTGTGCAGTGCCCTGTTGACCACCGGTTTGGTAAAGAGGGTTACTGGCGTCCAGGCTCAGACCGAGTTCGCGTATGCGCTCCCAATCTGGACCTTCGCCCTTGCATGCTGCAAAGGCCAACTCAGCGATGGCATCGAACGCTTTTAAATCACGCCGTTTAGCGAACAGTTCGAGTAGTTTTTGGTGAATGGCGATACGTTCGGGATTGCTGCGCAGCGCACCCTTAAGGATTTCTTCCGCCTGCAAATCGCGGCCATAGGCAAGGTAGACATCCGCTTCGGCAACCGGGTCGACTTCGCTGGCTGTGCCAAGTTGGCTCGGGGAAAACGCGATTTCCGAATTGCTGGCGACGCTGTCATGGGTATCGACCTGCTCACCCCCACTGGCAGCGACAAATGATTCGGGGCGCAGAAGTTCTTCGGGGAACACTGGCTCGTCCTCAATGGCTGTCGGATGCGGGCGTGAGCGGCGAAACCCGAGAAAGGCCAGCAAAGCAAGAATTCCGATTGCTGCTGTCGGGAGTTGCCAGTTTTCCATCAACTCGCCGAGCAGGCGCTGATCAGTTCCGGTCGCCGCCGCCGCGCTAGCAGCGTTGCTTGCCAGAATCGGCCCGGCTGGCGTTGATGCTGTCGTCTTAGGAGCGGGCGTTACGGCGTTCGATGCGACGTCAAGTTTACTGAGATCCTGGATATTCTTGGCTATTTCAGCTGCCCGATTGGCGGCGTCCTGGGCGCTGCGCTCCTTGGCCAACTGGTCTTCAGCTTGTTGCTTCTGGATGGCGCCTTTGGACAAGGTCAACTTGTCAGGTGTTGCAGCGGGTGCGCGCTTGTCTTCAACCTTGGCCTGTACGCTTCCGCTGGCTTTGCTTTCGGCTGCCGCAACTGGCGCGTTGGTTGCACCTTCGGCCAATCGTTGACGGAAGTCGTTGAAGTCTTTGCTCTGCGCGATGATGAGGTGGGTGGCTTCGGCTGCCGGGGTTCCTTCAGCCTGCTCAGCTGTGGGTATGGTCAGGATCGAACCAGCCTTGATACGGTTCACGTTGTCGCTAATGAATGCGGCTGGGTTGGCGCGCAGCAAAGCGACCAGCATTTGATCCAGGGAAACATTGGGTGGTTTTACAGTGGCTGCAATTTTGCCCGCCGTGTCGCCGACCTTGACATTGATTTGAGCGCCGCCTGAGGTATGGCTTGCGTCGCTGCGTTTGGGGGCAGGCGCCACCTTGCGCGGCTCGACGACAGTCGGTGCGATTGGCACTGGCGCGCGCACCGGTTCGACTACGCGCACGCCGGGCTGAGGGGCGGCGACTTGCGCGGGGGTGGGTGTAATGGGCGCTGCCGGGCGCAGATTGGGCGGGTCAAACAGCAAGGTGTAATCGCGAACAATGCGACCACTGGCCCAGCTGACTTCAAGGATCATGTCCACGAAAGGCTCATGGATTGCCTGTTCGCCACTCAGGCGGATATAGGACCGTCCGTCCGGGCGCTTGTGAAGCGTGGCTTGCAGGCTGGACATGGCGGCGTTGTAGTCGAACCCGGCCGCCTTGAACGCGGCTGGTGACGCAACCGCCGTCTTCAGCGATGCAACTTCTTCGGCGTTGATGTCAGGCACCTCAACTTCTGCGCGCAAGGGTTCGCCCAGTGCAGACAGGACCGTGACGCGACCGAGCGAAAGCGCCATCGCATTGGGTTCCCAAAGGGCGAAAAGCGCAGCCGCCGCCAAGGCAGTTTGTTGCCAGCGATGTGATTTAGCAATCAATTTGAGGACTCCGGGGTTCTGTCGGCTGCAAAATAAGTCCCAATGGGAAACCGGCATAGCGGTACTGAAAAATTGAAAAGCACCATAACATCAATGTCTTGACCTGACAAGCCAGTGCCGCGCTAGGGCATATTCCGGCGCTGACACAGGCTACCTGGGGTGATTCTATGTTGTCCTGCGACAACGGAGTGCCCGAGTCATCCAAGTAGTCTGATGCTCTTTATCAGGCGGCCAGCAACAGACGCAACATGCGGCGCAGGGGTTCCGCAGCGCCCCACAAGAGCTGGTCACCGATGGTGAAGGCGCCAACATACTCCGGTCCCATGGCCAGTTTGCGAATACGTCCGACTGGTATGCCCAGCGTGCCGGTCACGCTCACGGGGGTCAGATCACGAATGCTGGCCTCGCGGGTGTTGGGAATGACTTTGACCCATGCGTTGTCGGCTGCGATCATGGCTTCAATGTCGGCGCTAGGGACGTCCTTTTTGAGCTTGAATGTCAAGGCCTGGCTGTGGCAGCGCATGGCGCCAACGCGAACGCAGAACCCGTCAACCGGCACCGCCGGTGTCCCAAAGCCAGTTCCCTGGCCCAGGATCTTGTTGGTTTCAGCGCCGCTCTTCCATTCTTCCCGGCTGATGCCCTGACCGAGGTCCTTGTCGATCCAGGGAATCAGGCTGCCGCCGAGCGGGACGCCGAAGTTGGCCGTTTCCGCACTGCTTAAGGATTGTTGCTTGGCCAGCACCTTGCGATCAATTTCGAGGATTGCAGACTTGGGATCGTCGAGCAGGCTCTTGACTTCGGCATTGAGGGTTCCGAACTGGGTCAGCAATTCACGCATGTGCTGGGCCCCACCACCCGAGGCTGCCTGATAGGTCATGCTGGTCATCCATTCAACCAGCCCCGCTTTGTAGAGTGCGCCTACGCCCATCAGCATGCAGCTGACGGTGCAATTGCCGCCGATCCAGTTGTTGCCACCCTTGGTCAGAGCATTCTGGATGACTGGCAGGTTGACCGGGTCCAGGATGATGACGGCATCGTCTTTCATGCGCAGCGTGGAGGCGGCGTCGATCCAATGCCCGTTCCAGCCCGCAGCGCGCAGTTTAGGGAAAACTTCGGTTGTGTAGTCGCCGCCCTGTGCACTGATGATGATGTCGCACTTTTTCAGCGCAGCGATGTCAAATGCGTCTTTCAGGCTTGTTTCGTTTTTTGCTTGTGCCGGGGCTTTGCCGCCAGCGTTGGAACTCGAAAAGAACACGGGTTCGATCAGGTCGAAATCACCCTCGGCCTGCATGCGGTCGAGCAATACCGAACCCACCATGCCGCGCCAGCCCACCAAGCCGACCAGATTGCCAATTTTCATCATGATGTACTTTCTCAAACAGTTGGAATAAAGGAATCGATAACTCTACAAGGCACGCAACACTGCAGAACCCATTTCAGACGTGCTGACGCGCGTGGTTCCGGTGCTGAAGATGTCGGCCGTGCGCAGGCCCTGTGCCAGCACGGTTTTCACGGCCGCCTCGATACGCTGGGCGGCTGCCGCCTGGTTCAGGCTGAAGCGCAGCATCATGGCGGCGCTCAGAATGGTTGCCAGCGGGTTGGCGATGCCTTTGCCAGCAATGTCAGGGGCGCTGCCGTGGCTGGGTTCGTAAAGGCCCTGCTTGCTTGCGTTCAAACTGGCCGATGGCAGCATGCCGATGGAGCCGGTGAGCATCGAGGCCTCGTCGCTCAGGATGTCGCCAAACAGGTTGCCGGTGACCACCACGTCAAACTTCTTGGGCTCGCGCACCAGTTGCATGGCGGCGTTGTCCACGTACATGTGGTCGAGCGCCACATCCGGGTATTGCAGGCCGACCTCGGTGACCACGTCACGCCAGAACTGGAAGGTTTCCAGCACGTTGGCCTTGTCAACGCTGGTGACGCGTCCGGAGCGCTTGCGGGCAGCCTGAAAGGCGACATGGGCAATGCGCTCGATTTCAGGGCGAGAGTAGCGCATGGTGTCAAATGCCTCGTCGGCGCCGGGGAAGATGCCGTCAGTAGCGACGCGCCGGCCGCGTGGCTGACCGAAATAGACGTCGCCGGTCAATTCGCGAATGATCAGAATGTCAAGGCCGGCGATCAACTCGGGCTTTAGGCTGGATGCATCCACCAGTTGTTCGTAGCAGATGGCTGGGCGCAAGTTGGCAAACAGGCCCAGATTCTTGCGCAAGCCCAGAATCGCCTGTTCAGGCCGCAAGGCGCGTTCGAGCTTGTCGTATTTCCAGTCGCCGACCGCACCGAACAGCACGGCATCGGCTTGCTGAGCCAGTTTCAGCGTAGCCTCAGGCAGCGGGTGGCCATGCGCTTCGTAGGCGGCACCGCCTACCAGCGCGGTTTCCATCTCGAGCTTGAGGTCAAGCGCGTTCAAGACCTTGACCGCCTCGGCTACTATTTCGGTACCGATGCCATCACCTGGCAAGACTGCAATTTTCATGATGAACCAATTTGTTTCTAAAGTTTGGATGAACGGGCGAGCTTTGCATCAGCCCTGTCGTTTGATCGCCAAGTTTTTCGTCAACTGCGCAACTCAAACCATAAGGGTGCGGCAGAGCCAAGGCTTTTCAGTCAGACGCCGTGCCTCGAATGCCTTGATCTTGTCGGCATGGCGCAGGGTCAGGCCGATGTCATCAAAGCCGTTGAGCAGGCAGTACTTGCGGAAGGCTTGGACTTCAAAGGGTAATTCGACGCCATCCGGCTTGACGACGACCTGTCGTTCGAGGTCGATGGTGAGTCGGTAGCCTGGGAAGGCGGCCGCCTCGTCGAACAACTGGCTGACCTGCGCTTCGCCCAGCACGATTGGCAACAAGCCGTTCTTGAAGCTGTTGTTGAAAAAGATGTCGGCGTAGCTGGGTGCGATGATGGCGCGAAAACCATATTGGTCGAGTGCCCAGGGTGCGTGTTCGCGCGACGAGCCGCAACCGAAGTTCTTGCGTGCCAACAGGACGGACGCGCCCTGGTAGCGCGGCTGGTTCAGCACAAAGTCCGGGTTTGGTTTGCGTGTGGCGGGATCCTGACCAGGGAAACCAGCATCCAGGTAGCGCCACTCGTCAAACAGATTCTGACCAAAGCCGGTCTTGCGAATGGATTTGAGAAATTGCTTGGGGATGATTGCGTCGGTGTCGACATTCTCCCGGTCCATCGGGGCGACAAGTCCTTGGTGCAGCGTGAATTTTTGCATGGCTGGCCCTACTTCTTCTTGGCTGCGTCTTCGATCTTCTCCCCGGCCTTTTGGAGATCTTGACCGACGCCCTTGACCGTGTTGCACCCGCTTAGCGCGAAGGCAAGCGAGAGGGTCAACAATATCGTGAATATTTTCATGGTGTTTTTCCGGACTAATCGATTCAGATAAATTTTCGTACGTCCACAAAGTGGCCGTGAATGGCGGCGGCGGCCGCCATGGCGGGGCTGACCAGGTGCGTGCGGCCGCCAGCACCTTGGCGTCCTTCAAAATTGCGGTTGCTGGTGGATGCGCAGCGCTCACCCGGGTCGAGCCGATCAGCATTCATGGCCAGACACATGGAGCAACCGGGTTCACGCCATTCGAAGCCGGCGGCCTTGAAGATCTCGTGCAAGCCTTCGCGCTCAGCCTGATCCTTGACCGGTCCCGAGCCGGGCACAACCAGTGCCAGCTTGATGTTTCGGGCAACTTTCTGACCCAACTTCTTGACCACTGCCGCAGCTTCGCGCATGTCTTCAATCCGGCTATTGGTGCAGGAGCCGATGAAGACCTTGTCCACATACAGGTCGTTGAGTGCCTTGCCAGGATCGAGCCCCATGTAGACCAGGGCACGTTCGATGGCGCTGCGCCGGTTGGCGTCTTTTTCCTTGTCCGGGTCTGGCACGCGACTGTCGATGCCCAAGACCATTTCGGGGGAGGTGCCCCAAGTAACTTGTGGCACGATGGCAGCCGCGTCGAGGTCAACGATCGTGTCAAAGCGGGCGTCGGCGTCGCTGTGCAGCGTTTTCCAGTACGTTACCGCCTGGTCCCACTCAACGCTTGCTGCTGCGCCGCTGGCGCCTGCGTGGCCGGGTGCGAGCGGACGGCCTTTTACGTAGTCGATGGTCTTGTCGTCTACCGCCACCAGACCGGCACGCGCGCCGGCTTCGATGGCCATGTTGCAGACCGTCATGCGTCCTTCCATGCTCAGGGCGCGAATGGCCGAGCCGCCAAATTCAATGGTGTAGCCGGTGCCGCCAGCGGTGCCGATTTTGCCGATGACGGCCAGCACGATGTCCTTGCCACTGCAGCCTGGTTGGAGCGTGCCGTCGACCCGAACCAGCATGTTCTTTGCCTTCTTGGCCAGCAGGGTTTGCGTTGCCATGACGTGTTCGACTTCGCTGGTGCCAATGCCGTGCGCCAGCGCACCGAAAGCGCCGTGGGTCGAGGTGTGCGAATCGCCGCAGACAACCGTCATGCCGGGCAAGGTGGCACCGCTCTCGGGGCCAATGACGTGGATGATGCCCTGGTGTTTCGAGAGAAAGGGAAAGTAGGCGGCGGCGCCGAATTCGCGTATGTTGGTGTCGAGTGTTACGACTTGCTCTATGCTGGTGGGGTCGGTGATGCCGTCGTAACCTCTCTCCCAGCCGGTAGTGGGCGTATTGTGGTCGGCGGTGGCGACCACGGAGTTGACGCGCCACAGCTTGCGGTCGGCTTGACGCAGACCTTCAAAGGCCTGCGGGCTGGTAACTTCGTGCACCAGGTGTCGATCAATGTAGAGCAGTGCGGTGCCGTCTTCTTCCGTGTGGACGACGTGCTCGTCCCAGAGTTTGTCGTAGAGCGTGCGTCCGTGGGTTTCGATATTCATGCGGGCCAAAAGGTTGTTGCTTGCCAAGCATGGATTTTAAACGGCAAGCGGGATATCGACGTTGCCATGAAAACGCCCGCAGGATGTTGCCATCCGGCGGGCGTTGCAGGAGCAGTCAGATCAGCGCTGAGCGATCGGCAGGACATCCCGTTTGACCGAGCCGGTAAACAACTGGCGTGGACGCCCAATTTTGTACTCGGGATCACTGATCATTTCGTTGAGCTGGGCGATCCAGCCGACGGTGCGAGCCAGCGCAAAGACACCGGTGAACATGTTGACCGGAATGCCGATGGCGCGTTGAACGATGCCGGAGTAGAAGTCGACGTTCGGGTAGAGTTTGCGCGAGACGAAGTATTCGTCTTCCAGCGCGATCTTTTCCAGCGCCATGGACAGCTTGAACAAGGGGTCGTTTTCAAGGCCGAGCGCGGCCAGAACTTCCCGGCAGGTTTCCTGCATCAGTTTGGCACGCGGGTCGTAGTTCTTGTAGACACGGTGACCAAAGCCCATCAGTTTGACGCCGGAATTCTTGTCCTTGACCTGTTCCATGAAGTGGCCGACTTTGGCAATGCCGCCGGAAGCCTGAATTTCTTCGAGCATGTTCAGGCAGGCTTCATTGGCGCCGCCGTGGGCTGGGCCCCAGAGGCAGGCGACACCGGCAGCAATCGCCGCAAACGGGTTGGTGCCGGAACTGCCGCACAAACGCACGGTGGAGGTCGATGCGTTCTGTTCGTGGTCGGCGTGCAGGATGAAGATGCGGTCCAAGGCGCGCTCGATGACCGGGTTGACCTTGTACTCTTCACAAGGTGTAGCGAACATCATGTGCAGGAAGTTGCCGGCATAGCTCAGGTTGTTCTTGGGGTACATGTAGGGTTGTCCCATGCTGTACTTGTAAGCCATTGCCACCAGAGTTGGCATCTTGGCGATCAGACGCAGTGCGGCAATTTCCCGGTGCTCCGGGTTGTTGATATCGGTGCTGTCATGGTAGAAGGCAGACAGTGCACCAACCAGACCGGTCATGATGGCCATCGGATGGGCATCACGGCGGAAACCGCGCAGGAAAAACTGCATCTGCTCGTTAACCATGGTGTGGTTGGTAACACGCTTGGTGAAGTCAGCCTTGGCCGCAGCATCGGGCAGGTTTCCGTACAGCAGCAAGTGGCAGGTTTCCAGGAAGTCGCAGTTAGTCGCCAGTTGCTCGATCGGGTAGCCGCGGTACAACAGTTCACCCTTGTCGCCGTCGATGTAGGTGATGGCCGATTGGCATGATGCGGTGGATAGAAAACCCGGATCGTAGGTGAACATGCCGGTTTGCCCATAAAGCTTGCGGATGTCCACGACATCGGGGCCAACGTTGCCCTGATACACCGGCAGGTCGATGCTTGGGCTGCCGTTACTGAATGACAGGGTGGCTTTGTTGTCAGATAGTTTCATTTTCTTGCCTTTCAAGGATTTTTTCTCAACATACACAAAACTTCGCGCACATCATCACGGTCCAGATCGGCACTGACTTGCACCAGGGACTTGCGTGCCAAGTGCAGATCCAGCAGATCGTGATCGCTGAGATCCATCAAAGCGCCGAGGCCTTGCGACTGTCTAACAGTCAGGCTGGTCTCAAAACGCGTGAAGAATCGTTCGATGAAGATGTCGTTCTCCAGAAGACCGCGGCGGCAACGCCATTTCAGCTTGCTCAGCGTTCTTGTGTCGACCAACTCCTCACTTTTTACCATAACACGCGCCATTTTGTATTGATCAAACTGTGCTCAAAACCATCATTTCTTTTATCTTTCCAATAGCCTTTGTTGGATTGAGGCCTTTCGGGCAGACGTCGACGCAGTTCATGATGGTATGGCAACGGAACAAGCGGTACGGGTCCTGTAGATTGTCAAGACGATCGGCTGTCGCTTCATCACGGCTGTCTGCCAGGAATCGGTAAGCCTGCAGCAAGCCGGCCGGGCCGACAAACTTGTCTGGGTTCCACCAAAAACTGGGGCAGGAAGTGGAGCAACTTGCACACAGGATGCATTCGTACAGGCCGTTGAGTTCTTCGCGTTCCTGGGGGCTCTGCAGGCGTTCCTTTACCGGCGGCACGGTATTGTTGATTAGGTACGGCTTGATTGAGTTGTATTGCTTGAAGAACTGCGTCATGTCGACAATCAAATCACGAATCACGGGTAGGCCTGGTAGCGGCTTCAGAACAATGGTCCCAGGCAAAGTCAGCATGTTGGTAAGACAGGCAAGGCCGTTCTTGCCGTTGATGTTCATGGCATCCGAGCCGCAGACACCTTCGCGACACGATTTACGGAAACTGATGGTTGGGTCCTGCGTCTTGAGCTTGAGCAAGGCGTCGAGCAACATGCGTTCGCTGCCGTCGAGTTCGATCTCGATGGTCTGCATGTAGGGCTTGACATCGGCATCCGGGTCGTAGCGGTAGATCTGGAAGGTACGTTTTGACATGGTGTTCTCGTTAAAAGCTGCGCACGGTAAGGGGTACGGATTCGACGCTCAGGGGTTTCATCTGCACCGGTTTGTAGGCCAGGCGGTTGCCCTCGCTGTACCAGAGCGTGTGTTTGTGCCACTCGGTATCGTTGCGGCCGTTGGGATGCTGCGGACTGTCGGCGTAATCGTTGACCGAGTGCGCACCGCGGCTTTCATGGCGCGCAGCAGCTGAAACGATGGTGGCCTGTGCCACTTCGATCAGGTTTTCAACTTCCAGGGCTTCAATGCGCGCTGTGTTGAAGATCTTTGACTTGTCTTTCAGTCCAATGGTCTTGACGCGTTCGCGCAAGGCTGCAATCTTGCTTACGCCCTCGTCCATGCTGGCCTGGGTGCGGAAGACGCCGGCGTGTTGCTGCATGGTGCTGCGGATATCGTTGGCCACGTCCTGGGAATATTCGCCTTCGGTCGCGGCGTTCAGCCGCGCAATGCGTGCCATTGTTGCGTCGGCGGCATCAGCGGGTAGTGGCTTATGCACAGGGTTGGTCTGGTTGAACTCAACGATGTGGTTGCCCGCAGCGCGGCCAAATACGAGCAGGTCAAGCAGTGAATTGGTGCCTAGGCGATTGGCGCCGTGGACGCTGACACAGGCGCATTCGCCCACTGCATAAAGACCGTTGACAACTTCGCTCTGGTTACTGGCATTCTGCGTTACCACCTGACCATGAATGTTGGTCGGGATGCCGCCCATCTGGTAATGGATGGTGGGTACCACCGGAATCGGCTCCTTTGTGATGTCGACATTGGCAAAGTTGTGACCGATCTCGAAGACGGACGGCAGGCGTTTCATGATGGTTTCGGTTCCGAGATGGGTCATGTCGAGGTTGATGTAGTCCTTGTTCGGACCGCAACCGCGACCTTCCTTGATCTCTTGGTCCATGCAGCGCGAGACATAGTCGCGCGGTGCCAGATCCTTGTAGGCCGGGGCATAACGTTCCATGAAGCGCTCACCATTGCTGTTGCGCAAAATGGCACCTTCACCACGGCAGCCCTCGGTCAGCAGCACGCCGGCGCCATGCACGCCGGTGGGATGAAATTGCCAGAATTCCATGTCTTCGAGTGGCACACCGGCACGGGCCGCCATGCCCAAACCGTCTCCCGTGTTGATGAAGGCGTTCGTTGACGCAGCAAAGATGCGGCCGGCACCGCCGGTGGCAAGCAAGGTTGTCTTGGCCTCAAAGATGTGCACGTCGCCAGTTTCCATTTCCAGCGCTGTTACGCCCACCACGTCGCCGTCCGCGTCGCGGATCAGGTCCATCGCCAGCCACTCGACAAAGAAACTGGTCATTTCTTTGACGTTCTGCTGGTAGAGCGTGTGCAGCATGGCGTGACCGGTGCGGTCGGCTGCGGCGCAGGCGCGTTGCACCGGTTTCTCGCCGTAATTGGCGGTATGACCGCCGAACGGGCGCTGGTAGATCGTGCCATCGGGGTTGCGGTCGAATGGCATGCCCATATGTTCGAGGTCGTAGACAACCTTGGGTGCTTCGCGGCACATGTACTCAATGGCGTCCTGGTCGCCGAGCCAGTCAGAGCCTTTGACGGTGTCGTAGAAGTGATAGTGCCAGTTGTCTTCCGACATATTCCCGAGCGAAGCCCCAATACCGCCTTGCGCGGCGACTGTGTGGGAGCGCGTTGGGAACACCTTGGACAGGACGGCAACCTTCAGTCCGGCGCGGGCGAGTTGTAGCGATGCGCGCATGCCGGAGCCGCCGGCACCGACGATGACAACGTCGAATTTACGTTTTGGGAGTTTGGATGTGGCGGTCATGGTTGAGTGGTTTCTTGCATTCGGATGGGCGCGCGAGCGGCTTGAATGTGGCAGTTCACAGACGCCACAGGACCTGGATGCTCCAACCGGCACAGGCGATTAACCACACCAGGGTGAAGACGTGCAGCGACAGGCGCAACCAGACGGGTTTGATGTAATCCATCCAGATGTCACGCATGCCGACCCACACGTGGTACAGCAGCGCAATGATGATGACAAAGGTCAGGGCCTTCATCCACTGGGAAGAAAAGATGCCGGACCAGCCCTCGTAACCCAGAGGGCCCTTGCTGAAAATGATACGGGCCAGAATCAGGACGGTAAAAAGCGCCATCAGCGCGGCAGTCACGCGCTGGCCGAGCCAGTCGCGCAAACCATAATGAGCGCCGACAACAATGCGTTTGGATCCGTAATTGACAGTCATGGTGTTTCCTTGAATCGAGCGAGCACAGTGTCGGCGGGCAGCCGTGAACCGTCTCGCAAAGCTTTAATAGATACCGAACAACTTGGCGCCAAGCAGTAGCGTCAGACCGATGCTTGCAGCCAGCGTCAAGGCTGCGGTTGAGCGGCCGAATTCCTGGCTGGTGGCATCGTGATGAGTGTCCATCCAGAGGTGGCGAAGGCCCGCGATGAAATGTTGGAGATAAGCCCAGATCAGCGCCAGAGCGATTAGTTTCCAGAGTACTCCTGGCAGGCCCAACATGCCGTTATTGAACGCGGCTTTGAATTTGGAGAATGAAATTTCAGAAGAAATCGAACTGTCAAACATCCAGATGATGAAGGGCATCAGGAAGAACATGATCGCGCCGCTGATGCGGTGCATGCCTGAGACCAGGGAGGCAAGCGGCCACCGGTAGCCCGGAAGATCTTTGAATGCATTGATGTTGCGGAATTCGGGGCGATTTGTTTTCGTTGCGATTGTCGTTGGATCAGACATACCTGGCCTTCTGTTATGTAAGTAACTGCTGTGTAACCGGCAAGATGTGCCAATGGCGAAATTCTATTGCAGTGCACTGACAATCATGACTTGAAACAAATACTTGATAAATTTGTTTCCAAATCGACGTCCGTGCAGTGCTTAACTTAATCGATTGTGGTAGTGGTGTGTGTCGGTGCGGTAGAAGCCGCGCCTGAGTTCCATGGGCACGTCCTCGTACGTGTAGGCTATGCGTTCGACACTGAGCAGGGGTATGCCAGTTGCCACTTTGAGCAGTTGTTCGCGCCCGTTTCCTGCTGGTTCAGCCCGTATTTTTTCCTCTGCGCGGACCATGCGCACATTGAATTCGGTTTCAAAAAGGGCATACATGGGGCCTGGATGTAGGGCCAATCGTTCAGCGGTCAGTCCCTTGAATGGCGCAGCAGGCAGCCAGATGTCTTCCACAATCGTCGGGGTGCCGAGAAAGCTCAGGACCCGGCGTATCTGTAGTACTGCATCGCCGGTGCGCAGGGCCAAGGCGCGTGCAACGTCCGTGCTGGCGCGTGCGCGGCGACATTCAATGATGTCCCTTTGAGCTGGTCCTTCACTGCCTGGTGTGCCGCTGTCAGGGACCAGTTTCAAGAACCGGAACTGAACCTTCTGTTCTGCGTGCGTCGCTACAAATGTGCCTTTCCCCTGACGACGTATCAGCAGGTGTTCGGCGGCCAGTTCATCGATCGCCTTGCGGACCGTGCCCTGGCTGACACGAAATCGGGTTGCCAGGTCCATTTCGCTGGGAATGCCTTCACCGGGTTTCCATTCGCCAAGCCGCAGACGATTGAGCAGCAGGCTTTTGATTTGTTGGTAAAGGGGACTGAATGATGCTGCCGGCGACGCGCCGGTGTCGGGCGCTGCTGGGAGGCTGCCAGCGGACAGGACAGGTGAGGTGGACATGCGTGGTTGATTCCAAACTGGGTGCTCGGCACGGGCTCATCATATCTTATATAAGACATAAGACAAAATTGACGATTCAGGGTTTTCCAGAGTAAACTGGCGCCACATCTGAGGGGCTCAGCCAACCCGATCGAGCCGCCCCAGTATCCGTTTTACAACACCACTGGAGTACTCACTATGAGCAAGAAGCCCGTTCGCGTGGCCGTTACCGGCGCAGCAGGTCAAATTGGTTACGCAATCCTGTTTCGCATCGCCTCCGGCGAAATGCTGGGCAAGGACCAGCCTGTCATTTTGCAGTTGCTGGAAGTGCCGATGGAAAAGCCACAACAGGCGCTGCAGGGCGTGATGATGGAGTTGCAGGATTGCGCCTTTCCTCTCTTGGTGGGCATGGAAGCCCATGCGGATCCGATGACTGCGTTCAAAGACGTTGACTATGCTCTGCTGATTGGCTCGCGTCCGCGCGGCCCCGGTATGGAGCGTGCCGAGTTGCTAGCCGTCAATGGCGCGATTTTCACGGCACAGGGCAAGGCTCTCAACGCGGTGGCAAGCCGTAACGTGAAGGTGCTGGTGGTAGGGAACCCTGCCAATACAAACGCTTACATTGCCATGAAGAGCGCACCGGACCTGCCGAGCAAAAATTTTACCGCGATGCTGCGGTTGGACCATAACCGCGCCCTGAGCCAACTTGCTTCCAAAACCGGCAAGGCGGTGGCAGATATTGAAAAAATGGCGGTGTGGGGTAACCATTCGCCCACCATGTACGCTGACTACCGCTTTGCCACAATTGGCGGCGCCAGTGTCAAGGACATGATTAATGACCATGACTGGAATGCCAACACCTTCTTGCCTACCGTTGGCAAACGGGGTGCGGCCATCATTGCCGCACGCGGTGTTTCGTCAGCCGCTTCGGCAGCCAATGCCGCCATTGACCACATGCGCGACTGGGCGCTTGGCAGCAACGGCCGGTGGGTCACGATGGGCATCCCATCAAGCGGCCAGTACGGTATTCCGAAGGACACTATGTTCGGTTTTCCGGTGACGTGCGAAGGTGGCGAGTACAAAGTGGTTGACGGTTTGCCGGTTGACGCGTTCAGTCAGGAATACATCAACAAGACCCTGAAGGAGTTGCAGGAAGAGCAAGCCGGCGTCGCCCATCTGCTGTAGCCACGGGCATTGAAAATTAGGCCGGTGTGGCGAAGACGCAGTGGCGTTGGCAGACGGCACTGCGTTTGCCACGCCGACAGATGGCGCGCCTGATCGGGGCGCCGTTCTCGTTAGCCTAAGCGTTTGAAGAGGAGCGCCATGAAATCTGTTGTAGTCGCCGTGCTTCTCGTTGCACCTGGCGTGATGTTGGCTCAGACTGCGCAACCCAGTGCAGTTCCAGCAGAAGGTAAAGTCGCCGCCGCCAAGCCGGCGGCTGCGAAGTCGCCGGTTGGTGTCAGGCGTTCAGCGCTCAAGGTTGTCGAGGAAGTGACGCCGATCGATGAAGATCTCAGCGTCACGCTCACAGAGGCGGAACTTGAAGTGGCCAGGCGTGTTCATGTTGGCACCATTCCATGCGAGATGGGAGCGACAGTCATCATCACGCCGAGTACGAAACGGCAGGGATTTTTCCGGGTGCAGACCAAAACTGCAAGTTTTCGCATGCATCCGGTGGAGAGTCGCACGGGTGCAATTCGCCTTGAGGACCCGAGGGCGGGTGCCATGTGGCTGCAACTCGGAAACAAGTCAATGTTGATGAGTCAAAAGCTTGGGCAGCGTTTGGCGGACGACTGCATGGCTCCGGATCAGGCCATCATGGCTGCGACGCTGAAGAGTAACCCCCTGCCCAGCATTCTGGATTCACCCAAGGATGGAGCGGCAAAGTAGATTGTGCAGGCGGCTGCCTTGATGGCCGTCCAAATGTTCTTGTTAATTTTTTTTGGAGTTGAACATGCTGAAGAATTACCGTGTCCACGTTGCAGAGCGTGCGGCCCTTGGCATACCGCCGTTGCCCTTTTCTGCCAAACAGACTGGCGAACTGATTGAGTTGCTGAAAAACCCACCTGCTGGTGAAGAAGCCACGTTGGTGGATTTGATTACTTACCGGGTCCCCGCCGGTGTCGATGACGCGGCAAAAGTCAAGGCCAGTTATCTGGCAGCAGTGGCGCACGGCACAGAAAAGTGCCGGCTGATATCGCGTGAGAAGGCCACTGAATTGCTGGGCACCATGCTGGGCGGGTACAATATCAGTCCCCTGATTGACTTGCTTGATGATCCTGTTGTTGCGACGGTTGCCGCCGATGGCCTCAAGAAGACCTTGCTGATGTTTGATCAGTTTCATGACGTCAAGGAAAAGGCCGACCAAGGCAGTGCAGCCGCCAAGGACGTGCTGCAAAGCTGGGCCAATGCCGAGTGGTTTACATCTCGCCCTGAGGTGCCGCAGTCTATTAAGCTCACTGTTTTTAAAGTTGAAGGCGAGATCAATACCGACGATTTGTCACCGGCCCCGGATGCTTTCAGTCGCCCCGATATTCCACTGCACGCTTTGGCCATGCACAAGAACGCGCGTCCTGGTATCACGCCGGAAGAAGATGGCAAGCGTGGCCCTGTTAAGTTCATCAATGACCTCAAGGCCAAGGGTAATTTGGTGGCCTATGTGGGTGACGTGGTGGGCACTGGGTCCTCGCGTAAGTCGGCAACCAATTCGGTTTTGTGGTTTACCGGCGAAGACATTCCGTTTGTTCCGAACAAGCGTTTTGGCGGTGTTTGCCTGGGCGGAAAAATTGCCCCTATTTTCTACAACACCATGGAAGACTCAGGTGCCTTGCCGATCGAGTTGGATGTCAGTCAGATGAAGATGGGCGACGTTGTGGAGTTGCGTCCGTATGATGGCAAAGCGTTCAAGGACGGCAAAGAGATTGCTTCTTTCCAGGTCAAGAGCGAGGTGCTATTCGATGAAGTTCGCGCCGGTGGCCGTATTCCGTTGATCATCGGACGCGGCTTGACGGCGAAGGCGCGCGAAGCACTGGGCTTGCCAGTCAGTACGCTGTTCCGACTGCCGCAGAACCCGGTCGATACCAAGAAAGGCTTCACATTGGCGCAAAAAATGGTAGGTCGCGCTTGTGGCCTGCCCGTGGTCAATGGTCAGCAGCAAGGCGTTCGCCCCGGTGCTTACTGTGAGCCTAAGATGACCAGCGTGGGGTCACAGGACACCACTGGGCCAATGACACGCGACGAACTCAAGGACCTGGCGTGTCTAGGCTTTAGCGCTGACCTGGTCATGCAGTCTTTCTGTCATACCGCCGCTTACCCGAAACCGGTAGACGTGAAGATGCATCACGAACTGCCTGAATTTATGAGCACACGCGGCGGTGTGCCACTGCGCCCGGGCGACGGCATCATTCACAGTTGGCTCAATCGCATGCTGCTGCCCGATACCGTGGGAACCGGTGGCGACAGCCACACGCGTTTCCCGATTGGCATCAGCTTTCCCGCTGGATCGGGATTGGTGGCGTTTGGCGCTGCCACAGGCGTCATGCCGCTGGACATGCCCGAGAGTGTGTTGGTGCGTTTCAAGGGACAGTTGCAATCAGGCGTGACCTTGCGCGATCTGGTCAACGCGATCCCCTTGTACGCCATCAAGGCCGGTTTGTTGACCGTTTCCAAACAGGGCAAAAAGAACATTTTTTCAGGCCGAATCCTGGAGATTGAAGGTCTGCCTGATCTCAAGGTGGAGCAGGCGTTCGAATTGAGCGATGCGTCGGCTGAGCGCAGTGCGGGCGGCTGTACCGTTCACTTGAACAAGGAACCGATCATCGAGTACATCAGCAGCAACATCACCATGCTGAAGTGGATGATTGCCAGTGGTTATTCCGATGCACGCACCATCAACCGCCGCATCAAGGCGATGGAGGCGTGGCTGCAGAATCCGCAACTGCTCAAGGGCGATGCCGATGCCGACTACGCCGCCGTTATCGAGATTGACCTGGCTGATATCCACGAGCCGATCGTGGCTTGCCCGAACGATCCGGACGATGTCAAGACTCTGTCCGAGGTGGCCGGCGCCAAGATCGATGAAGTCTTCATTGGTTCATGCATGACCAACATCGGGCACTTCCGGGCTGCAAGCAAACTGCTCGAAAACAAGCGCGATATTCCGGTCAAACTGTGGATGGCGCCACCGACAAAAATGGATGCTAAGCAACTGACCGAAGAAGGTCATTACGGAGTTTTGGGTTCTGCCGGTGCGCGAATGGAGATGCCGGGCTGCAGTCTGTGCATGGGCAATCAGG
>Ga0194060_10001065_pt1 | contig 19869 bp, 15 predicted proteins | sample SepL225m_MetaG_FD_163427 | JGI IMG/M metagenome (GOLD analysis project Ga0194060, IMG submission 163427) | Anoxic zone freshwater microbial communities from boreal shield lake in IISD Experimental Lakes Area, Ontario, Canada - Sep2016-L222-5m | ecosystem: Environmental > Aquatic > Freshwater >... | reverse complement strand
TTCGAAGGCAGAGCCGTCAGATTTACAGTCTGATCCCTTTGACCGCTCGGGAACCCCTCCAACTGAACCCGTGATTATCTCCAAACTCGGCGGCACCGTCAAGGAATAACTCAGGAATAACTCACGAATCGCTGTTCGGCCGGTCCCGACCGTGCAAATCGGAGCCTGGCCGGGATAGGGGCCGGGGCCGGCGGCGGCGGCAACGGTGCGCCTAAAGCAGGCCGGGCGCGGCGTAGAATCGGGCGACCATCGCCACCACCGGAGATCGCCATGAACGCCCCCGCTGACCGGCCACCGCTGCCAGGGGAACTTGCCGAGGCCCTCGCCGCCCGCTTCGGCTCGCGTTTTTCCATCGCCGCCGCGGTGCGCTTGCATCATGGCAAGGACGAATCCTCACACACACCGATGCCGCCGGATGCGGTGGTATTCGCCGAATCCACCGCCGAAGTCGCCGAAATCGTCGGCCTGTGTCACCGCCATCGCACCCCGGTCATCGCTTTCGGCACCGGCACCTCACTCGAGGGACACCTGCTGGCTTTGCATGGTGGGGTTTGCATCGATCTGGCGGCGCTCAATCAGGTTGTCGCCGTGCGTCAGGAAGATCTCGACGCCACCGTGCAGTGCGGCGTCACGCGCAAGGCGCTCAACGCGGCCCTGAGCGGCACGGGGCTGTTCTTCCCGATCGATCCCGGGGCGGACGCCAGCCTCGGCGGCATGGCCGCGACGCGCGCTTCCGGCACCAACGCCGTGCGCTACGGCACCATGCGCGAGAACGTTCTCGGCATGACCGTGGTGCTGCCCGACGGCCGCATCCTCAAGACCGGCGGCCGCGCCCGCAAATCAGCTGCAGGCTATGACCTGACGCGACTGATGGTGGGCTCCGAAGGCACGCTGGGCATCATCACGGAACTGACCGTACGCCTCTATCCGGTGCCGGAGGCCATCTCCAGCGCCGTTTGCGCCTTTCCGACTCTGGCGGCCGCCGTCACGGCAGTGATTCAGACCATCCAGCTCGGCGTGCCGGTGGCGCGCATCGAACTGCTGGATGCTCTGGCAATCACCGCCATCAACCGCCACAGCAGGACCACGCTGCGCGAGGCGCCCACATTGTTCTTCGAGTTTCACGGTTCGCCCACCGGGGTCAAGGAACAGGCGGAGACGGTGCAGAAGATCGCCGCCGAGCAAGGCGGGCAGGATTTCGAATGGGCGACCCGCCCCGAGGACCGCAGCCGCCTGTGGCAGGCGCGGCATGATGCCTACTACGCCGGGATAGGCCTCAAGCCCGGCTGCCGGGCGCTGACGACGGATGTGTGTGTGCCGATTTCGCAATTGGCCGAATGCATCGGCGAGACCTGTCGCGATTTGCAGGCAAGCAGCCTCACCGCGCCGCTGGTGGGCCATGTCGGCGACGGCAACTTCCATCTGTTGCTGCTGGTCGATCCCGACGACGACGACGAACTCGCCCGCGCCAAAGGCTTCGCTTCGCGCCTGGCGCAGCGCGCCATCCGCATGGACGGCACCTGCACCGGCGAGCATGGCGTCGGCATAGGCAAGCAGGGCTACATGACCCTGGAGCACGGCGAAGTGGCCATCGACCTGATGCGCATCCTGAAGCAGGCCATCGATCCGGACAACATCATGAATCCGGGCAAGATTCTGCCGCCGTCATGAATGCGCCGTTGCGCAACATCAGCCTTGAAGACAAATACACCCTCAATCAGGGCCGGGTGTTTCTCACCGGAACACAGGCCCTTGTTCGCCTGCTGCTGCTGCAACGCCAGCGCGACGCCCTGGCCGGGCTGAATACCGCCGGCTACGTTTCCGGCTATCGCGGCTCGCCGCTGGGCGGGCTGGATCAGGCCCTGTGGAAGGCGAAAGTCCATCTCTCTGAAAACCGGATCGTGTTCCAGCCCGGCGTCAATGAAGATCTTGCCGCCACCGCCTTGTGGGGTACGCAGCAAGTCAATCTGTCGCCCGGCGCCCGCCATGACGGTGTCTTCGGCATGTGGTACGGCAAGGGGCCCGGCGTGGACCGCTGCGGCGACGTCTTCAAGCACGCCAATTCGGCCGGAACCTGGCAGCACGGCGGCGTGCTGGTCGTCGCCGGCGACGATCACGCCGCGCGCTCCTCGACTGTGGCGCACCAGTCTGAGCACGCCCTCAAGGCGGCGATGATGCCTGTGCTGGTGCCGGCCGGCGTCCAGGACTACCTCGATCTCGGCCTGCATGGCTGGGCGATGAGCCGCTACTCGGGTTGCTGGGTCGGCTTCAAGGCGGTGGCCGACACCGTCGAATCCTCGGCCTCGGTGGATATCTCGCCGGACCGCGTGCGCATCCAACTGCCCACCGATTACGCCCTGCCGACCGACGGCCTCAACATCCGCTGGCCGGACGACCGGCTGCTGCAGGAAGCCCGTCTGCTCGACCACAAGCTGTATGCCGCGCTGGCTTACTGCCGCGCCAACCGCCTCAACCAGGTGGTCATCGACTCGCCGCAACCCCGCCTGGGCATCATTACCACCGGCAAGTCCTATCTCGACGTGCGCCAGGCCTTCGATGACCTCGGCATAGACGATGCGCTGGCCGCCGAACTCGGCATCCGGCTCTACAAGGTCGGCATGGTCTGGCCGCTGGAATCAGACGGCGTGCGCCGCTTCGCCGAGGGGCTGGAAGAAATACTGGTGGTCGAGGAGAAGCGCCAGCTGATCGAATACCAGTTGAAGGAACAGCTCTACAACTGGCGCGAGGACGTGCGGCCGCGGGTGATCGGCAAGTTCGACGAAAAGGGCGAATGGGAACTGCCCAACGGACGCTGGCTGCTGCCCGCTTCGGGCGAACTGTCGCCGGCACAGATTGCCCGCGTCATCGCCGACCGCATCGGCCGCCATTTCACTTCGACACGGATACGCGACCGGCTGGCCGTGATCGAAGCCAAGGAGCGCTCGACCGCGCCGATCATCCCGATCGCGCGAACGCCCTACTTCTGCCCCGGCTGCCCGCACAACAGCTCGACCTGCGTGCCCGAAGGCTCCCGCGCGCTGGCCGGCATCGGCTGCCACTACATGGTGCTGTGGATGAACCGCGCCACCGCGACCTACTCCCACATGGGCGGTGAAGGTGCGGCCTGGAGCGGGCAGGCGCCGTTCACCGAGCAGCGTCATGTCTTCGTCAATCTCGGCGACGGCACCTATTTCCACTCGGGCTCGCTGGCGATTCGCGCTGCAGTCGCCGCGGGCGTCAACATCACCTACAAGATCCTTTACAACGACGCCGTGGCGATGACCGGCGGACAACCGGTCGACGGCAGTCTGACGGTGCCGCAGATCGCCCATCAGTTGCATGCGGAAGGCGTACATCACGTCGTCGTGGTCACCGACGGCGCCACGCGCGCCTACGGCCACCCCGACCTGCCGCACGGCGTACCGATGCGGCACCGGGACGACCTCGATGCCATCCAGCGCGACATGCGCGAATGCCCCGGCGTCTCCGCCATCATCTACGACCAGACCTGCGCCGCCGAAAAGCGCCGCCGCCGCAAGCGCGGCAAGATGACCGATCCGCCGCGCCGCCTGTTCATCAACGAGGCCGTCTGCGAAGGCTGCGGCGATTGCGGCGTGCAGTCCAACTGTCTCGCCGTGGTGCCGGTGGAAACCGAGTTCGGCCGCAAGCGCGCCATCGACCAGTCCGCCTGCAACAAGGACTATTCCTGCGAGAAGGGCTTTTGCCCGAGCTTTGTTTCGGTACTCGGCGGCACTGTAAGGAAAGGCCGCGGCCTGGCCGGCGCGGGCGATGACAACAATGCCTTTGGCATTCCGCCGGCACCGGTGCTGCCTCCGACCACAGCACCTTACGGCATTCTCATCACCGGCATCGGCGGCACCGGCGTCGTTACCATCGGCGCCGTCATCGGCATGGCCGCGCACATCGACGGCAAGGGCGTCACCGTGCTCGACATCGCAGGCCTGGCGCAGAAGGGTGGCGCGGTGTCCGCCCATGTCCGCATCTGCGACGATCCTGAAGCCATCCACGCCGTGCGCGTCGCCACCGGCGAAGCCAAGGCGGTCATCGGCGGCGACGTCATCGTCACCGCTGCGCCCGATGCGCTGTCGCGCATGCGGACCGGCCACACGCGGGTGGTGGCGAACTGCGCCGAAATTCCGACCGCCGATTTCACGCGCAACCCGGACTGGCAGTTTCCGCTGGCGCGCATGCAGACCACGATCAGCGAAGCCGTCGGCGCCGGCGCGGCGCATTTCGTCGATGCCTCCGACCTGGCGCTGCGCCTGCTCGGCGATTCGATCGCCAGCAACCTGTTCCTGCTCGGCTACGCCTGGCAGCAGGGCCTGGTGCCGGTGTCGGCGGAGGCCATCGACCGCGCCATCGAACTCAACGGCACGGCGCTGGCGATGAGCCGTGCCGCCTTTCTTTGGGGCCGGCGCGCAGCACATGATCCGGCGGCCGTATTGGCCTATGCCCGACCGCACATCGCTGCGCCTCAGGCGCCGGCGCTGGACGAGGTGATCGAGAAACGCGCAGGCATCCTGACCGGGTACCAGGACGCCGCTTACGCCACCCGCTACCGGAAACTGGTCGGGCTGATCCGCGCCGCGGAAGAGGCAATCAACTCGTCACAACTTACCGAAGCTGTGGCGCACAACCTGTTCAAGCTGATGGCGATCAAGGACGAATACGAGGTCGCGCGGCTTTATGTCGAAGGCGACTTCCTGCAGCAGATCGGCGAACGCTTTGAAGGCAACTACACGCTGAACATTCACCTGGCACCGCCGCTGCTGTCGCGTCCCGACCCGACGACAGGGCAGATCAGGAAAATGGCCTTCGGCCCCTGGATGCTCACGGCATTCAAGTGGCTGGCAAAGGCCCGTCGCTACCGCGGCTCACGCTGGGACGTTTTCGGCCGCAGCGGCGAACGGCGGTCTGAACGGGCCTTGCTGGCGGGGTACGAATCCGATATCGCCGCTCTGTCGGGCAAGCTTGAGCGCAGCACACTGGGCGACGCCATCGCATTGGCCAGGCTGCCGGAGAAAATCCGCGGCTTCGGCCATGTCAAGCGGCGCAGCATCGAGGCCGCCGCGCCGGAACGCGAGGCGCTGCGCATCCGGCTCGGGCTCGGTTGAAACCGGCAGAAACGCCGCTGCGCCACGCACTGGTCGCGCAGGTGCTTGGCGCCGTGCCGGCGGCGCTGATCCTGATGCTCTTCCCCGCCCTCGCCGACCACCTGCTGGCGATCGCGGGCGCGCAGGGGCTGTGCGCGGCCCTGATCAGCCATTTGCTGCGGGACCCGCCCTGGTGGCGGCCTATCCATCTCGGCTTCATGCCGCTGGCGGTGCTCGCATCGGGACTGGGGCTGCCCTCCTGGGCATGGCTGGCGGGTTTCGCCATGCTGCTGCTGACATTCTGGCGCACCGACCGCAGCCGGGTGCCGCTTTACCTCACCAATGCTCTGGCCGGCAAAGCTCTGGCCGGGCTGCTGCCCGCCGCACCGGTTGCCGTGGTTGATCTCGGTTGCGGCGACGGCGGCCTGCTGCGCCGGCTGGCACGGGAGCGACCCGATTGCCGCCTGGTCGGCTTTGAACACGCGCCGCTGCCCTGGGCCTGGGCCTGGCTCTCCTGCCGCCGCCTGCCCAACGTTGAAATCCGCTTCGGCGACTTCTGGTCGCACCCGCTGGACGGCTACGCTCTGGTCTATGCCTTCCTGTCGCCGGCTCCGATGCAACAGCTGTGGTCAAAAGCCACGGCCGAAATGAAGCCGGATGCCTTGCTGGTCAGCAACAGCTTCGACGTGCCCGGAATTCAGCCTGAACGCACGGTCGAGGTGGCCGATAGCCGGCGGACACGCTTCTACTGCTACCGGCCGGCGGGCTGATACCATTCCGCTCCGTATCGGACCGAGACATTCCGCTGGATACCATCCGGGTGCGGGGCACCCGGACATATCGTCTGGATACCGTCCCGGTCCTTATCGGACCGAGACATAAACGCGGCGATTGCCTCGCAATTTCGGCCATCGAAGACCCGCCCGATGCCCAATAATCCTCCCCACACAGATCACTGCCGCGTGCAGTGGTCGAGGAGGAGCCTCGCATGGCAGACATCATCTGCGTCATCGGCAACAAGGGCGGTACCGGCAAGACCACGATTTCCCACATGCTCTGCCAGGGCATGGGCCTGCTCGGGCAGCGATCGGTCTGCGTCCTCACCGACACCTGCCGCGAACCGCTGGATCCGGCCGGCCGCCGCTATATAGTCGCCGATGCCCGCTCGCGTGAAGCACTGAGCAAGGTCACCAGCAAGATCCGGTCGCTCAAGGCATGGATGGGCGTCATCGACGGCGGCGGCAACCGTACCGAGATGGACCGCAATCTTTACGGCGTAGCCGATCTGGTGCTGCTGCCGTTTCGCGATTCGCACGAGGACATCCGCACCGTCATCCGCGACCTGGAAATGTTCCCGCGCGCCTATGCAATCCCGTCACAGTGGCCCACCAATGTCTGGCAACGCGAGGCGGCGGAAAAGACCCTCGACGAATTTCTGTCGCGTTTCGGCGACCGCATTCTTTCGCCGGTGGCAACGCTCTCCGCCAGCAAGCACCTGCTGCAGAAAACCATTCCCGGCAGCCTGCCCTCGCCGCTGGCCAATGCCAGCCGCGGCATCGCCCGTCAGGTGCTTGACCTCCTGCAGATATCCTTCGACGACGTGCAGGACCTGGTCGAGGAAGAAGCGGCATCCCGCCCCCGCAGCAGCCAGGCCTCCGCCGTGGCCATGGCGGCCTGATCCGGCGCTCAGCGCTGGCGCCGCTTGCGACTCGCCATCAGCGCGGCTTCCGAGCGGTTATTCACGCCCATGGACTTCATGATGGCCGAAACGTGGATCTTCACCGTACCCTCGGTCAAGCCCAGCAGTTCGCCGACCTGGCGGTTGCTGCGGCCTTCGGTCAGGAGTTCCAGCACCCGCGCCTGCGCCGTCGTCAGACCAAAGCGCTGCGCCAGAGGCTTGCCCGCGCCGACGGCGGTTTCGCTGCGGCTGGTCAATGCCCGCAACTTCGCCGGAAGATAGATTTCGCCGGACAAGACCGCACGCAGGGCGTCCAGCAACTCGCTGCTCGAGCCCGATTTGGAAACAAACCCGGAAGCGCCGGCCTTCATCACGCGCGATACGTTGTCGGCATCGTCCAGCGCCGACAGAACCACCACCGGCACCGTGGGAAACCGCCGCCGGACCAGTGGCAGGAATGTCTGGCCCTTGGTCCCGGGCAACATCAGGTCGAGGATCATCATGTCAATGTCCTCGGTCTCCAATATGCCAATGGCTTCATTGGCATCCTGCACACCAAAGGTCTGCGTTTCGGCGCCGAGGTTCTTCAGGGTCGCCAGCAATCCCTCTCGCACCAGAACATGATCTTCCACCACCAATAGCTTGAGCATTGCTTTTCCCTACAGGCCCCACGCGGATGAGGTCAGTTTAGCGCGGAAGACCCTACTGCGGTAAGATCACCCGACTACATAGGAGCAACCGCCATGAGCACTACACCATCCGATCCGATGGATTTCCTGAAATCCCTGTGGGGGAATACCGGCATGCCGCTGCCCGGTCTGGTAACACCGACTCTGGACACCAACGAACTGGAGAAGCGCATCAAGGATCTCAAGGCGGTAGAGGGTTGGCTCAAGACCAATCTCGGCATGCTGCAAATGACCATTCAAGGACTGGAAATGCAGTGCGCGACGCTGTCCGCGTTCCAGGCCATCAGCCAGTCGGCTGCCGGTTCAGACACCAACGCCAATCCTTTCGCCAACCCGGCGCTTTGGCCGTGGAACCTGATGCAGGGCGCCGGCCAGACCGCGGCGGGCGATGCGGCGCAGGCTGCGACGGCGACGGATCAGGTGCCGCCAAAAAAGGACGGCAAGGCCAAGTAAGGCTTCGCCGGGCGCGCTGCGCGCCCGGGATTCCACTGCGGGGCAGGCGTCAGCGCCAGGCCAGCCAGAACGGCAGACTCAGCATGCCGAGCAAAGTGCCGGCCGAGATCAGCCACGCGACGCGGGCACCGTCACCGCCCATGCGCTGGGCAAGAATATAGGCTGAACTCGCGGTCGGCAGGGCCGAAAAAATCAGCGCGATGTCGGCGTGGATCCCTGTAAGACCGAACCACCGGATCAGCAGCAAGGCCGTCGCCGGCATGGCGAGCAGCTTGACAGCCAACAGGTAAGAGGCCGAAGCGTGCGCCGCCGCACCCCTGACCCCATTCAGCCGCAGGCCGGCACCTACCGCCAGAAGGCCGAGCGCGACCGCCGCATCGGAGAGCCGGCCGAGGAAGTGCAGCAGCACTGAAGGCGGCTCGAAGCCTGCCAGGTTTGCCGCGACGCCGGCCAGCGTGGCCAGGATCAGCGGGTTCCTCGCCAGTTCGCGCCAGACGCCCGCCTCACCATGACGCGCGAGCATCCATACCGCTGCCATGTTCGCCGGCGGTACCATGAGGCCGACGACAATCCCCATGGCCGCGACGCCGGGCAATCCGTAGAGCGTACCCGCGACCGCCAGACCGATATAGGAATTGAAGCGAAACGCACACTGGTATTGCGAGGCGAAGGACATCGTGGAAATCGGCAACAGCCGCGCGGCCAGACCGAGGATCATGCCGGTACCCATCGCCGCGGCGGCAACGCCGATCATCGGTGCCGCTGCCGACCAGTCGATGCGGGTCTTCACCAACCCGCTGAACAGCAGCGCCGGGAACAGCACGTAATAGACCAGCTTCTCCAACCCGCTCCAGAAGTGGTCGCCCAGATGCAGCGCGCGGCGCAGACCGGCGCCGAGCAGGATCAGCGCAAAATCGGGGAGAAGGGCGAGAGCGACGGTCGCTTCGACATGCATCGCTTAGATTACACGCGCCTGGCGCAGCGCGGCAATTTCCGCTTCGGCGTAGCCCGCAGCCGCCAGCACGGCATCGCTGTCGGCGCCTGCCGCCGGCGCCGCTGTCGCGTTTGCCCAAGGCCAGGCGGAAAGCTTGAAGGGCGGCGCGTATTGTTTGGTGCCGCCGACTTCAACCACCATCTCGCGAGCCACCACTTGGGGATGCTGCAGGGTTTCATCCAGCCGCAGAACTGGCGTGACGCAACAGTCCACAGCGGCGACCAGAGGCTGCCAATGCGCCAGCGGCTGCGAGGCGATCAGTGCCGCCAGTTCGGCCTTCACGCGCCGGCCTTCGCTGTCCGTGGCGAGGCCGAAGGGTGCCAGATCGGATCGCCCGATAGCGGCGCAGAAGGCCTGCCAGAACTTGGGTTCCAGAGCGCCGACGGCGAGGTAGCGGTCATCAGCCGTACGATACACGCCGTAGCAGGGGACGCCACCCGTCAGCAGATCGGCACCCCGCGGCGCCGGCCGGCCATGCGCCAGCGTGGCCGCCAAAGGAAAGACGGTGTGCGCCAGCACGGCATCGGTCATCGCCACGTCCACATGGCTGCCCTGCCCCGTCGCCTTGGCGCCGATTACTGCGGCAAGAACCCCTAGCAGCGGAGTAAGCGCTCCCCCGAGAAGGTCGCCTATCTGCAGATTGGGAATCGCCGGTGCGCCGCTGCTCTCGCCATCACGGGTGCCGATCTGGTCCAGCAACCCGGCCGTGGCGATGAAATTCAGATCGTGACCGGCGAGGTCCGCCCAGGGCCCGGTCTGACCGTAACCGGTAATGGCGCAATAGACCATGCGCGGATTGATCGCCCGCACGGCTGCATAACCGATGCCCAACTTGTCGACCACGCCGGGGCGGAAGCTCTCGAAAATCACGTCGGCGTCGCGCGCCAGGCGCATGAAGACCTCTACGCCGGCGGCCTGCTTCAGGTCCAGCCGCAGGCTCTTCTTGTTGCGGTTGACGACGCGAAAGAACAGGCTGTCGCCGTTCGCCGCATGGGCGCCGGGACCCATGGTGCGGGCATAATCGCCGACACCGGTATCCTCGATCTTGATGACCTCGGCGCCGAGATCGGCCAGGTGCATGGTCGCCACCGGCCCGGGCAGCAACCGGGTGAGGTCGAGGATGCGCAGACCGGCCAGGGGTCCGGCGCCGGGCGCAGCCGGCTCAGTCATACTTGCGGGCGTCTTCGATCACCTTGCCGTCATTGGCCAGGCTGCCCGCGGCAACCAGTCTTACCTCGGCACGCAGTTTGGTGACATCGCGCACGGTATCGGCGATGCTCTTTTCCAGGTCGCCGCCGGCCGCGCCCGCTTCGCAATTCAGGGTCATCAGGTCGGTACTGTCCGGATTGGTCACCACCAGCCGTGCCCGGACGATTTCAGGATGGCGCTTGACGATGGTCGCCACCTGCTCCGGATGGACAAACATGCCCTTGACCTTGGTGGTCTGATCGGCGCGCCCCATCCAGCCCTTGATGCGCATATTGGTGCGGCCGCAGGGCGAAATCCCGGGCAGGAAGGCCGACAGGTCGCCGGTGCCGAAACGGATCAGCGGGTAGTCGGAGTTGAAGGTGGTCACCACCACTTCGCCGACTTCGCCGACAGCGACCGGATCGCCGGTGCCGGGACGGACGATCTCGACAATCACGCCCTCGTCGACCACCAGGCCTTCGCGCGCTTCGGTTTCGTAAGCTATGACACCCAGTTCAGCGGTCGCGTAGGCCTGATAGCCGGTGACGCCGCGCGCCAGCAGGGCATCGCGCACCGGCGGTAGAAAGGCTTCGCCGGACACCAGCGCCTTGGTCAATGACGGCAGTTTGACCCCGAGTTCATCGGCCTTCTCCAGCAGGATGCGCAGGAAGGACGGCGTGCCGACATAGCCGTCGGGGGCCAGGTCGGCCATCGCCGCCACCTGCTGCTCGGTCTGTCCCACACCCGCCGGAAATACCGTACAACCCAGCGCCTGCGCCCCGGCTTCGAGGATCCAGGCGCCCGGTGTCATGTGGTAGGAGAAGCTGTTATGCACCAGGTCGCCGGCCCGAAAACCCGCGGCGTAAAGCGCGCGCGCCGTGCGCCAGTAATCCGCGACGCGGCCTTCCGGTTCGTAGATCGGGCCGGGCGAAGAGAACACACGGCCGAGGCGGCCCCAGTGCGAGGCTGCGAGCCCACCGAACGGCCGCTGCTGCTTCTGCAATTCGATCAGGTCGCTCTTGCGCACCACCGGCAAGGCGGCGAGGGCAACTGTCGAGGTGATCGCCGCGGCATCGACGTTCTTCAACGATTCGGCGAAGTAGGTGGTATTGGCCTTGGCATGCGCGATCTGCTGCGGCAGCCGTGTCGCCAGCGCCGACTTTCGCTCGTCGGCAGTGCGGGTTTCGAGGGCGTCAAAATGCTTCGACATGTCACGATGCTCCGAGGGTGAGTGAGGCCGCAAAGCGTGGCGCAGGGCAAGGCGCGAGGTGGCGCCGTGTGAAACGCACACAAGCCGCCGAGCAACGCCGCCATGCGGCGTGATCTGCGGCCGATTAAGCGAGCCAGCGTTTGCGGCGGCGGTAATGTTTGGCTTCGCGGAAGCTCTTGCGCTCGCCCGAGGAAATGCCGAGGTAGAACTCCTTGACGTCCTCATTGTTGGCCAGGTCCTTGGCAGCGCCTTCCATGACCACGCGGCCATTCTCAAGGATGTAGCCGAAATCGGCATAGCGCAAGGCCATGTTGGTATTCTGCTCGGCCAGAAGAAAGGTGACTTTTTCCCGCTGGTTGAGATCCTTGACGATGCCGAACACTTCGTCGACGATTTGCGGCGCCAGCCCCATCGACGGTTCGTCGAGCAGCACCATGGTCGGATTGGCCATCAGCGCACGCCCGATGGCGCACATCTGCTGCTCGCCTCCCGAGGTATAGGCCGCCTGGCTGTTGCGCCGCTCTTTCAGGCGGGGGAAATAGTTGTAAACCTTTTCCAGCGTTTGCGCCACGGCAGCCTTGCCGTCGCTACGCGTGTAGCTGCCGGTCATCAGGTTCTCTTCGATGGTCAGGTGACCGAAACAATGGCGGCCCTCCATAACCTGCACCACGCCGCGCTTCACCAGGTCGGCCGGCGTCAGCGCCTCGATGCGCTCGCCGCGACACTCGATCGAACCCTTGGTCACCTCGCCGCGTTCGCCATGCAGAAGGTTGCTCACGGCGCGCAGCGTCGTTGTCTTGCCTGCTCCGTTGCCACCCAGCAGCGCCACAATGCTTCCCTCAGGGACGGACAGCGAGACGCCCTTGAGCACAAGGATGACGTGGTTGTAGATCACCTCGATGCTATTAACGTTGAGAAGAATGTTGGCAGTAGTCATGTGTGCTTTCGAATGGCGAGGGCCATGATCGGAAACCGGGGTCCGGATGGGGCAAACCACACCCCGCCCGGAAGGTCCCTCAGTTCACGTGCTGCTTACTTCTTGCAGTCTTCCGCGGTGCGCCGCACGATTTTCTTCTCTTCGGAATACCTGCCCGCCGTGCTGATGACCAGCGGCCGAAGCACCTTCTCGTCGCCCTGATACCAGTCGGAAGAGAAGTTCCACTTCTTGCCGTCCCAAGTATGGAGGCGCGCCCATGCCGAACCCATATGGTCGAGGCAGGATGTCTGTACCGGGCGCATCACACCACCAAAACCCATACCGTCCAGCGTCTTCTGGTCGAGATTGATGTTTTCCAGGCCCCAACGCATCTGCTCGCCGGTGATCCGCTTGCCCTTGCCATAGCGCGCCTGCGCAGAGCGCACGCCTTCGACCGCCAGCATGGCGGAGATCAGGCCGCGCATGTAAAGCACCTGGCCGACTTCTTCCTTGGGACCGGTACCCTGGCCCTTGGCGTGGACCTTCTCGAGGATTTCCTTGACCACCTTGGAACCCTGTTCGGCGCCATGCTGCATGGCCAGGGCGTTGTAGCCCTTGGCACCATCGCCGACATCCTTGACGTCAGGCTCGGCACCGGACCACCACACGCCATACATCTTTTCGCGCGGATAGCCGGTGGCTTGCGCTTCCTTGATCGAGGTCGAATTCATCACGCCCCAGCCCCAGAGGAAAACATAGTCAGGCTTGTTCTGGCGAATCTGCAGCCAAGTGGCCTTCTGTTCGACACCCGGGTGCGCGACCGGCAGAAGAGAAAGTTCGTAGCCATGCATCTTGGCGCGTTCCTGCAGCAGGGCGATCGGCTCCTTGCCGTAGGGGCTGTCGTGATAAACCAGCGTGATCTTCTTGCCCTTCAGCTTGTCGAAACCGCCTTCCTTCTTGGCGATGTGCTGCACCAGCACGTCGGCGGCCATCCAGTAGGTTCCGATCAGTGGGAAGTTCCAAGCGAACACGGATCCATCCTGCGACTCGCTGCGGCCATAGCCGGCGGTGATCAGGGGAATCTTGTCGACCGGCGCCTTCTCGGTCAGCGCGAAAGTGATGCCGGTGGACAAAGGCTGCACCACCGTGGCGCCACCATGCTTGCCCTTCAGGCGCTCGTAGCACTCGACACCGCGGTCGGTGGCATAGGCGGTCTCGCATTCCTCCCAGATCATCTTGACGCCATTGACGCCGCCGCGTGCATTGGTCAGCTTAAAGTAGTCAACATAGCCGTTGGCCCATGGCGTGCCGTTGGGTGCGTAGGCGCCGGTGCGGAAGGACAGTACCGGGAAAAACTGCTCCTCGGCCGCGAATGTTGCCGGCGCGGTCAGGGCAGCGGACAAACCGATCGCGGCAAGCGAAACGGTGACAGCAATTTTGCGTAATTTCATTTACTCTCCTCCTAGGATAATTTAGTTTTTCACCTGCGATAAACCAGAACTGCGACGCCGGACGATCGTAACCCGCCGGTCTCGCCTCTGTTTCTCAATGGGGGAAGGGCCACAGCCGTAGCTTCTCCCTCCCGGTCGCCCACAGCCGGGCAATGCCGTGCGGTTCGACGATCAGGAAAAACACGATCAGCGACCCGAAGATAATGATTTCGACGTGCGCCGCAAGCGCAATCGAGACATCGAGTCCCAACAAGCCTCCCACCAGCGGCAGCATCTGGTTGAGGAAGATGGGCAGGATCACGATGAATGCTGCGCCGAAAAAGCCGCCGGAAATCGCGCCCAGGCCACCGATGATGACCATGAACAGCAATTGCAGAGAGCGGTCAATGGAAAATGCCGCCGGCTCCCAGGAGCCAAGGTTGACAAAACCCCACAAGGCTCCGGCCACGCCGAGGTAGAAAGAACTGACGGCGAAGGCCGTGAGCTTGGCGTACATCGGACGGATGCCGATAACTGCGGCCGCTACGTCCATGTCGCGAATCGCCATCCATTGTCGGCCCATGTTGCCGCGCAGCAGGTTCTTCGCCATCATGGTGAAGGCGACCAGGATACCGAGGCAGAAGAGGTATTTGTCGGTCGGCGTATTGACGGTCCAGCCCAGCAGGTTGATATCGGAGACTGAAACATTACCCGATGACGAATTGTTGGTAAACCACTTGATGCGCAGGAAAGCCCAGTCCCAAAAGAATTGGGCCGCCAGGGTCGCCACCGCAAGATACAGACCACGCACGCGCAGGCTCGGCGCACCGAATACGATGCCCGCCGCAGCGGCCACCAGGCCACCGAGCAGAATCGCCGCCAGCGCCGGCATTCCATCCACGCGCACCAGGAAGTTGTAGGCGGCATAGGCGCCGACCGCCATCGACGCGCCAGCGCCGAGGGTGATCTGCCCGCAATAACCCACCAGGATATTCACGCCCAAAGCCGCGAGCGACAGGATCAGGAAGGGCACCAGAATGGCGCGGAACATGTACTCGTCCACCAGCAGCGGAACCCCGACAAAGGCGAACACCACGATCGCGACGATCGCCCAGCGATCCTGCGGAATGACAAATGCCTGCTGATCCGCTTTGTATGTGGTCTTGAACTGACCGTTTTCTCTATAGAACATTTATTCGCCGTCCCTTAGGTCAGACACGATCAATAATCTTTTCGCCGAACAAGCCTTGCGGCCTGAACAGGAGGAAGACCAGCGCCAGCATGTAGGCAAACCAGATCTCGATGCCGCCACCGACAAAGGGGCCGAGATATACCTCGGAAAGCTTCTCGCCGACGCCGATGATCAGGCCGCCGATGATCGCGCCCGGCACTGAGGTCAGACCGCCGAGGATCACCACCGGCAGCGCGCGCAAGGCCACCGTCTGCAAGGAGAACTGAGCACCGAGTTTCGAGCCCCAGATGATGCCGGCTACCAGTGCGGTGATGCCGGCGACGCACCAGACGATGACCCAGATCCGGCCCAGCGGAATGCCGATCGACTGTGCCGCCTGGTGGTCGTCTGCCACGGCGCGCAGCGCGCGGCCGGTAGCGGTCTTCTGGAAGAAGATCGACAGCGAGATCACCAGCAGGGCCGCGATCAGCGCGGCGATGAAGTCCTCCTTGTTGATCAGGATGCCGCCTTCGAAAACGCTCTCCAGCATCATCACCGGCTCCTTGGGCATGCCGACGTCGATCTTGTAGATGTCGCTGCCGAAGATGGTCTGACCGATGCCATCAAGCACGTAGGCGATGCCCAGCGTAGCCATCAGCAGCGTCGCACCTTCCTGGTTCACCAGATGACGCAGGGCCAGCCGCTCGATCAACCAGGCAACGATGAACATGATCACTACGGCGACGGAAAACGCCAGCACGTTGGCGACGAACAGGCTCTCGATGCCCAGCCAACCGGGGATCCACTCGGAGAAACGCGCCATGGCCAAGGCGGCGAACAGCACCATCGCGCCCTGGGCAAAATTGAACACGCCGGAGGCCTTGAAGATCAGCACGAAGCCGAGCGCCACCAGCGAATAAAGCATGCCGCTCATGAGGCCGCCGAGCAGGGTTTCCAGGAAAAATGCCATGGTTCAGAATCCTTAATACTTAACTCGAAACATCGGTTGCGAAGGCCCTGAAAACTATCGAGCGCAGCGAGCCGATCAGTAGCCCCCCGTGAGGGGGGATGGGGGGGGAACCTTCAATTTGCCTTTCGCGTGTTTCATTTTCTGTAGGTGGCGCTCGGTGGGATGAGCGTTAATGGCTGGCGCCAAGATAGGCGCTGATGACCACGGGGTCGGCACGCACCTCGTCAGCCGTTCCTTCTGCAATCTTTTCGCCGTGATCCAGCACGACGACGAAGTCGGAAAGATCCATGACCACGCCCATGTCGTGCTCGATGAGCAGGACGGTGGTGCCGAACTGGTCGTTCAGATCGAGGATGAAGCGGCACATGTCCTGCTTTTCCTCCACGTTCATGCCGGCCATGGGTTCGTCGAGCAACAAAAGCTGCGGCTCCATCGCCAGCGCCCGCGCCAGGTCGACGCGCTTTTGCAGGCCATAAGGCAGCCGCCCGACCGGGGTCTTGCGAATGTGCTGGATCTCCAGAAAGTCGATGATCTCTTCCACCTTGAGCCGGTGCTCGAGTTCCTCGCGCTGCGCCGGTCCGAGCCAGAGTGCCTGCTGCAGCAGGTTGGCCTTCATCTTCAGATTGCGGCCGGTCATGATGTTGTCGAGCACGCTCATGCCCTTGAACAGCGCGATGTTCTGAAAGGTGCGGGCGATGCCCTGGGAGGCCGCTTCGTGGGGGCGCATCTGGCGGCGCACGCTGCCGAGGAAGGTGATGGTGCCCTCCTGCGGATGGTAGACGCCGTTGATGACATTCAGCATGGAACTCTTGCCGGCGCCATTCGGGCCGATGATGGAAGAGATCTCGCCGCGCTTGACCTCGAAGCTGACGCCGGTGATGGCCTTGACGCCGCCGAAGCGCAGGCTGACATTCTCGACGCGCAGGAAAGTGTCGTCCGCCCCGCCATGCGTGTCGCGCTGACGCTTGCGCATCTCGCCGAGCGCCAGCAAAGCCTGGTCACGCGTGTTGTGGATGTTCGCCCGGAAGGATTCCCGTCCGGCGCTTTCCCGGATCGCATCCCGGGTCTGCGCCGTCGCATCGACGCGTACGCTGCCCAGGCTGTGATTGATGTTGGTGTTCTTGCCGCGCTCGGCGAAACGCCGCCAGGCTTCCGGCGTAATCACGCAATCGGTATAGACCACCAGAAAGAACCAGCGCCGGCCGGTCTCGGTCAGGCGCCTTTCAATGTGGTCGTAAAACGCATCGACCTGGGCCGCATCGGCAAAAGTCAGGCGGGAAAAATCGACCTCCATCGTCGCAATGGCGTCGTGGAAAGTGATGCGCTCCGCATGGATCCAGTCATTCATAGGTCATTCGCCGTGTTCGCTGCTGCTGGTCTAAGCCGCTTTCTTGAAGCTGGCGGGAAAGGTCTTCACTTCACAGATCATCAGGTCGGCCGCGACCTTGCCGGTGCGGCCGTCCTCGAACTTGACCTGGGTTTCAATGAACTGGGAGGTCTTGCCGGAATACAGGGCGTCGATCAGCACACCATATTTTTCGGCAACAAAGCCGCGTCGCACTTTCCGGGTGCGGGTAAGCTCATCGTCATCCGGATCGAGTTCCTTGTGCAATATCAGGAAGCGATGGATCTGAGTCTCCGCCACCATCGCGTCATGCGACAGATCGGCATTGACCTGCTCGACGCAGTCGCGGATCAGTTCCAGAACCTCCGGCTTGCCTGCCAGATCGGTGTAGCCGGAATATGGCAGGCCGCGACGTTCCGCCCAGTTGCCGACCGCGCCCATGTCGATATTGACGAAGGCACAGACCATGTCGCGGTTGTGGCCGAAGCAGACCGCTTCCTTTATGTACGGGAAAAACTTGAGCTTGTTCTCGATGTAGTTCGGCGCGAATATCGCGCCGTTGGCCAGCTTGCCGACATCCTTGGCGCGGTCGATGATCTTCAGGTGGCCGTCCTCGTCGAAGAAGCCGGCGTCGCCGGTGTGGAACCAGCCTTCGGCATCGATCGCCTCCGCCGTCGCATCGGGGCGCTTGTAGTAGCCCTTGAGCAGCAGCTTGCCGCGCACCAGCACTTCGCCGTCGTCGGAAATCTTGACCTCGACCCCCGGCGCCGGCTTGCCGACGCTGTCGAACTTGATCTCGCGGTCAGGCTGCAGGCAGACGGCGGCGCAGGTCTCGGTGGCGCCGTAGAGCTGCTTCAGATTGACCCCGATGGAACGATAGAAGCGGAACAGGTCGGGGCCGATGGCGGCACCCGCCGTGTAGGCGACGCGGATGCGGCTCATGCCGAGCACGTTGCGCAGCGGCCCGTAGATCAGCACATTGCCCAGCGCATAGAGCAGGCGGTCCAACGTGGAAACACCGGACTTCTGGTCGAGGATATCCGAGCCGCAGCGCTTGGCCACCGCCATGAAGTAATGGAACATGCCGCGCTTCATTGCGCCGGCATCCTCCATGCGAATCATCACCGTGGTCAACAGGTTTTCGAACACCCGCGGCGGAGCGAAATAGTAGGTCGGGCCGATCTCGCGCAGGTCGGTCATCACCGTGTCGCCCGACTCGGGGCAGTTGATGGTGAAGCCGGCCACCATGGCCTGCGCATAGGAAAACAGGTGGTCGCCGACCCAGGCCATCGGCAGGTAGGACAGGATGTCCTCCCGGTCAGTCAGGTGATCGAAGCCGACGCCGCTCCGCGCGGCTGCGATGAAGGTTTCATGGGTCTGGCAGACCCCCTTGGGCTTGCCCGTGGTGCCGGAGGTATACAGCATCACGGCGATATCTTCGGTGCCGCCCTTGGCGATTTCGCCGGGAATGAAGTCGGGCTGGTTCTTGTCATGGATGCGCCCCATGGCGATCACCTCATCAAGCCCCTGCAGATCGGTCTCGGTGTAGTGGCGCATGCCGCGCGGGTCGTCGTAGAGGATGTGCTGCAGGCTGGGGCACTGGACCTTGATTTCGAGCAGCTTGTCCACCTGCTCCTGGTCTTCGACGATGGCAAACCGGATCTCGCCGTCGGTCAGCACAAAAACCATTTCCGCCGACACCGCATCCTGATACATCGGCACCGGAACACCACCCAGCATCTGCGCCGCACACATCGCCCAGTAAAGGCGGGGGCGGTTGTCGCCAACGATGGCGAGGTTGTCGCCGCGCTTGAAGCCGAGTTCCGCCAGGCCGCAGGCCATGGCACGAACTTCTTCGGCGACCTGACTCCAGCTCCAGGTCTGCCAGATGCCGAGATATTTCTCGCGTGTTGCCGGACGATCGCCGCGCGTCGCCGCGTGGTTCAGCAGCAGACGGGGAAAGGTATCGAGCGAGGTCGAGCCTCGCCCCGATGGGGACACAGCCATGCGTTTTCTCTCCTCCAGCAAATACCGATGCGGACCCGCTGTTCTCGCGATTAGTCCGCTACAGAAATTGAGTCTAAGCGATTCCGGTGCCTATAATTGTCGCGTGCCTGACAATTGTCAAATATCCGGAATCTCGCTCGAAGACATGCTGCGCCGCACAAGCTGGGCGCAATCGCTGTCTGCTGCGGATTTCGCACGCGCACGCGAGGGAACGATTGAACGCTTCGTGCCGACAGCCGGCTTTGTCTGCCGCAAGGGGGAGCCGGTGGAGCACTGGTTCGGCATCATCGACGGCCTGGCCAAGATGTCGAGCGACTGGGCCAGCGGCAAGACCGCCAGCTACACCGGCATCACCGCCGGCGGCTGGTTCGGCGAAGGGTCCATGCTCAAGGCCGAGCCACGCCGCTACGACGTCATCGCCCTGCGCGAAACGCGCGTCGCCTGCATGAAGCATGAGACCTTCCACTGGCTGCTCGACCATAGCATCCCCTTCAACCGCTTTGTAATCAACCAGATCAACGAACGGCTGGGCCTGTTCATCGGCCTGCTCGAATCGGAACGGCTGGCCGACATCGATGCCCGCGTCGCCCGCGCCATCGCCGCCTTGTTCCACCCGGTGCTGCAACCGGGAATGGAATCCCGCATCGCCATCTCGCAGGAGGAAATCGGCTACCTGGCGGGGATTTCCCGCCAGAGAGTCAACC
>Ga0194060_10001063_pt1 | contig 19886 bp, 15 predicted proteins | sample SepL225m_MetaG_FD_163427 | JGI IMG/M metagenome (GOLD analysis project Ga0194060, IMG submission 163427) | Anoxic zone freshwater microbial communities from boreal shield lake in IISD Experimental Lakes Area, Ontario, Canada - Sep2016-L222-5m | ecosystem: Environmental > Aquatic > Freshwater >... | reverse complement strand
CTCAGATGCCATATTCAGGATGGCTGAAAACTGAAAGCTGTTTCAAATTTCATTACAGACTGTTTTTATTTATATTAAACATACCCATTTAAAAATTCTAAGGCAAATAAACTAAAAAAACTTTTACTATGCATCATACACCGATAATAGAAGCTCTTGTAATTATCTTTCTTGCTTCACTGCTGATAATATTTATATTCCGTAAACTTAACCTGCCAGGCATTGCGGGGTTTTTAACTGCGGGAATACTTATCGGTCCGCACGGCTTTAAGTTAATTACAGAGATCAGAACAATAAACGTGATGGCCGAGATTGGCGTAATGCTTCTGCTTTTTACAATCGGACTTGAATTTTCTGTTTCCAGACTATTAAAAATCAGGAGATTCCTTTTTGTAGCCGGAGGTATGCAGGTTTTGTTTACGATTTTATTCTCCTCCATAGTTTTTATTTTCTTAGGCATCGGAGTTAACCAGAGTATATTCTTCGGCATGTTAATAAGCCTTTCAAGTTCTGCCATTGTGCTAAAACTTCTTTCTGATAAAGACGAACTCAATGCTCCTCACGGAAAAATTTCTCTGGGCATTCTGATTTTCCAGGATCTTGCGGTTGTACCTATGATGATGATGCTTCCCCTGCTTGGAGCGGGCGGAAGTCCTGATATTTCAAAGCTGGCGCTTAATCTGTTCAACTCATTTGGAATTCTTGTAATAGTTATACTTGTAGCGCGTTTCCTTATTCCCAAAGTGCTTTACCAGCTTGCAAAGCTACGTATAAGGGAAGCATTTACAATCGGAATAATACTGCTTATACTTGGGACTGCTTTCCTTACCGAAACGCTTGGTCTTTCTCTTGCATTAGGAGCTTTTATTGCCGGAGTTCTTCTTTCCGACACGGAATTTACTCATCAGGTGTTTGCCGATATTCTGCCTCTTAAAGATGCGTTTAACAGTTTGTTCTTTGTCTCTATCGGACTTTTATTTAACTATAATTTTATTGCGCTTTACCCGTTTCAAATAGCCGGACTTACGCTTGGCATTATTTTTTTGAAAACGATAATCATAATACTCGTTGTACTCTCGATGAGATACCCGGTGAGGGTTGCCGTAATGGCAGGAATAGGACTGGCACAGATAGGCGAGTTTTCTTTTGTCCTGGCACTTACATCAATGCCGCATAAATTAATGCAGGATATATATTATAACGCATTTCTGACCAGCTCGATTTTTACAATGTTGCTTACGCCGCTTCTGTTCCAGTTTGCCCCACGGCTTGCTTATGGAACTAAAGATTTCAAATGGACAAACAAAACAAAGACAGAACCCGGTAAGAAAGAGCGGCAGTTAAAAGACCATGTAATCATAGTCGGGTTTGGCCTGAACGGGCGGAATGTTGCACGCGTGCTAAAGGAAACCGGAATACTCTACATCGTGCTGGAATTAAATCCTGAAACGGTTCGGCGAATCAGACTTAAGGGAGAAAATATCATCTTCGGCGATGTTATAAGAAAAGATGTACTTGTAAGTGCCGGCATTAAGGAAGCCAATATAATAGTTTTTGCAATCTCGGACCCGCATTCGACTGAAATCGGCATCAGGATGGCTAAGGAATTAAACCCGGCGATCCATTGTATTGTAAGAACACGCTCTATAAGGGAAGTTGACAGCCTGCTTAAACTCGGCGCAGATGAAGTGATTCCTGAAGAATTTGAAACATCCCTGCAAATTTTTACGAAGGTCCTGCAGAAATATCATATTCCCCTGAATATAATTATGAAGCAGACGAATATACTGCGTGGCGAGTCATACGAAATACTGCGTTCCGATAAACCATCAGTAAGCATATTATCCCATTTGGATAAAATACTTGCTGAAGGACTTACCGAAACCTATTTTATTGAAGAAACAAACCCCAGCATTGGCAAAAACCTTGAACAGCTTAACATCCGCGCTATTACGGGCGCAACAATAATAGCTTTTCTAAGGAATGGAAAGACAATCACAAGTCCCTCCGGCAATGAAGTCCTCATGGCTGGCGACACTATGGTTATATATGGAAATCATAACGCGGTGGATAAGGCTGTCATTCTGCTTAACGGAGAATAACTGACCGGCTCAGGCGCACGTTAAATTATTGTCAGGTTTTATTTTTTTAATTTCTTTTATGAACAACCAATTTTAGAGGTAGTTATGTCAGATTATATGAGTAAACTTATGGCTGAAGTCAGAGCAAAGAATCCGAACGAGCCGGAATTCCATCAGGCGGTTGAGGAAGTCACCGAATCGCTGGAAACAGTACTTGAAAGACATCCGGAATACCGTTCGGCAATGATACTGGAAAGGATTATTGAACCTGAACGCGTCATTATCTTCCGCGTTCCCTGGATGGACGATCAGGGCGACATTCATGTAAACCGCGGTTTCAGAATTGAATTTAACAGTGCTATCGGTCCTTATAAGGGCGGACTCAGATTTCATCCGTCAGTCAATCTCGGGATACTTAAATTTTTAGGATTCGAACAGATATTTAAGAATAGTCTTACTACCCTCCCAATGGGCGGGGGCAAAGGCGGTTCGGATTTCGATCCCAAAGGCAGGAGCGACAATGAAGTGATGCGTTTCTGCCAGAGCTTTATGAGCGAATTATTCCGCCATATCGGACCGAATACTGATGTGCCTGCGGGTGATATTGGTGTTGGGGGCAGAGAAATCGGATTCTTATTCGGGCAGTATAAAAGGTTAAAGAACGAATTTACCGGTGTCCTGACGGGCAAGGGACTCAACTGGGGAGGTTCGCTCGTGCGTCCTGAAGCAACCGGGTTCGGTGCCGTTTACTTTGCTCAGGAAATGCTTAAAACAAAGGGGCATAACATTGAAGGTAAGACCTTTGCAGTTTCAGGCTTCGGCAACGTGGCGTGGGGAGCTGTAACAAAGATAAACCAGTTAGGCGGCAGGGTGTTAACGTTATCGGGTCCCGATGGATTTATTTATGATAAAGAAGGAGTAAGTGGCGAAAAGATTGAATATATGCTCAGATTAAGAGCAGGCAATAAAGATGCTGTCGAAGATTATGCAAAAGAATTTGGAGCTGAATTCTTCGCAGGCAAAAGACCCTGGGGAGTTAAATGTGATGTGGCAATGCCCTGCGCTACTCAGAATGAACTTGACGTAAACGATGCAAAGGAATTAGTAAAGAATGGCTGTATCTGTGTTTGCGAAGGCGCTAATATGCCGACAACGATTGAAGGATTCAAAGTCTTTAGAGAAAATAATATTCTCTTTGCACCCGGCAAGGCTTCCAATGCCGGCGGTGTTGCAACATCGGGACTTGAAATGTCGCAGAACAGTATGCGTCTGCCCTGGTCAAAAGATGAAGTTGACAACAGACTCCATGAGATTATGAAAAGAATTCACCAGACCTGTCTTGAAACCGCCGAAAGGTTTGGTTCGCCTGGTAATTATGTAAACGGAGCCAATATCGCCGGGTTCTTAAAAGTTGCCGATGCGATGCTGGACCAGGGTTTAGTGTAAGTATATACCCGATAAAATTCGTTAATTCTTTTCTTTTATTTATATTACAGGCAGTTAAATTAAGAAAAAACCTAAGGCAATTAAATGTTCATTAATTTTTGCGACCTGCCGGGGCAGCAGAACCTGTTCCTCGATTATCTTTATGAATTTGAAAATGTCAGGGATTTCTATCACAAGGATTTCAGAGATGAAAATGCTTATTTATCCCTCTTTGAAGAATTGTCAAAACGTGACAGGAAGCATAATCAGATGCTCATCAGCACGCTTAAAGAGCAGTATTCCGGCTTAAATACCTCAAAGCAAACACTACATAATATAGAATCCCTTAATAATAAGAAGACTTTTGCCATAGTAACCGGTCAGCAGCTTGGACTATATACCGGACCGCTTTATACAATATATAAAACTATAACAGCTATTAAACTTGCGGCAAGACTTAAAAGTAAGTATAAGAAATATGACTTTGTCCCTGTATTCTGGCTTGAAGGCGATGACCATGACTTTGACGAAGTGTGCTCGATTAACCTTGCCAACGATAATAATGATATAATAACCATCAGCTATGATGACCAGGCTGAAGAAGGCATTAACCGCGGCAGTGTCGGTAACTTAAAATTTAATGAAACTATTAACCTGACCAACGATGAACTGGACAAGGTACTCCGCGCAAATGATTTTAAAGCAGAGTTAATGGATTTACTAAAGAAAGCATACCAGCCTGGGGTAACATTTAAAAAAGCCTTCAGGGATATTCTCTTTGACTTATTTGATCATTCCGGTCTGATTATTTTTGACCCGCAGTCGCGGGATATTAAAGAACTGCTAAAACCTGTTTTTAGGAAGGAAATTGAGGAATTTAATAAACATACGAAAGAACTTGTTAAAGTCAGCGCCGGGCTTGAGGAGATTTATCATGCCCAGGTAAAGATTAACCCTGTAAATATCTTTCTATTGGAACCTGACGGACGTTTTCTAATTGAACCGGTTGAAGACGAGTTCAGGCTTAAGACTAAAAGAAAAAGAATTACCAAAGAATTATTGCTGGAAACGCTCGAAAATGAACCTCAGAGATTCAGTCCGAATGTGCTTTTGCGCCCAATTTGTCAGGACTATCTCCTGCCTACAGCCGCCTATATTGCAGGACCGGGGGAAATCAGTTATTTCGCCCAGGTAATGCCACTTTATGATTTTTTTGATGTTCCTCAGCCAATAATTTATCCGCGATCTTCTGTTACTCTGATTGAAAAACCAGTAAAAAAAATAATGGAAAAGTTTAACCTGAAGTATATCGACTTATTCACAGATAAGAACGAGCTGAATAATATAATTATAGGCCGGCATGCAGATTTTAATGTGAAAGATATCTTCAATATGGCTGAGACTGATATAGCTGATATTATAATGGCACTCAATGATAAACTTATCACAATTGACCCGACACTTAATGAGATTACTTTAAGAACAAAGGAAAGAATCGATAATTCCCTGAAGATACTCAGGGATAAAACCAATGAAGCACAGAAAAAAAGATACGAGACTACCCTCAGACAGATTAATAAAGCTTCGACTCTGATTGCGCCATTATCGGATCTTCAGGAACGGGAATTATCTTTTATTTACTTTGCCCATAAATATGGTCTGAATTTTTTGGATGATATAACAGCCGAAATCGAAATTTACAGGTTTGAACATCAGATAATTGAACTTTAGACAAAAACAATATTGTTACCGGATTAGTTTTTTGCATTGAATGTATGGAATCATGATATAATATTTCATTTCATGCACCCGTTCCGGTTAATCAGAATAAAAAAATAAATTAACGGTCGTTAGAATAATATGTATTAAGAGGTAAAAATGGAACAGCAGGAAGCCGGTAAAGCCTTAGAAGAAAGCGAATATCGTTACAGACAGTTAGTAGAGTTTTTATCCGAAACTGTCATTATTCATTCAGAGGGAAAGATATCCTTTATAAATCCATCCGGGGTTAAACTTCTCAAAGCTGAATCAAAAGAGCAGATTATCGGAAAAGCATTCATTTCGTTTGTCCATCCCGATAATAAAAATTCCGTAATAGAACGATTCAAAAAGCTTATTATTGAAGATAAAGAGAGCAAATATTGTGAAGAAAAACTAATAGCGCTCGATGGCTCTGAAATTTTTCTTGAAACATTCCTCGCTCCTTTTATTTTCCATGGCGAGTGGGCAATCTTAATTGTAGGACGCGATATTACGGTTCAAAAGCAGTCTGTAGAAGCTTTAATGCAAAACGAAGAACGCTTCAAGACGATGGTGCAGAATATCAACGGATATATATACAGCGTTAACTACAAAGATCGCAAGGCAATTTCATCATACAACAGCCCCAAGTGCTCCTCAATTACAGGCTATTCACCTGCCGAATATCTAGATGACCCGGATCTCTGGCTCAAAATGGTATATAAGGATGACCAGGAATATGTGCTGAATACATTTAACAACCTCAAGAAAAATTTACAACAGACACGTATCGAACACAGGATTAATCATAAACAGGGACACATCGCCTGGATTTCAAATACTTATACGCTTCAGATGAATACAGCCGGCGATGTAATCCGAATGGATGGTTTTATAATAGATATTACAGCACGTAAACATACTGAACAACTGTTAATTGACAGCGAGGAAAAATACCGCACTCTTGCTGAAAATTCTTATGATTTAATAAGTGAAATCAGCAGTGATCTGAAGTTTTTATATTTAAGTCCGAATTCCAGGGATGTTTTAGGCTATGAAATGGAGGATATCCTGTATAAGAACATCCTGGGTTTTGTACATCCGGATGATATCCCGATAGTTATCGCCTCACTCAGGAAAGATTCAGGTAGCATTACACTAAGGCTCAGGCATAAGAACGGCGACTGGTGCTGGTTTGAAAGCGCGGGGAAAAAGTTTATTACTTCCTCCGGAGAGAAAAAAGGAGTGATTGTTTCAAGAAACATTGAGGAACGCAAGCAACTTGAACAACAACTGATTCAGACTGAAAAACTAATGGCTGTCGGGGAATTATCGGCTATGATTGCCCATGAATTCCGCAACGCGCTGACTTCAGTCAAGATGATACTGCAGCTTCAGAGTGAATCAGAGAACCTTAATGCCTCAGAACAAAAACTGATTGGTGTGGCGATAAATTCCATTTATCACATGGAAGGCATTGTTCAGAACCTTCTGAATTTTGCTCACCCTACGCCTGTGGAAATGCGGTATGAAGGTCTGGATAATATTCTCGGCGAATGCATCCCCTTTATTATAATGCAGTCAAAAAAGAAGGATATTAAATTCACAAAGAAATTTGATCATTCACTTCCTAAAATGTTGCTTAATGTACCAGCAATAAAGGATATTATTATTAATTTGCTACTCAACGCGGTGCAGTCTTTCGATGCTGATGAACATAAAACAGAGAAGCGAATCTGTATTTCAATATCTAAAGTAATAACGCAGACTGCTCTGCGGAATTATAATTTCTCCACCAAGTTTGATTCATCCGCTTACCAGCAGAAGTCCGGGCATAAAAATGAAATAATTCTTGCAAGAAATTACCCCTGCGCCTTAATGGAAATAAGCGATAACGGGCCTGGTATAGATCCCCTCCTCCTTAAAAAGATTTTCGAGCCTTTTTTTACAACAAAAGAAAAAGGATCGGGTCTTGGATTACCAATTGTCAAAAGAACAGTCAACTCACATGGCGGTGTGATGGAAGTAGAAAGTACGATTGGACTTGGCACTACTTTCAGGATTTATCTGCCTATAAATAAACAGAGCTGAAATGGCAAATAAATCAAGAATAATGATTGCTGACGATGACGAAAAAATACTTTTTGCCTTCAGCGAACTTTTTAGCAGAGACAATTACCATGGTATTATTGCTCAGAACGGAGAAGAAGCTTTAGATCTGCTTACTAGTGAAAACCCGGATATAGTTTTTTTGGATATTACTATGCCTAAGCTGAACGGACTTGAAGTACTTACAGAGATTAAAAACAGGTTTCCCCTTATCCCTGTTATCATTATTACCGGTTATGCAACGATGAAAAATACGGTTAAAGCGATTCAGCTTGGAGCATTTGATTATCTGACGAAGCCGCTTGATCTAATGAAAGTTCGCGAGGTAATAAAAAAAGCTGTTCAAAGTATCAGCAATGACATGATTATACTAAAAGATCTGATACACTTCGATACAGATATTTTAGAACGTTATGAACTGCTCGGCTCCAGCCCGCAGATGACGGATGTCTATAAACTTATCGGCTCAATTTCTACAACGCCCAATCTTACAAGCACACTTATCTTAGGAGAAAGTGGCACAGGAAAAGAGCTTGTGGCAAGGGCGATACATAACAGCAACCAGCGAAGCAATGAGCCGTTTATCGCAATAAACTGTGCCGCCTTCCCTGAAACACTTCTTGAATCCGAGTTATTCGGATATGAAAAAGGAGCTTTTACCGGTGCAACAGATAGAAAACTTGGTAAATTTGAAATCGCGCAAAACGGGACTATTTTTCTTGATGAAATAGCCAACTTATCTCTTAACTTACAGCAAAAACTGCTCAGGGTGCTTCAGAACAGGGAGTTTGAACGGCTTGGTGGCAATGAAATTATAGCCGTTCATGCCAGATTTATTGCAGCAACCAATGTTGATATTACTGAAGAAATAAAAAAAGGATGCTTTAGAGAAGACTTATACTACAGGCTCAATGTGGCCTGCATATCCCTTCCAAGTCTGAGGGAAAGGAAAGGAGATATCCCGATACTTGCCAATTATTTCCTCGCTAAGTTTAACTTTAATCTGAAAAAATCTGTTAAAGGTTTTTCAAATGAGGCAATGAAGCTTTTGCTTAATTATAATTATCCGGGTAATATCAGGGAATTACAAAATCTTATCGAACGTGCTGTGATGCTTGCAAAAAGCAATGCCATTCTGCCAGATGCGTTAAAAGATCTATTACTTCCAACAACTACACTAACAGCGGGCATTCCAATTATTGATACAAATTACAGCATATCCCGCGACCATATTCTTGAATTATTTGACAGAAAGTTTATCACAGAACTATTAACCCAGAATTCGGGCAAAGTGGCTAAGGCGGCAAATGATTCAGGAATGTCGAGGCAGAATTTCCAGAATAAAATGATAAAGCTAAATATAAAGGCGGAGGATTTCAGGCAAAGATAATTGTTTATAATGAAATGTGTAACCCTGCAGTTTACATACCGTCAATTTTAGCTTTACGTTTTTAAGATATTTCTAATTATTTATTGAGTATTTACATGGAAATCATGCTTTTAGAATGTGGCATGATTATGTCAATATAATAATCGAAATAAAAAATAATAACTTAAGGAGAAGGGCATGTACACAAATGGAAACACCAGCGAACTTCAGCTAACGAACAGAAATAATTCCATAATACCTGAAAACCATTCGGTTGAAGATTATTCCTGCGCCAGATCATTTCAGAATCTATTATCAGCCAAACCTACTGTACTTGTAATTGATGATGACAGAAAAATAATTGACGCGTTTTATTATTTAATGGAATCTGAAAATTGTGAGATGATTTCAGCGACAAACGTGGATGAAGTTATGGAAAGAATTGAGGGGAAACATTTGGACCTGATCATTACTGATTTTATGCTCGAAACTAAATCAAGCATTGAGATTTTTACATTAATCAGAAAGTCCCACCCTGAAGTTCCGCTTGTTGTCATGACCGGCTACCCGGAACTGATAAGTGAGAAGGATGTAAAGAACTTCGGTGGGAATTATTTGTTAACCAAGCCTCTTGAACTTAAAAGATTAAGAAGTGTCATCAGATCATGTTGCAACCCGCTTAAAATATCTGCTTATTAATATTATAACAATGATCTTTTGATTAAAGAAGCCGGCTGAATTTATTCAGCTGGCTTTTTTAATGTCTATACCATTTTAACTATATTTCTTAATTAAATCTCTTAATCATACTCCCTTTTCAAAAGCAAGTATAACACCCCATCGGGGGAAAGAGAAAAGATTATCAATTCCCCATGCTTTCCGTAACACCGCGCGAATAGTGCTTAATAATATATACAAAAATAAGTCCCAGCACAGCACCTGTAATATCCGCCATCCAGTCCATAATGTCGCAGCTTCTTCCAGGAATAAAAAGCTGATGAATCTCATCAAGTGCTCCATATAAAGCAACAGTAGCTATTGTCCAGACAAACGGACTCCTGTAAAGCATTTTGAATTTCCCCTGAAACTGATATGTCAGGCAAAGAAGTACGGTAAGTATCATATACGCTACGGCATGTTCTATTTTATCACTAATACCAAAATCAGGAGTACTCTGCCCCGGAATCGAGGTAAGCATCAGAAGCATAATCCAGTAAATAACCAAAGGGAAATAGACAAGCGTTCTTTTATTCTTTTCTAATAATTTATACATAGGATTTCCTTAAAAAATTTATAGCATCAGGTAAATTGTTTATAATCTCGGCAGCCATAATGCCAAATTCCGTCTTATCGTTCAGTAGCAGGTCTGCCGACAGGCTGTGTAAATATACAGATGCGAGTACTGCATCTTCAATACTTTCCGTCTGGGATAACATTGCGGCAATAACACCCGTCAACGCATCGCCAGTACCAAACTTTGCCATCCCGGGATTGCCTGCATGATTTATAAAAGCCTCGCCCATCGGGTTAAATATAATTGTCGGCGCACCTTTTAAGACCAGGTAAGCACCGGTTTCAAGCGCAAACTCCTTTCCAAAGCGGAGCAGGTCTTTTCGCAGTTCGGTTAACTCAATGCCAAGCAGATAAGCAAACTCAGCATGATGAGGCGTAAAAACGGCATTGGCAAGGTCAAGATACTTATATTCCTCGTTTGAAAGAGCAAATATAGCATCGGCATCAATAACCATTCTCTTTCCATTATTAAGCTTAACTGCGCTTCTTACCGCCTGAAGCGTTTCCTCACTACGGCCGAGTCCGGGACCAATTGCAAGGCAGTCCATCCATTCAAATCGTTTCATAAGCTCAGGAATATTATTCTCTGAGAAATATCCCTTTTGTTCATCATCATAAGCATGAACAATAACTTCGCTAAGCCTGCACTGGAGTATTGTCCGTATCGAGGAAGGCGCGGCAAGGAAACATGCGCCCGCGCCGGACTTAAGCGCCGCAACAGCCGTAAGAATTGACGCGCCCGGCAGTTCTGCCGAACCGGCCACAACCAGAACTTTCCCAACGGAATATTTATGACTGTCTTTTGCCCTTACCGGAAGCATACTCAGTATATCTTCCGGTTCGATGATGTACTCATCTATTTCAAGTTTATCAAAATAAGATTCCGGCGCTCCGATATAACCTCTTTCAATATGACCGCAGCATACCGCGCCTTTATTTATAAAAAGTCCTCTTTTCAGCTCACACAGTGAAATTGTAAGTTCCGCGTTGAAGATAACGGAACCGTAACCGGTATCCGCATCAAGACCCGCAGGAATATCAATCGCTATGCGTAAAGCATTTTTACTATTCAGTTCTTTTACTATTGTTAAGTAAGGCTCTTTAAGCTCTCCTTTTGAACCTGTGCCAAGCATGGCATCGAAAATGAGATAGCATTCATCGAGTAATTTCAAATCCTTTTTACCCGCGAATTTCTTTAAGGAATTCCCATTATTCAGCGAAGCGGATTTTAGAAGCAGTTCAAAGTTGATAAGAGCATCGCCGGATAGTTCATCTTTACCGGCAAGGTAAATTACTTTTACGGTATAGCCGTCATTAATAAAATGTCTTGCAACAGCAAAGCCGTCTCCGCCGTTATTCCCCTTTCCGCATACAAATCCAAGCGGGCGATTCTTTGGCAGGTCATTAACATGTTTCTTCACGATGTCGAATATGCTGCGCGATGCGTTCTCCATAAGCAGGAGTCCCGGTATCTGCAATTCGTTAATAGCATAGTTATCCGCGTCCCGAACCTGTGAAACTGAAAAAAGTGGAATCATTGTAATACTTTAGATTTGTTTGGAATTGAGAATCATAAATAATATAAATTACGCCTTTATTATCATTCAGTCCCTTTTGGGCAATGCTATAATAAAGGTGTAAGGTTTTTATTTCAGGTATGCAGTTATCAGGCTGAGAAGAGAGCCGGGGAATACACCAAGTACAAGGATAAGCAAAGCGGCAATGACCGCAGAGAATACGCCATAGCCGCCGCCGACAACAGCCGGCTCCGTTTCAGGCTCACTAAAATACATAAGCACAATAACTCTGAGATAAAAGTAAACGCTGATTACGCTCGATGCAATGCCAACAATGGCAAGCCAGGTAAGGTTAGCTTCAACGGCTGAGATAAAAATATAATACTTTCCAAAGAACCCGGCAAACGGAGGCAACCCTGAGAGAGAAAACATAAACAAAGCCATCAAAGCAGCAAGCTTAGGGTTCTTCCTGCTCAGTCCGATATAGCCGGACAATTCAAGATTTGTATCGTTCTCCCCTTCAATCATAGCTACAACGGCAAATACGCCAACATTCATAAATGTATATGCAGCAAGATAGAAAATTATTCCGGCAACACTTTCATAATTGCCAGCGGCAAGACCTATGCACATATAACCGGCATGTGCAATTGATGAATACGCAAGCATTCTTTTTATGTTAGTCTGAGAAATTGCCACTATGCTTCCGTAAATCATGGAAAGAGCTGCAATAACGGCAAAGTACGGTCGGAAGACGTTAACGTTATTGCCAGGGAAAACCGCGCTGAGAATAATTATCAAAACGCTGAAAGCCGCAGCTTTGCCGCCTGTTGACATAAGTCCTGCAACTGCGGTTGATGCTCCCTGATATACATCAGGTGCCCACATATGAAACGGGAAAGCCGCAATCTTAAAAGAGAATCCGATAATAAACAGAAGCATACCGGCTATAAAAAGAATATTATGAGAAAGCACCCCGAAGTTAGCCACTATTATTTCTATGGAAGTAGTCTGTGCCGTCCCGAAAATAAGAGCAATGCCATACACAATAATTCCTGTCGCGAATGCGCCTAAAAGGAAATACTTAAGCGATGCCTCATTTGCGCCGGATTTCTTCCGGTTAATGCCTGCCAGAACGTAGAAACAGACTGACATTAACTCAAGTCCCATGAAAATTGTAAAGATGTCTTTTGCGCCCGCCATAAGCATCATACCGAGCACCGAGCTTAGAAGCAATATATAATACTCGCCAAAGTAACTGCCGTATTTCTTTATATAATCAATCGAACTGAATACAGTAAGCGCCGCGCCCATTGTAAACATGAAATAAAAGATATAGACATTCCCGCCGGTTGCAAGCGTTCCATTATAAATAACCTGAGTATTATTTATCAGCGCTATTGACGAAACTGCGGAGCTGATAAGCATAATAATGGAAAACCATGGGAGTATTTCTTCGCTATATTTTGAATACATTTCAATTAATACAGAGATAAAAATTCCGCTGGCAATAATTGAAAGCGGTAAGATATTTATAAAATCTTGCATGTAAGTTTTTGAATATTTATTCGATAATTTTTGAACAGCTGTCAGGCTTTCAGCCATCGGCTTATTAATGATATTTTTTAATTTTATCCGGCTATTGCTTTGCCGCAGACTTTAAGTCAGGCACGGATAAACCAAGCGCCTGCCGAATTACAACATTACTCGATTTCTCGGATAACTTCAGGAATGTTCCGGGATAAACGCCTATCCAGAGAATGAAAATAAATATCGGAACAAGTATAAGTATCTCGCGCTTTGTTAAGTCTTTAAGACTGTTAAGACCCGGATGAGTTACCGGCCCGAAGACGACTCTCTGATACATCCACAGCATATAAACAGCCGCGAAAATAACTCCCGAAGCCGCAAAAATAGTAAAAGCCCAACTGTTTAACACCGGAGACTTAAATGAACCCAGTAAAATTAAAAACTCTCCGATAAATCCGTTAAGACCGGGAAGCCCGATTGATGAAAGAGAAGCAAACATCAGCGCAACAGAAAATAAAGGAATTATCTTTGCAATACCGCCATAGCTACTTATCTCTCTCGTATGAGTTCTGTCGTATATCATTCCGACTAAAAGGAATAAAGCTCCCGTGGACAGACCATGATTTACCATCTGAATTACGCTGCCCTGCACGGCTTCCGTTGTCATGGCGAAAATGCCGAGAACAACAAAACCAAGATGCGAAACTGACGAGTAAGCAACAAGCTTTTTCATATCCGTCTGCACCATCGCAACCAGAGCACCGTAAATAATTCCAATAACAGCAAGTACTGATACATACGGAGCAAATATCACAGCCGACTGAGGGAATAACGGCAGACAGAAACGGAGTATCCCGTATGTTCCCATCTTAAGAAGCACGCCTGCAAGTATAACGCTACCGGCCGTAGGAGCCTGCACGTGCGCATCAGGCAACCATGTATGGAACGGAAATAAAGGTACCTTGATTGCAAAACTTACCAGGAATGCAAGGAACATATACTTTTGAATTTCATACTGAATATTTGGACCAACTTTGTAAAGATCAGGAAGACTGGTTGTAAATGCTCCGGTAAATTTAGCAGCATAAACTCCAAGCCAGATAATCGCAATAAGCATCAGAAGACTGCCCGCCATTGTATATATAAAGAACTTGACTGAAGCATATATCCTTCTGTCGCCGCCCCATATACCAATAATGAAGTACATCGGAATAAGCATCGCTTCCCAGAATATATAGAACAGAAACAGGTCAAGCGAAACAAATACGCCAAGCATCCCGACTTCGAGCAGAAGCATAAAGAAGGTAAACTCCTTTACTTTTTTCTTAATGCTGTTCCAGCTTGAAAATAATGTAACAGGCGTAAGGAAAGTAGTCAGCAGAACAAGAAGTAATGAGATACCGTCTATCCCGACATGATAGCTTACATTTATTTTGTTAATCCAGATGAAATTGTCAATAAACTGAAAACCTGCAAGGTTATAGTCAAATCTGTAGTAAATAATCATCGAGACAATAAATACTGCTGATGAAATAATAAGACCGAACCATTTGATAAAAGTTTCATTTGCCTTGTTAACGAACAGCAGCAGCAGGCTCCCTGCCAGCGGGATTAACAAAAGGTATGTAAGTAATAAACTTTGTTCCATAGATATTGATTTATAAACTTAATATTATCCAGAATAATGCAATTGCAATACCCAGCATCATTATAAGAGCGTAGAACTGAGTGAAACCATTTTGAAACAGACGTATAACTTCGCCAAGTTTTTCAATAATATAAGCGGAGCCGTTTACAGCGCCGTCAATAATTTTATTGTCAGCAAATTTCCATAGAAATCTCTCAGAAACTTTCTGTATCGGCTGAACAATCACAGATTCATACACTTCGTCCACATAGTATTTATTAACGAGCGTCTTATACAAACCTTTGAATTTCCCGCTGACGGTTACTGCAATGCCCGGACGTCTGGTATAAACATAATAAGCGAAGTAAATTGAACCGAGAGCCGCCGCAACAGAGATAAACATAAGAAGTAATTCTTCAAAATGACTATGAGCGCCATAGTTTTCCAGTCTGCGTTCGGCGCTGCTGAATATTGGAGCAAGCCAGTGCTCGAAATGATTCCCTCCTTCGCCTGAGAAGATTACCGGTATTCCTATATAACCGCCAATAACTGAGAGAACCGCAAGTATCATAAGCGGAACCGTCATTACCGAAGGGGATTCATGCGGATGAACATCGTGCGAAAATCTTTCTTTTCCGTAAAAGGTGAGGAACACAAGACGGAACATATAAAAAGCCGTCATTAAAGCGGTGGCAACACCTGTTATCCACATTAAAACAGAACCATGCGAATATGCGTACCATAGAATTTCATCTTTACTGAAGAAGCCGGACAGTCCGGGAAAGCCTGAAATTGCAAGCGCCGCTATAAAAAATGTTATAAATGTTTTCGGCATATACTTCTTTAGTCCGCCGTATTGCTGAATATCCTGCCGGTCATGCATCGCGTGAATGACAGAACCTGCACCAAGGAATAATAAAGCCTTGAAGAAAGCGTGCGTCATTAAATGGAATATACCAGCGCTGAAAGCTCCAACACCGAGCGCAAGAAACATATAACCGAGCTGACTTACAGTTGAATAGGCAAGCACTTTTTTAATATCATTCTGCACAAGTCCGATTGTCGCTGCAAAGAACGCTGTAAGCAAACCAATAACGGCAATGACCGTAAGTATTGCCGGAGCCGAAGCAAAGAGTATCGAACATCTTGCAACCATATAAACGCCCGCGGTAACCATAGTAGCCGCATGAATAAGAGCGGAAACCGGCGTAGGACCCGCCATAGCATCAGGAAGCCATACAAACAATGGTATCTGCGCTGATTTACCCGCGGCTCCGATGAAAAGGAAAAGAGCAATGAACCCGTAAACCTTTTCAGAAATCGGGAATAGTTCAGCCTTTGTAAAAACTTCATGGAAGTTAAGACTGTCGAACGTAAGGAATATCAGAAACATTCCAAGTAAAAAACCAAAGTCCCCGATACGGTTAACGACAAATGCTTTCTTGGCTGCCTGACTGGTTGTCCCCTTCTCAAATTTACGGTCGTACCAGAAACCGATAAGAAGATACGAGCATAAACCTACGCCTTCCCAGCCTAAAAAGAGAAGAACAAAGTTATCGCTGAGTATAAGATTCATCATCGCGAAGATAAACAGATTCAGGTAAGCGAAGAACCGCCAGAAGCTTTTATCTCCGTGCATGTAGCCGATGGAATATACATGAATTAAGAATCCGACTCCGGTTACAATCAGCGCCATAACAAGCGACAGCTGATCGACAAGGTACGCAACTTTTATATTAAGCCCGCCGGCATTAATCCATGTAAAAAGCTCAACTGTATGGCTTCTCTCTTCAACCGGCAAAGCAAGCGTCTGAAAGAAAGAAATAAGAACGATAATAAAAGACAACCCGACCGCAGAACTGCCGATTATCCCTGTCAGCTTTTCATTCTTTATTTTTTTACCAAATATTCCGTTAATCAGAAACCCGACAAGCGGAAGCAAAACTGTTAAGTAAATATAATTGATCATTAAGCCTACCACTTAAAGATATGAATCTCGTCTATGTTAACTGTTGATTTATTTCTAAAGATTGCAATTATTATCGCAAGTCCTACGGCAGCTTCGGCAGCCGCAACCGTCATAACGAAAAATACAAAAACCTGCCCCGCAGCCAGTCCTAAATATGATGAAAAGGCAACAAGCGTAAGGTTAGCTGAATTAAGCATAAGCTCAATACACATAAAAACTACTATTGCGTTCCTTCTTATCAGCACGCCGGCTGTGCCGACCGCAAACATGAACGCGCTAAGTATCAGATAATATTCAATTGGTACGTTATTCATATCAAATAATTTAATTTATACGAAGCACACGCCTTAAAAACCAGAAGGCTTAAAAGGCGCAGCCGCTGTTTTTTTATTCAAATTTTCTTTTAGCCAGTACCAGCGCACCTATTGTCGCCGCCAGCAATAAAAACCCCGCCGCCTCAAATGGCAGTAAATACTTTGTATATAATTCCCTGCCGATATTTTCTATTGTTCCGGCTTTAATGCTCGCCTCGATATTCGGACTCAGCCCGCCTGAAGGCTTCGCCCACAGGATAATATATGCAATCTGCGCAAATACAAGCGCGGCAATAACAACAGCAAATATCTTAAGTTTACTTTTACCCGCAACCAGTACTGCCTCATCTTTTGCATTAAGAAGCATCAGCACAAACAGAAAAAGCACCATTATCGCCCCGGCATAAACAATTACTTCCACTACCGAGATGAACTGCGCATTAAGCGTAAGATACAGACCGGCGATTGAGAAGAAATTAATAATAAGGAATAACGCGCTTATAACCGGACTTGGACGGGTAATCATAATCACGGAGCTTATCGCGGCGATTAATGCAAAAAAGATAAAAAGGATTAAATCAAATGACATATTTTGTATTGTTTATAAAGTAAAATACGATAACTGCATATTTAAGAAAAAGCTGATTTATCAGGAACGGTAACTTAAATAATAAACTTGTAAATAAAAAGAAATTTTTAAATGAAATCTGCGAACATGAACAATGTATATTAATCTGACGGTAATTGTAGAGTAGAGACGCACGGCAGTGCGTCTCTACAACCGTTACATCGGCCGTGCATCTGCGTTACGGGGTAATCCTGTTTATCATCCGCGCAAAAGGGATTGTTTCTCTTACATGCTCAAGCCCGCAGATCCAGGCGACCGTCCTCTCGATGCCAAGCCCGAACCCTGAATGCGGAACCGAACCGAACCTTCTTAAATCAAGATACCATTCAAATGCTTCCTGAGGAAGCTTATGCTTTTTTATCCTGTCAAGAAGCAGTTCAATATCATCTTCCCTCTGACTGCCGCCAATTATCTCCCCGTAACCTTCAGGCGCAAGAACATCTACGGCAAGAGCGAGATTCGGATTCTCAGGGTCACGTTTCATATAGAACGCCTTAATGTCCGAAGGATACCTGTGAACAAGCACCGGACGGTCAAAATGACCTGAAACAACTGTTTCATCATCAGCGCCAAGGTCGCTGCCATATTCAAAATCTCTACCTTTTTTATGCAGAATCTCTACAGCTTCATCGTAAGATATTCTTGGGAAAGGACGCTTTACCGTTTCAAGCTTTGTAACATCGCGTTCCAGCACCTTAAGCTCTTCAGCCCTTTCTTTTATTACTGTCTGAACTATATATTCTAAAAACTCTTCCGCCAGATCCATATTATCATTCAAATCATTAAACGCCACCTCCGGCTCAACCATCCAGAACTCAGTCAGATGGCGTCTTGTTTTGGATTTTTCCGCTCTGAATGTCGGACCAAACGTATAAACTTTTCCGAGAGCCATCGCGCCCGCCTCGGCATACAACTGTCCTGACTGCGTTAAATATGCCTTGCCAAGATCAAAGTAATCGGTGGAAAATAATGTGGACGTCCCCTCGCAGGCAGCCGGAGTAAGTACAGGAGAATCCATCAGCGTAAAACCGCGGTCATCAAAAAAATCGCGCACAGCTTTTATTATTCTGTGTCTTACTCTCAGGATTGCCTGCTGCCTGGGGCTTCTTAACCAGAGATGGCGGTTATTCATTAGAAACTCAATGCCGTGCTCCTTTGGAGTAATCGGATAATCCCTCGATTCAGAAATCAGTTTAACATCCGCTGCATCAAGCTCATAGCCGCCGGGAGCTTTCGGATTAATCTTTACCCTGCCCGTAATCTCAAGAGAACTTTCCTGCCCCATTTTATCCGAGACTTCAAATACTTCCGGAGTTACATTTCCCTTAATAACAACGACTTGAAGGAATCCTGTTCCGTCCCTGAGTATAATGAACCTGATTTTACCGCTGCTTCTTTTATTATAAAGCCAGCCTCTCAGGGTTACAGTCTGGTCAGCATACTGTCCGAGGTCTTTAATATAAATGGTTTGCATTATATTTTCTGTTCTATTAATTTAATACGCAAATATAAGCAGGCGTTCAATAAAAGGCAAAGATTAAGGCAAAGGCAAAGATTAAGGCAAAGGCAAAGGCAAAGATAAAGATAAAGATAAAGATAAAGATAAAGTTAAACACAACAGATTCCGCGGGGTTCTCTTTACCTCTGCCTTTACCTTTTCCTTTACCTGTCTAATGACCTGCGTTATCATCGCTCACTCTCTCCCTGCCCTGATTCGTGGAATCCGTTAATACAATAAATCCGGGTACATTATTGCATATTCATAAGTAAAAAACTATATTTAGAAAAGAAACTAAATAATTCCTATGGATAAAGACAAACAGATAAAGTACTGGCTTACCGGCGCTGAGCACGATTGGGAAACTGCAGGGGACATTTATGATTCAGGTAAGAATTTTCATTTTTGTCTGTTCCTGTGTCATCTGGTAATTGAAAAACTGCTGAAAGCTCTGGCTGTAAAAGCAATTAATGATTTTCCTCCAAAAACTCATAATTTATTACGGCTGGCAGAGCTTGCCGGACTTCAGATTACACCTGATGATATAAAATTGCTTGAGGAGCTAAATAAATTCCAGATGGATACGCGTTACCCTGATGAAAAATTCACTCTGTATAAAATGGCTACACTTGAATTTACTACTGAACGAATATTAAAAATAGAGATGTTTAGAAAATGGCTGATATCCCAAATATTGAAATAATCGAGACAGTAACTCGTTATTTACTGCGCGTTAATGAGAAGTTTAATATCGAGAAAGCTTATATTTTCGGTTCTTATGCAAAA
>Ga0194060_10001062_pt1 | contig 19888 bp, 19 predicted proteins | sample SepL225m_MetaG_FD_163427 | JGI IMG/M metagenome (GOLD analysis project Ga0194060, IMG submission 163427) | Anoxic zone freshwater microbial communities from boreal shield lake in IISD Experimental Lakes Area, Ontario, Canada - Sep2016-L222-5m | ecosystem: Environmental > Aquatic > Freshwater >... | reverse complement strand
GAAATTGCCCCAAAGGCACCTGCTGCTACTGCGATTGCTGCTGCTTTTTTGAAATTCATCTCTGTTCCTCCTGTTTTGTTGGATAGTTACCTTGTGTTGACTGCTACGTGAAAACGTGTTGCCTAATAAAACCTCTCCTTTCAGTTATTTGATTTCGCCAAGCTTCTCTCTTTTGACTATGGTAACCATTCTCCGGAGACGATTGATCCCGAACTTGCAGGCATCGAATGTTTCGTTGCTGTTGGGAGAGCTGGCGGCTACCAGAGAGATGATGTCGCCAACCGCAAGGTGCCCGGTTCGACGGATTAAGAGAACATCCTCCAACTTCCAGAAGCGTTCGAGCTCAACGGCAATATTCTCCATCTCCTGAATGGCATCCCCAACAGCCTTGTATTCAATTGAGGTGGTGGACTTGCCTGAACAGGCCTGCTTTTTGACTACAGCATAGTGGAACACCACGGAACCGGAAAAGGCCGAGCAGATAGAATGATAGACTGCTGCCGGATCAATGGGACTTTCAACTAATTTGACCATACAAACGGCTCCCTTTCGAATAACAAAAAAACGCCCTGTCACTTGATAAAAAGGAGCACAAACGAACCACGGAGGGGTGGACGTAAGCGGTAAGATCCCCTTTTCAAAGGAGGGCGGCGCTGTTTCCGGCGACACCCGCAGGGCGTACGCCATGAGGAGATTCTCCTTTTAGGCGTAACGACTCGGAGACTGGTTAAATGTGTGGGATATAAATACAAAAAGCCCCTTCTCAAATAAGAAAAGGGACCTGGGCAAACCACGGGAGTGGATTGTCAAGCACAAATTCCCCTTTTCAAAGGAGGGCGGCGCTGTTTCCGGCGACACCCACAGGTCGTGCACCATGAGGATTTTTCCTTTTAGGCGTAACGACTCGGAGACTGGCTAAAAATGTAGCAGGACAGTAACGGGATCAGCTTACACTGTCAAGCTGAAATTAAGTTCTCAAATTAAAATATTTTTTGAAGCAGTGTCACTTATCACAATCAGAGTACCCGGCGATGGACAATGGACCAGTGCCTGAGGAAAGCTGGCATATGGCTGCCTACAACTCCGGCCGTCAGCACAGTCATAACGATGACCAGATGATGCCAGTTAACAAGACGAGCGAATGGTACCTCCCAGACAAAACCTCCAAACAGGACGCTTGATATCCCAAGGTGACAGCTTCGCAAGATGAGGTCTACTACCTTGGACCAACCGGAGGCTTTTTTCTTGTCAGCCCTGCTGTTTTGACTGATCTCCATGCTTCTCTTATTCCTTGAGCTGCATAGACTTGAGGTCGAGAAACTCCTCCAGCCCGTAACGACCCAATTCCCGACCATACCCGGACTGTTTGCAGCCGCCGAAAGGAGCGAGCAGATTGAAGCCGCCTCCGTTTATATCCACCTGACCTGCCTTGAGACGACGGGCTAAATGGGCTGCACGTTCTGCGTCACCCGACCATACAGCAGCAGCAAGGCCATATCGGGTGCCATTGGCTATCTGAACGGCATCCTCATCGTCCCGATACGTCATGATTGAGAGCACCGGGCCGAAAATTTCCTCCCTGGCGATGACCATATCCGGGGTTACTCTGCCGAATATGGTCGGACGGACGAAAAAGCCGTTCTTCAGGCCATTCGGCGGCTCAATGCCACCTGTCAGCAGTTCGGCTCCCGCTTCAATACCTTGCCCGATAAAGTCGCGCACCCGCTCCCGCTGAGCCGCTGAAACAAGCGGCCCAAGCCGTGTCTTATCGTCCATCGGGTCACCCGGCGCATACGCCGAGGCTGCGGAGAGTGCCAAAGCTGCAGCTTCTTCATAACTGGACTCATGTACCAGCAGGCGTGTCTGCGCGTTGCAGGTCTGGCCGGAATTGATAAAGCAGGCTCCGACGACGCTTTTGACCGCCGTCGGCAGGTCGGCGTCATCTAGCACAACTGCGGCAGACTTGCCTCCCAGTTCCAGCGTTACCCGCTTAACCAAAGCGGCTGCCAGCTCCGCGACCCTGCGACCGGCACGGAGCGAGCCGGTAAATGAGATCAGAGCCGTATCAGGGTGGCGCACCAGATACTCACCGATCTCCTCACCGCTGCCGGTTACCAGATTGAATACTCCGGCCGGAACCCCGGCATCGTGAATTATTTCAGCCAGAATAAAGGCGGGGAGCGGCGCAACTTCGCTCGGTTTAAGGACAACGGTACAACCCGCCGCCAGTGCAGGCGCAACCTTGGCTACTACCTGATGCAGCGGATAGTTCCACGGAGTGATGCAGAGTGCAACTCCGGCGGGTTCGCGTACAACAAGGGAGTTACCTATCCGCTCCTCGAAGGGGTACCCGGCGAGCAGTTTGATATAGCTATCCAGGACAGCGACCGGCAGGCCGGCCTGAATGCGGCGTGACAGCTTGAGCGGCATGCCGACCTCACCTGTTATAGTGTGGGCGATCTCTTCGGCTCGCGACGTGAGTCCCTCCAGTATCCTGGACAGATAGCTGGTACGCTCCGGCACTGATGTCCGTGCCCAGGTAGCGCTGGCAGCAACCGCTGCTGCAACCGCTCTGTCGGCGTCGGCGTGAGTAGCAGCCGGAACCCGCCCCAGCACCTCTTCGGTAGCCGGGTTGATAACGTCAAATACTTCAAGGCCGGACGCGGTGACCCATTGTCCATTAATATACAGTTTCGTGCGTTCAATCATAAAGCCCCCTATTACAGTCCGTTTAATATCTCCAGTCGCTTGGCACGATACTCTTCTGCAGTGATCAGTCCTTTCTCCTTCAATTCGTTGAGTGTAACCAGACGTTCCGCCGGGGTGCGTGTGTCGCTCGACTGTTTTACCGGCTGAACAGGTATGGAGTCAGTTGTTGGAACACTCTTAACCGCAACCGGTTGCGGAGGAATTGCTGCGCGCCATTTATCGCTGAATGTCACCCAATCTTTTCTGACCAGATTATAACGGTTCTCTTCTGGTTGTGACAGAAGCTTCCATTCACCATCCAATGGTGTCTGCCTGTTTCCCGGTGTAAGTGGAGATAGGCGCCGGTCTTCCCGTTCATTGAAATCTTTTCTGGCGAAACCGAAAATAATATTGAAGTAACCGTCCTTGTAAAAGGCGCGTCCTGTTGTCACCTTGGGGCGTCTGGCAAAACCGAGCGATGTTTTGTGCAGTCCTATGATCGCGAAGATCACGTCTTCGCCGGGAGCCGCTTTTTGGAATCCCTGAACAATCTGAGGGATTAGTTCCACAAGAGATTCACTTAAAAAGAGTTTTTCCGGCTTTGCACCTTCAGCAGAAATGAATTCGATTGAGGCAAGCATCGCAGACAGCCGCTCCGGGAGGATTTCGACCGGATGGTTGTTTGGCGGCGCAGTTCCTATGGAGCTTCTGTCCTGTTGTACCAGTGACACAAATTGGTCACGGCTCTGCCATAGCTGCCGCCCTTCAGAAGCCTGTGAAACAGAGGAACAGATAAGCAGTAGCAACGAACAAGTTAGAGATATAAAGCGGTAACGAACAGTTTTCATACGGTCTCCGGGTAATAAAATATCGTCATAACACGCAAATATTGCGCCAATTCCACACAAAAAAACAGGGGCACCGAAGTGCCCCCATTCATGTCTCGTCTCGCGTTTTTCGGTAGCTTTACCGCTCCGGTTGCCGTGCCGCTCTGGGCATGCTGGCTGTTGTTATGAAAGCGCGCTTCGAGTATGGAAAAACAGAATCATGCCATTAAAAAGGGAGCTTGCCATAACCCATTAAGCCGAACGCCGGTGCCAGCAGGCAGGTGAATGTCAGGACAATGAACATGGTGGCAGCAACTTTTGGATTGATCTTGCCGTAGGTCACGCCGGTTACGGTAAAACAGATAACAACGAAAGTCAGATTCATGAATGCCAGATATGGAACAACGCCGATGATGGTTTTGCCATCAGGCTTTACTCCTCCGCCGGTGGCGTAGAGGAATGCGTAAACTGCGCAGACGATGCCGACGAGCAGTGCGCCGTTACCGACGGTGCGCAGATCTTCAACGCCGGTCAGAAGGGCATGGCCGGTCTGCATATACACGACGCCGAATACGAACAGAAGTCCTGCGGTAAAGGGATCGGTAAAGACTGCCGCCTGCAGTGTTGCACCGATTACAACCAGAACACCAACAACCATGCTGACAAATCCGGTGCTTTTGGCTTCGCCGTAACCGAGGAAGAACATACCAACAGGGATCCACATGATACTGATTAATACGAGTAGTGCTAACGTCATGACTTCCTCCTTGAATTTCATAACAGTCCCTCTCCCGGCTAAGCCGGGAGGGGAGCAAAGGGATACTTATTCGGCTGTGGTCGGATCGATCATACTACGGACTTCAGACACGCTGTTGGCCGGAAAGCCGCCCTGTGTTGCGTGTTCAAGTACCATTTCCTTGTTTGGGGCAATATAGATGCAGTAAATCTTGTCGTCGGTCACATAGCTCTGTACCCACTGAATCTGCGGGCCAAGCCCGGTCAGCACGCTGCATGACTTCTGAGAGATAGCCTGCAAAGTATCGGCCGGTAATTGTCCTGCGCCTGGTAGTTCACGTTCAATTACGTACTTAGGCATGATTGCCTCCTTTGTCAGTTAAAGTTCTCTCTCTGTTACCAGAAAAATGTTGAGCCGAGTGCAAACTGGTTCGATGTCTGTGTTTTACTGTCCATCCAGGTATTCTTGGCGTTGGTGTATTCGACGGTAAACTTGGTGAAGCTGTTGAAAGCGTAAGTAACGGATGCAGTAGCAGCTCCCTGGGTTTCGACTGGTGAGGTTGCGGCTTTTTTGTCTGCGTCACTCTCCTGCTGGCGAGACTGACCGTAGTTAACTCCAAGCGTGACCGCAGGGGTCACAGCGTAGGTAGCCTGGGCGAGGAAACCCAAGTGGGTTCTCTCTTTGCCAGCTGCGTCAGTTGAAGTTGATCCAAGGAAGTCGCCGTCCTGTACGCTGACCATGCCGAGTCCTTTACCGTAATATCCTGAAGCCATAAGGCCGAGCCCGTTCATTGACACGCTGGCGCCGCATGCTGCACCAGTAGAAGTGTTATTTTCGCCATGTCTGGCGACTTTTACGTCATCGCTACGGGTACTGCTCTGATAAAGCCCGGAAAGCCATCCCTGAACTGCAGTGCCGCCAAATTTACCGGCATATGAAAGCTCTGCCTCAAGACGTGGCGAATTGGTTTTACCGGTATCTGCACTTACTTTGTAAGGCTCTCCTATTGAGACGGCAACCTTAGTTCCTCCCATGTCCGGGGTTGTATAACGGAACTGCGGGCCAAAGTTTGTATAAAGATAGCCGTAGCCGATATGGCCGAGAGTTGTGTTGCCTTTGAATGCGGCGCCGGGTACGACGCCAGAACCGAGGAGCGTCATGTCATTGAGGATATTTTTGCCCTGAAAGAGGTTGAGGGCGCGACCGACAAGCAGTTCTCCGGCAGATCCTTTAGCGGTGTAGAAGAATTCGCGGAAGTCTATATTCGGGTTTGTATTGAAGCGATCACTATTTGCACTGTTCTGAAGAGCGGGATAAATACCAACTCTTACCGACGAGTCGACTCCGTTAGTGGTTGGGGCCTTGACATTGAAGGCTATTACCGATGGCAGCAGGCCGATGCCCATACCAAAGCGGCTATCATTCTTAGCTTCATTGCCGCCGACACTCAGCAGACTTAATGCACGTGCGCCAGTTGGTAGTTTCTCCGTCGATGTGTAGTACGAGAAGAGGTCGACAATTCCGTCGGTACTGAATTCCCAGCCGTTTGCTCCGCCGACAACAACTGCTGCGTTCGCCGGTGCGGTAGCAGCCATTGATGTCGCTGCAATAAGTCCTAAAACCACTAATGTTTTTTTGTTCATAATAAATTCCCCCATTTTTTGTAAAGTATGTTTCTGAAATTGAATTACCATCTTCGTTTCAACAAATTTTTTTGTTCACGCTCGTTGGCAGCAAATTTGCCGTTTCTCCTTTCCATGGATTATGTATTTCAAAGTCAGCGAGACGTCTGCAACTGCAGTGCCAAAAATAAAACATTGGTATTGTCATTGTATATTAGATAGTTATCGTACTTAGGCAGTTACGAAGCAAGTTTTGGTATATTGTAGATAAACGGGACATATTTTGTAACATACTGAATTTATGACGTGATACGATAGTGAGGCATTGTTCTACACCGTGGAGAATTGTCTCACCACTTTTGTCCTGTTCTGAATATAATAGGATCAAGGTTCTCTGTTGGGCACGGGCATTGCTTGTATATTTATATGGTGGCGTTGTCTGCACAGAACAACTCGGGGGAGCACATTGCACAGTTATAAATTCGAAGTGCCTGAAATAATTTTTGGCAGGGGGATGTTGAGCAACGTGGGGGCGTGTGCCTGCAGGCTTGGCGGCAAAAAAATCTTCCTGGTTAGCGATAAGGGGCTTTTTCATGCCGGCTGGGTTGATCAGGCCATGCGGAGCCTCCTCTATGCCGGTCTTGAATTTGTCTATTTTGATGGCATAACTCCAAACCCGAAGGATCATGAAGTGCAAGAGGGGGTAAAAGAGTATCAGCGCCACGGAGCCGACGTCATAGTTGGGCTTGGTGGTGGCAGCTCTATGGACGCAGCCAAGGCGATCGCCATACTTGTCTCGAACGGTGGAAAAATAACTGACTATGAGGGTTCGGACCTGATGATCCGCCCCCTCCCGCCGCTGGTTCTCTGTCCGACCACCTGCGGCACCGGTTCCGATGTCTCCCAGTTCGCCATAATCAGCGATACCGAGCATCTGCGCAAAATATGCATCATGAGCCGCTGCGTTGCCCCGGATATCAGCCTGACCGATCCGGACACTCTCGCGACTCTGCCGGATGAATTTGTCGGTACTACCGCTACTGATGCACTCAGCCATGCCATGGAGGCGTTCTTTTCGATTGCGTCGACTACGCTTACCGATGTTCACGCAATTAAGGCGTTGCACATTTTAACTGGCAGTTTGGTCGGCGCTGTCCACGAACGAAAACCGGAGGCTCTGGAAAATCTGGCGCGTGCCAGTCTCCACGCCGGTATGGCTTTTTCCAATTCGATGCTTGGCATCGTCCATGCACTGGCGCACCAGATAGGCGGTCTCTATGATGCGAATCATGGCAGTATCAATGCGATTTTGCTTCCCGAGGTGATTCGCTACAATATTCCGGTTGTCACCGATAAGCTTCAGGAACTCGCCCGGGGGCTCGGCCATCGTGCAAACGGAGATATTAGCGCTGCCGGTGAAAAAATTCTGGAAACACTCGACTCGCTTCTGGAAGCAAGCGGTGCTCCTCGCAGTTTGCGCAGTATCGGCGTTCTTCGCAAGGATTTGCCGCAACTGGCACGTCAGGCGCTCAAGGATGTCTGCATCGTCACCTCCCCGCGTGAGGCAGATGAAGAGGATCTTCTGCGCATTCTGGAAAGGGCCTACTAATGGACAAAATTGCCGTTCAAACAAAGATTAATGAAACTTCTCTCGAGCGTCTGCTTGGGCTGAACAGTTCAAAAATCGGTTTTTATGGCGAGGTCAGGCAGAAAATTTACGAACTTGAAACCGCCAATTCTGGACTGCGCAGCAAAAGTAATGAGCTTCAGGCGGTATTCGATTCGATCAGTGACGGCGTCATTATCTACGACAACTACGGCAAAGTGCAGCATCGCAATCATGTCTGCCCACGGTACTTTCCGCAAGAAACCCTGCCGGGCTGTTCTTGTCAGGAACTTTTTCACCCGGAAATAGAATCAGACCACGCTGATTGCCCTGTTGAGCGGGCCCTGACCGGCGAACGGGTAGAGAAGTTAATCTCCTCGATCTCCGCATTCGGAAAAGCCCGCTACTTTGATGTGACCGCCACGTCAATTGAGCATGGCAGGGGAGAACAGAAACGTGTGCTTGTGTTCATACGCGATGTAACCGAAAAACGGATACAGGAACTCCAGTTAATGCAGGCCGAAAAGCTCTCCAGCATCGGACTTCTGGCATCAGGAGTCGCCCATGAGATCAATAACCCGCTCTCGTCTGTTGCGGGCTATGCAGAAGCTCTGCTCCGGCGTTTTAAAAATGAACAGTCGCTGGCTGAAGATCCACGGCTTGAGGATTTTCAAAAATATCTGGATGTGATTGTCAGGGAATCGTACCGATGTAAAGGCATTATCGACAGTCTGCTATCATTCAGCCGCAAATCCGATGGCTCTGTCAGAAATGTAAACATTAATGACATTCTGACCGAGGTGCTCGAACTGGTCCGTTTCAAATCATGTTTTGAGAAGATAGAAGTCAGAACTGATTTTCAACAGGATCTTCCGGAAGTAATCGGTGATCCAACCGGCCTTCGTCAGGTCTGCTTGAACCTTCTTATGAATGCTCATCAGGCAATCAACGGCCCAGGAATCGTTGAAATAACAACCAGAACAACAAAGCTCTCGATGGTTCTGTTTCAGGTTCGTGATACCGGCTGTGGAATCCACAAGGACGTTTTAGAGCAGATATGGGACCCGTTTTTCACAACAAAAAATGTCGGTCATGGCCTTGGCCTTGGCCTCGCGATTTCATACAATATTATCAAACGCCTTGGCGGTAACATCGATGTAGAGAGCCAGGCTGGCAAAGGATCAACATTCAGCGTGAGGATGCCGTCATGTCAGAAATAGTTCGAAATGATACAAAGGTTCTTGTTGTGGAAGATGACAAATCACTGCGTGAACTGCTGCTGATGGAGCTGTTTCGCTCCGGCTACAAGGTTACCGCCACTTCGAGCGGCGAAGAGGGACTGGAAGCGTACCGGGCTGAGATATTCAACGTCGTGCTCCAGGATATACGCATGCCTGGTATGGATGGCGTGGAGACCCTGAAGCTGATGCGTGCCGAGTCAACGATTCCGGAAATTATCATGTTCACCGGCCACGGTACCATTGAGACGGCTGTTGAGTGTATTAAGCTTGGTGCCTATGATTACCTTACCAAGCCGATAAAACTTGATGAGCTTGAGCTTCTAATTGACAAAGCGTGCGAAAAAAATCGCCTGCGCCTGGAAAACATTAACCTCAGAAAAGAGATACAACGATTTGAAAACCACCACATTATCGGCAAGAGCAGTGTGATTCAGAAGGTGTTGGAAACGGTGCAGCGTTGGGGGGTAACCGATGAACATGTACTGATATCAGGAGAGAGCGGCACCGGCAAGGAGCTGGTTGCACGGGCTGTGCATGACGCCAGTCGCCGTGCAAGCAAGCCGTTTGTAACGGTCAATTGTGGTCGCTTCGACGCCAATACCGCAGAAAGTGAACTTTTTGGCCATATGCAGGGTGCGTTCACAAGTGCGAATAAAATGCGGGCAGGCTTGTTCGAACTGGCCGACACCGGCACACTGTTTATGGATGAAGTGTCGGAGATGCCTCTTGATGTTCAGGTTAAGCTTCTGCGCATCCTCGAAACAAGCACTTTCCGCCGCATGGGGGGGAACCACGATATCCGCGTCAACGTCCGTTTCATATTTGCTTCTAACAAAATCCTGGTGGATTGTGTCAGCCGTGGTGAATTCAGAGAAGACCTTTACCACCGGATCAACCTGCTGCCGATCCCACTCCCTCCGCTTCGTCTCCGCTCTGATGACATTATTCCACTGACGTGGTTCTTCATTCAGCAGTGTAACGAGAATGACACCCGGAGTTGGGAAGTTACCGATGAAGCCATGGCTTCACTCATGGCATACCCCTGGCCCGGTAACGTCAGAGAACTGCGCAATACCATACGGAGGGCCTGTATTCTCGCCAATGAGCCGATTATCACGCCGGATCTGTTTCCGTTTGCACCACAAAAAACTGTGTATGTACCGCCACCAAGCGCCGCTCGTGTCGCTGAAAGCGCTGCCTTTACCGCCTCACCACTTTGGGTCGTTGAACGTGAGCATATTCAGAAAGTTCTTGAACTGGTTGAGCAGAACAAGAGTCAGGCCGCGAAGCTGCTTGAAATAGACCGCAAAACTCTTTACAGCAAACTGGAACGTTACGGCTTGGAAACTTAAGGCACCTAATTATGAGACTTCGCGACTCCATAGGTAGAACAATCAACTATTTGCGCCTCTCCGTAACGGATCGCTGCAACCTTCGCTGCAGTTACTGCATGCCGGAGGATGGGATAGGTAAACATGCTCACGGTGACATCCTCAGCTATGAAGAGCTGTACAAGATTGCCTGTGTCGCCGTTTCAATTGGTATCGATAAAATTCGGATAACCGGCGGCGAGCCGCTGGTGCGTAAAGGGATCGTCGGTTTTTTACACCAGTTATCAGAAATACCCCGTTTGAAACAACTGGTGTTGACGACTAACGGGGTACTTCTCGAAAAAATGGCTCTGGATCTTCGCGCAGCGGGGGTGCAGCGACTCAACATCAGCCTTGATTCGCTCAATCCGGAAACCTTTTGCCAGATAACCCGCTGTGGCGACCTCTCCCGGGTCCTGGCCGGCATTGAGACGGCAAGATTGTGTGGTTTCCCGATTAAGCTCAATATGGTAGTAATGCGTGGCATCAATGATCATGAAATTCTCGAATTTGCCACCCTGGTAACGACCTCTGCAACTACCGTCCGTTTCATTGAATATATGCCGGCAATCCGTGAACAGAACTGGCAGAGATATGTGGTTCCCGGCTCAGAAATTCTGGAGCGACTGGCGCAACACTTTACTCTGATTCCCATGGAACAGGCTGAAATGTCTGGCCCGGCTCGAAATTTTCGCATACCCGGAGCTCCCGGAAGCGTGGGTGTAATCACTCCTGTTTCTCATCACTTCTGTTCCGAATGCAACAGAATCAGGGTCACCGCCACGGGGTTGGCCAAGGGATGCCTTTTTGACGAATCACAGCTTGATCTGAGAGACGCATTGCGGTCAGGTTCCAGTGTGCAGCTCGCCCATGTATTGTATTCACTTGTCAACTCAAAGCCGGTGCGACATCAGATGAATTCTGACGAATGCCATCATCAGGCATTTAGTATGGCTTCTATCGGCGGCTGAACGCATATTTTCACCAAAAGGAGGATATATTCATGTCCGGTTCTGTAGTAGCAGTCTGCACCAGCCTCAATAAAGGAGAACGTAAAAAACCGGTCCCAACCGTTGAACTTGTCGTGGAACACGGTATTTTGGGAGATGCCCATGCGGGAGACTGGCACCGCCAGGTTAGCCTGCTTGCCCAGGAAAGTATCGACAAAATGCGGGCCATGGGTTTGTCCGTCAGCGCCGGCGATTTTGCCGAAAATATTACTACTACCGGCATAGATCTTGTCTCGCTACCAATCGGCAGTCGACTCGCACTTGGCCAAGCTCTCCTTGAGGTTACCCAGATTGGTAAGGAATGTCACACGCGATGTGCCATCTTCTATCAGGCCGGAGACTGTGTCATGCCAAAAGAGGGGATTTTCGCCCGAGTGCTTCAAGGTGGCATTGTGGTCCATGATACTCCGATACAGCTTGTTGCCCCTTAGTGTCGCAAGCTCTCTCCGCAAACTCTCCGTAAAAACTTTTTGCCTTGTAATCAGTGTTGCTTTTTGCACCACTTGCCATACGTCACACTGTGTAATTTACTCACAGTGTGGCAAAAAGCTACATTACTGTAGGAGTTAACCTGATTTTGACAACATCTGAGGTTTTACAACAGCTCGACTCGGCAGGCTTACGCCCACCTAAAACAGTGACCCTCGCCATCACCGGCGCCTGCAATCTCAGCTGCCACCATTGCTGGGTTGAAGCGGGCGGACGGACGGCGTCTGACCATGTCCCGGTTCTGCTGCTGAAAAAAATGATTGCGTCAATTAATGCCCTTGGCGGTGAAGGTCTTCGCCTGACCGGAGGAGAACCGCTCTGCCACCCCGACTGGCTGGAACTCATGCGTTTTTCCCGTTCCTCCGGCTTTCGTACGCTAGCCATCCAGACAAACGGAATGCTGTTTACCGATGAACATGTAGCCGCATTACTCGAGTTGGATTTTCCGGGACTTTCAATCCAGATCAGTCTGGACGGGGCGAATCAGGCGGCTCACGATCTGGTGCGAGGCGCAGGCGCTTGCGCGAGTACGCAGGCTGGAATTCTGAAACTTGTACGGGCGGGGCTTGCAGGACGTATTTCGCTCTTCATGACTGAGATGCGCCACAACCTGGAAGAGATTCCTGCACTACTGGAATTTGCCGACAGCATGGGTATCGGTTCCCTCAGCAGCGGCACCCTGGTTCTTCAGGGGCGGGCGACTGAGGGCTCAGTTGTTGCGCCTCCTGATAGCCACCAATATATGCGCCTGCTGGAGCGCTACGACACCGAGCAACAGTTCCGTGAACTCTATAAAAAAATCGGTACTGTTGCAGCACTGGAGTGGCGGAGTGATCATGCTGCCCGACAGGAGTGCTGCACGTTTATTGAAAACCCCTATATCACCGCTTCCGGTAGAATCTACCCCTGCCTGTTATGCCATACGGATGAGTTTTCAGTTGACAGCGCTTATGAAAAAGGACTGGCCGCAGCTCTTGAAGAAGGTATTCCCCTCTGGTCGTCTCTGCTCCAAATCAGCCGCACCCGCGCCGAATCCATGCCGGAATGCCATGATTGTTTCGGTAGAGAGCTCTGCGCTGGAGGCTGCATGGGGCGTGCGTTGGGAAGTTGCCGGAACCTTCACGCAGCAGATGACCGCTGCGGAGTGAGACGGGCGATCTATGAGCTGCCTCACCTGTGTTGAAATTCCCCACTGTAGACAAAATCCATATCCGAAAAAGTACCTACTGTGGATAATATTATATAAAAGTGTTCCATATCACCCCGCACCCACCACCCGCTTGACGACGCTCCCACTGAAATAAATTATAACTAACTGTAATTATACGATAAAAAAAGTTGGCATCCAACTTGCTAAAGCTATAATCAGCTCAACCATGATGAAACTTGACTTTTAAGCAACGGTTCATCTGCCGCAGAGAGAGAGATGATCATAAAACCAGGTTATGAGGAGGTGGGAACTAAATTTTTGAAAGGACAGATGTAGTGGTTACTGTAAACAGTGCAATGTAATTAATCCAACTCAAAGGCAGCACACACCCAAAAAGGAGGTAGTACCCATGTCACACAACAGAGATTTAAAACGGACCCTTACCCAGCAGAGAACCGAATATCCGATTAAAATGCAACACGCCTATCCTTCCGTAAATATCGGTTGGGGTGCACACACGATGGTTGGCAATGATGCTATAGCACTTGGTATGACTAATGCCTTGATCGTCACTACCGGTCTTCGCGGTACCGGTATCGTAGAGGCAATCCAGGGCATTCTGAAAGCTGCCGGTGTGGCTTCCGAGCTGTTTGATAAAGCCACTGCCAATCCGAAAGACCATGAAGTCATGGCTGGTGCTAAAATGTTGGCCTCCGGCAAATTTGACGGCCTCATAACTCTGGGCGGCGGCAGTTCCACTGACTGCGGCAAGGCCATCAAACTTGTTTACAGCCATGACGGTCAGGACGTTCGTTCCTTTGAAGGCGCATTTAAGGCCACAAAAAAGAACAAGATTCCCCATCTTGCTATAAACACCACTTCAGGAACCGGTTCGGAAGTCTCCTGTTTCTCGATCATCAATCACACCGAGAAGATGTACAAAATGGCTCTGTTTGATCCAAACTGTACGCCTAGTAAATCCGTTAACGATCCGCTGCTTCACCAGTGCATGACCCAGGAACTTGTCGCTTACACAGGTATGGACGCGCTGACCCATGCTGTAGAAGCCATAGCTTCGCGTCTCTGCGTACAGTCTGCCTACGGCCCGGGCCTCTGGGCTATCACAGAAATTTTTCAGAATCTTCGTCAGTCTGCTGCTAATCGTAACAACGACAGAGCTGTCGAGCAGATGGTATGGGCTGAAATGGCAGCTGCCTACAGCTTCAACAGTGCCGGTCTCGGAATCGTTCACTCAATGGCTCACGCCATGGGTGGACTCTACGACGCTCCGCACGGCCTCTGCAATGCCATCGCCCTGGTAGATGTCTGCAATTACAACCTGCCTGCCTGCCCCGAGCGTTTCAAAATGATGGCTAAAGCTGCCGATATTAATGTTTGCGGCCTCTCTGATTACAAAGCCGGCGAGAAGTTCATCGAAGCAATTCAGGAGCTCAAGGACGAATTGTTCATTACCCAGCGTTTTGCCGACCTCGGCCTGCAGGAAAAAGATCTCGACGGGCTTTCCAAATTTGCCGCCAATGACATCTGCACCGAAGGCAATCCGAAGGATGTCGGTTTCCACGAGATGAGAGCGGTATTTGCTGGTTGTATGTAATAATGTAACCTTGTAATCACACCCAGTGTTCCTCCACTGATGTTATGATATGCCGCTGGCTCCGAAGGGTTGCTGCCCCTCACCGGAAGCCAGCGGTTTTTTTATTTAATAATCCAGGAAAAAACATTTTCCCCGAAAAGATATTTACCGCAGATTACGCCGAGGAAAATCAGAAGGTTAATCCCATAAAGCGACTCATCTTATTGGAGACTCCAATAATTACAATAACTACTCGCTTTCTCGCCTGGAGGTTCCTAATTTTGTTTGCGTTCCTCGGTGTCCTCTGCGCTGAAACAGCCGTTTGTAGGAGAAAACACCTTTAAATCGGCGCAAAGATTGCAGAAGAAGATTCCAAAATTCAACGATACGAGGTCATTAATGATAACCGAACAGGGAATCAAAGATTTTCTCCGCAGTAGTGGCTATATAGCCGACAGTGACATTGCAACGGCTGTATTTCTGGCTCTGCGAATGGAGAAGCCGATTCTGATAGAAGGGCCGCCTGGTGTCGGAAAAACCGGCCTGGCCAAAGCACTGTCATCCTCTCTCGATTTTCCGCTGGTTCGCCTGCAGTGTTACGAAGGGATCGACGAAGGTAAGGCGCTCTATGACTGGGAATACGGCAAACAGTTGCTCTATACCCAACTGTTGCGAACCCAGCTTGACAACTACCTCTCGGTATCGGCTGATCTGCGCGAAGCAGTGGAACGTCTGGCTGCCGAGGAGAGTATGTTTTTTTCCATGAACTTTCTCGTCCAGCGACCGATACTGCGCAGTTTTTTGTCTGAAAAGCGCTCACTGCTCCTGATCGATGAGATCGATCGTTCCGGTGATGAGTTTGAAGCTCTGCTGTTAGAGTGTCTGAGCGATTTTCAGGTTTCGGTTCCCGAATTGGGTGTAATTGAGGCCAAAAGAAAACCATTGGTGATCCTGACCAGTAACGGTACCCGCATGATTTCGGATGCCTTGCGCCGCCGTTGCCTCTATCTCTACATCGGCTATCCTGATCTTGACCGTGAAGTAGCCATAATCAGAGCCCGCTTTCCCCAGATATGTGAAGAACTTGCACACCAGATTGTCTCCTTCCTGCGAAAGGCGCGTGAATTGAACATGCGAAAACCTCCGAGTGTCTCTGAAACCCTTGACTGGGCCAACGTGCTTACCATTATGAATGCGTCGAAGCTCACGAGGGAAATGCTAGATAATACCGTGGGAGTAATTGCCAAGCACCAGGCTGACTTGCAGATGGTGAAGGAGCTTGCCGCTCAGGAATTGAGGTAGCCATGGAAACGGTTGTCACCCGTTTTGTTCATGCTCTGCGGAAAGAGGGAATCAGGGTTTCTCCGGGTGAATGCCTTGATGCTGTGCAGGCTCTTGGTTTCGGCGGTGTTGAAGGGAGAGAGAAGGTAAGAGCTCTACTTCAGGTAACTCTGGTGAAGAATGTCAACGATATAGCGTCTTTTAATGGAGTTTTTGACTTTTTTTTCAGCCAGCAGGAGGAAAATCCCTTCTTTATCAAGCCGGAAGATCTGATGGGGGCATATTTCCACATCGTCGAGGGGGAAGAATTCACTGACGAGATGCTGGAAAAGCGCCAGGATCGTCCGAGTCTGTTATCCGGAGCTCAGGAACTGACTGCCGAAGATCTGAAGAACCTCGACTGGCTTAAAGATCTCGAAGATGATTCAGACGGTCCGGAGATTCAGGTCAGAATGAAAGGGTTCAAAGGTAAGAACAAAGCCCCCAAGCCTTCTGAATTCAACCTGCTGAATCTTCCTTCTGCCGCATTCAGCAAAAGTTGGAGCAAAGAGAGCAACTCTGCCTTTACCCCCGAAGAGATTGCCGACATGCATGAAGTCGTGTCACGTATGCTGATCCGCATCCGCAAAGACGTCCGCAGGGTCAAGGAAGAGCAGAGTCGCGGTAAACTCCACGTAATCAGGACGCTTCAGAAAAACTACCGTAACGACATGGTACCGTTTCTCGTATCCCTGCGACGCAAAAAGAAGGTCAGACCCAGATTGGTGGTACTGTGTGACGTCAGCTTCTCTGTCAGTTATGCCTCCCGTTTCATGCTGCTCCTGTTGCATACCCTGCATAACCGCTTGATGGAGGTACGCAGTTTCATCTTTAACCAGGAACTGGCGGAAATTTCCAATCTACTCACAAACATGCCGGTGAATGGTCTTCTGGAAGTAATCGATAGTGGCTCGCTCGTCGATATGGATGAAAACAGCGATTATGGCAAGGTCCTGGTCAACTTCAAGAAACGGCACCTGGAAAGCATGCGTGGCAATCCGACCGTCATAATTCTTGGCGATGCACGCAACAACTACAACGAAGCCAATGAATGGGTGATGGATGAAATACGGGAAAAGTCGGGCTACCTGCTCTGGCTTACCCCGGAGGATCGCGAAACCTGGCAGAGGGGCGACTGCCTGATTGAACAGTACGGCGCTTACTGTGACAAGGTGGAGTATGTCAAGTCAGTTGATGAGCTGAGTGTTATTCTAGAGGATCTCTTTCGCAGCATCTATACTGACCTTGCCCCGCGGAAACGCCGCAACAGGGATGAAAGGGACACTATTGAGGAACCGGTTGACTACAAGGACTACTATAAACAGGCCAAAGCTATGGTACATCATGATCACAGGATGCAGTTGAATCCGAGCAGTGAGGCGTGGCGCAAACACTTTGGTACTTTTTATCAGAAAAAAAGATGAGACCGCCATTATGCCCGGTGTGCATGGAATAACCCGGTATACGCCATCGGCAGACATTCAGAGATCAGGAGGAATACATGGGCTGCGACGTTAAAAATCATCAGAACCATATGTGTGTTTTGAAATCGAAGGGATTGAATGACTGTATTGAAAAATTTTCTGACCATCCTACCGTTGAATGCAAAAAGTGCGGGGCAAAAGCAAATAGCCCGAAACATCTCTGCACAGCGCACCTGGGTGATTGGGCAGCTAATGTCGAGTGAGGTAAAGTTTTTTCAGGAACACAATTTATAAACCAGCATGAGAGGAATATAACCATGTCGAATCAAGACGCAGCAGTACTGGAAGAAACAAAGGCATATTTCAGCGTTGAAAAGTTTCATAAAACCAGAGAGAAGGCTCAGGAGGCTGTGAGCAGAATAGTTGACCAGGTTCAGGTCGGGATGCTGGAAGAAGATGCCAACGCTATGGTGGTCGCGACATTGCGTGAAATGGGCTCAACCCAGGCTTTTCATGCACCGTATATTCGCTTTGGCACCAATACCGTTAAAACCTTTGGCGCTGATTCTGACCCGGGAATCTGTCTTGGTGAAAATGACATCTTCTTTATCGATGTTGGTCCGGTCTGGGATGGCTATGAAGGTGATGCCGGTGAGACGTTTTTGACGGGCAATAATCCTGAGATGAAGCGCTGTGCCTTAGACGCCCAGAGAATTTTTCAGGCGGTTGAGAAGAAATGGAAAACGGAGTTGGCCAGCACCGGAGAAGAGCTGTATAAATATGCTGATCTGATGGCACAAGAGCTGGGATGGGAGTTGAATCTTGATTTAGGAGGCCACCGTCTGGGAGACTACCCAAGTGGCGACCACTATGCAGGCCCGCTCTCCGAAATCACCTTCCATCCGTCGCCAAACCGGTGGATGGTTGAGATACATATACGTCACCCTGAACATCTGTTTGGTGCCTTCTACGAAGACCTGCTAATGGTAGAGGAAGCTGTTAAGGTACCGGAAATTGCCATTCAGGAAGTACGCGAAACAGGTTCCTGCGGCGGGTACTAAAAGGAGCGTTAACATGAGTCGCATGTTGCTTGCACCAGGTCGTTATGTTCAAGGGGCAGGTGCCATCAAGGAAATCGGGCTGCACACATCCCGGATCGGAACCAACGCCCTGGTAATTGGCGGGAAGACCGCATTGTCGCTCTGTGGCGGGGATATCACGGCCAGTTGTGCTGAAAAAGGTATTCCCTGTCATCAGGAATGTTTCCAGGGGGTATCCTCGTCCCGGGAAATCAGTCGGCTTGCCGGGATCGCGACAGCGCAGGGAGCGGATGTCATCATCGCGCTGGGCGGCGGAGCTTCTATTGATGCCGGCAAAGCGGTGTCGCATGAGATGAAGTTGCCGGTAATTATCGTACCGACCGTTGTTTCGACTGATGCACCCTGCTCTGCGTTGTCGGTTATTTACACCGAGGACGGGGCTTTTGAACGCTACCTGTTCTTGCGAAAAAATCCGGACTGCATTCTGGTTGATACGACACTCGTCGCCAATTCGCCAGCAAAATTCCTCGTAGCCGGAATGGGCGATGCCCTTGCTACTTTCTGGGAATCCGACACCTGTTTCAGAAGCGGAAAACCAAATCCCCTTACCGGCGGGGCTCTGCCGACACTGGCAACGAAGGCGCTGGCGCGACTCTGCTACGAAACATTACTGGAGTGCGGTCTTCAGGCCATGTTGGCTGTTGAAAGGAATGTCGTAACACCGGCGGTTGAAGCGATTGTAGAGGCAAATACCCTGCTGAGCGGCTTGAGTTCGGAAAACGGGGGGCACGCCGGAGCGCACTCCATCCATAACGGTTTGACGACTCTGAAGGTTGCAGGACGGAAACTTCATGGCGAAAAAGTAGCCTTTGGAGTGCTTGCCCAACTGGTGCTGGAAGGGCGGCCATCAAGTGATATCAGAGAAGTGCAGAATTTCTGCTGCAGCATCGGGCTGCCGCTCTGCCTGGCGGATCTTGATATTATCAACCCCACTCCGGAGGAGATCAGTCAGGTGGCTGCCGCTGCTGTTGTTGCCGGAGAAACCATCCATTCAACCTGGTTTCCCGTTTCTGCCACTATGGTAGAAGCGGCGATCATGGCCGCTGACGCCCTCGGCACACGGTACAAAAAGGACCTGAACTCATGAATCCCCGTGCTGTCTCGAAGATGTCGGATGTTAGCGTCCTTCGCGAAGACGTCGATGGGCGACAATTCAATCAGCAACGACAAATCCTTCAGCATGAGTTGAGCATGCAGATAGATGAGCTGCAGCGTGCCAATCATGAGTTGGAAGCGTCGCGGAATAAATACGCCATGCTCTACGACTGCGCCCCTGTCGGCTATTTTACCTTTGACCGTGCGGGCGCAGTCCGGAGCGTTAACCTTACCGGCGCAACCCTGTTGGGATGTAAACGTACTGTTTTGATCAATCGGCTTTTCGAGAAATTTGTCGCTACCGAAGATCGCTTTATGTTCGTCGATTTTCTCCGGCTTGTTTTTCTGGGGCGGGATAAAATGACCTGCCGGGTGAAGCTCTCCATTAAAGACCAGCCGCCGCTGCATGTGCGGATAGAGGCGATGACAGCGGGGATTCGTGATGAGTGCCATGCGGCGATGGTGGACATCACGGAACGCAAGGAGTGGGAAGAGTACCTGCGGGAGAGCGAGTACAACCTCTCCAAGGCCCAGTCGATGTCACATGTCGGCTCGTGGCGGTCCGACCCTCTGTCCGGCGAATTGCGTGTTTCAGATGAACTTCTACGTATTATGA
>Ga0194060_10001061_pt1 | contig 19903 bp, 21 predicted proteins | sample SepL225m_MetaG_FD_163427 | JGI IMG/M metagenome (GOLD analysis project Ga0194060, IMG submission 163427) | Anoxic zone freshwater microbial communities from boreal shield lake in IISD Experimental Lakes Area, Ontario, Canada - Sep2016-L222-5m | ecosystem: Environmental > Aquatic > Freshwater >... | reverse complement strand
AACCGCGCGTAGTAATGATTTCCGGATTTGTCGGTCATCACCAGGCGTTTCGAACGGACGCCGGCTGGCACGGTCGGCTCGAAAACGCTCTCGCGCAGAAGGCCGAACGCCTCGCTTCCGGAACGAACGAGCAGTTCGAGAGGCTTGAGCGGCGATGAGGCTCCCGCGACGGAATACCAGTTGACGGAGCGTCTCAGGAGAGGGGTCATCCCGTCCTTGTCGTTCGCCAGGGACATCTTCTTCGCCTCGGCGAACCCGACCCGCTTGATCTGCTCCGCGAATGAGAAGATGTGCGCCGCGAGCAGTACCTCCCGAAGGAACAGGACGGCAAGAGGCCTTCCCGACTCGCGCAGGGCGTTGTACGCCCGCGTCACCAATCGATGGAACCGCTCGGCCATTCGATCGTAGTCGCGAAGCCTCCCGGCCTTCAGGTGGCCGCCGGACGCGTCCAAATGCTTGCGCATCCTGATGACGGTCGCCCACAGCGCGCTCTGGAACGCCCCGTCGAACACCCCGGCCGACTGCATCAGGCTGATGAGGGCGAAGTGATCGTCCCGGTCGACGACGTTGGTCGTGGACGGGGCAAACTCCTCATAGGGCTCAAGCGCCGCCGCAGCGCGGACGAACGGTTCGAAGACGAACGCGGGACATTCGCCCGGAAAGGAAAGGATCTCGGCGACGGAACTGCGTTTCATGAGGGCTCCAAAGGGCTTCCGTGCGCGTAATGCGCTCGGAGTCGAGACTGTGTACCCCGTTGTGACGATTCCGTCAAGATGAAACCAAAAGCCACTGACCGTTCGATCAGTGGCTTTTTCCTTAAATTACGCCGCAATTTCCACGTCCGGAAACGTCGCGGGCTGATGGAAGTCCGGCTCATTTCCCGGGACCGCGCTGAGCGCGAGATGCGTGCCCCCGAGGATCGCGAACGCGTTCATCTTCGTGATCGTCGCGGGCAGCGCGTCCCACGGGATCGTCATCTGGGTCTGCCAGGTGCCCGGCGTGGCGCTGCCGTGGCGGTGGTCGAACTCTCGGCCGGCGAAATCGTTCGAACGGTGGCGGACATCGTCGAACGCGAGGACAAGGTAGTGGCCGCCCGCGCCGATCTCGACTTCCGAGTACCTTCCGTCCGCGCCGACGAAGAACAGCTCGACCACGTCGTAATCCCACAGTCCGTCGAACCGCGAGTCGACCGGGGCGTTCGGGACCCGCTGGTCATCGAGGATCGTCGCGTGGACGCGAATGCTCAAGCCCGCCGTCGCCTTCTGAATCCAAACTTCCGTGTGCAGCCTGGAATCGCCGCAGGGCGATCCGTCCCACATTTTGTCGACGGTAAAGTACAGAGAGTCGGGGACGTTGGGAACGGTCATCTTGTCCATAGAACGATGGGATTGCTTCGCTCTGATGAGCTCGCAATGACAAAGGATTATTGGCGAATTGGCATCACGAGGTACAGGTGCGCGGCGTTTCCCTCGGGAACGACCACGCACGGGTTGGTCACGTCGATCATCTGGAAGCGAACCTTCTCCTCCGTCATCGAGTTCAAGCCGTCGAGGAGATATCGGTAGTTCAGCGTCACGACGTTCTTCTTTCCCGTCACGTCCGCGCCGCAAACCGTGGTGTTCTCACCGCGCGCCGCGTCAACCGCGTTGAGCGATGCCTGCTTCAGAGACGGGTCCAACTCCAGGATAACATCGAACAGGCCATTTTTCGAGAAGAGACTTGCTGTCTTCACCGCCTTGATGAGATCCTCTCGGTCGATCACGGCCTGTGTCTCAAACTGTTTGGGGATAATCTGGGTATAGTCGGGATAATTCCCCTCGATAATGCGACTGGTGAGCTCAACGGGACCATAGGAGAAAACCGCCTGGCTCTCGGAGATGGTCATCTCGATGCTCGGCGGACACATCATGTCGTCGCGGAACACGGAAAGGATTCGGCTGACCTCGGAGAGGGTCTTTGCGGGAAGAATGACCGTGTCCTCGGTCTCGATGGGCGTGACGACGGGTATCGTGCGCTCCGCGAGACGGTACGAGTCGGTCGCGGCCATCGTCAGGCGTCCTTCTCCTGCCCCCTTCGAGAATCGCATGAGAACGCCCGTCAGTTCCGGTCGAGACTCGTTGGACGCGACAGCGAAGGTTACCTGGGCGAGCGCCGTCCGAAAATCCTCGGCCGGGATCGCATACGTCCGGTTGCCCTGGACGCGCGGAACGAGCGGAAACTCGGCGGAAGAGAGCGTATTCATCTTTGTCTTGTGGCTTCCGCAGATAATCCTCACGTTTTCGAGCGTTCCGTCGAGTGTGACGGCATCGTTCGGAAGCAGCGATACGTAATCGAAGAACAGTTTGGACGGGATCGTCGTCTCTCCCGGCTCGTCCACCTTGCCGCGAATCAGGCAACTGACGGCCATTTCGAGGTTCGTCGTCGTAAACCGGATCGATCCGCCCTCCGCCTTTACCAGGACGTTCTGCAAAATCGGCAGGTTTACGTTCTTTCCCGTGAGATGGCTTACGATCGAAAGCCCTTGGTGAAGGTTGTCCCTCGTACACGTCAGCTTCATACCTTCTTACTGTTATTAGATTTTTTAATTTAATAAATGAAGGATTAACGACGATAGTAGAGGAGTGGATGAAGTGGACAGGTAATATAATTCCTCTTCGTTAAGCTTAATTTATCCTGTGGATTACCGTGGAAAGGTGTGGAAGGGATGGTGGAGCTGGCTGTGGACAGCCGGTGGGACGTTTTGGATCCAATACGTATCCACACAGTCGTCACAGTCCGCCCACATCGGTTTCCACACGGTTATCCTCAGCTTATAGGGCGTAAAGGCGCTGCTTGATCAGCTCGAGGTCGTGCTGGAGCTTTTCATCCTCCGTCACGATCCCGCTGATCTTGTCATACGCGTGCATCGCCGTGGTGTGGTCGCGGCCGCCGAGTTCCGTCCCGATGGAAGGATAGCTCGACTTCATTTCCTCGCGCATGAGATACATCGTGATCTGCCGCGGGAAGGCGAGTCGTTTTTCACGGCTCTTTCCAAGGAGGTCCGGAATTTGAAGGTCGAAGTATGTCGCGACGATTTGGATAAGTTGGCGAGGAGTGACAGATTTTTTTGCGGAGTTTGGCTGGAAACTGGAAAGAATCGGACGAACGGACTCAACCGTCGGCGTCTGGTTCTTAAATTGGTGGAACGCGATGACTTTGTTGAGTGCCCCTTCGAGCTCACGGACGTTGCTCTGCACGAGCGTGGCCATGTGATGAAGAATGTCGCGGTCGAGCGGAAAGCTCTTTTCGCGGCATTTCGTATCGAGGATGGCGACGCGGGTCTCAAAGTCCGGCGCGCCAACGTCCGTAATCATTCCTTGGAGAAGTCGGGACTGGAGCCTTGGTTCCAGGCCAATGATGGCGTTCGGCGGGCGATCCGAGGAGATGACAATCTGTTTGTTGGTTTGGTACAGCTGGTTAAACGTATTGAAAAACTCCTCCTGCGTCTGTTCTTTGCTCGTGATGAACTGAATGTCGTCAATCAGCAACACGTCCACGTTGCGATACTGGTTCTTGAATTCTTTCGCGTGGCCGGTCCGCACCGCATTGATGAAATCGTTTGTGAATTTCTCGCTGGTGACGTACAAAACCTTCGCCTGGCTGTTTTTTCTGATGATCTCATTGCCGACGGCCTGCAAAAGGTGTGTTTTTCCGAGTCCGACGCCTCCGTAGATAAACAGCGGGTTGTAGACGCCGCCCGGCTGGGTCACCACGGCCTGGGCCGCGGCGTGAGCGAGTTCGTTTTGCTTGCCCACGACGAAGTTTCCGAAGGTATATTTCCGATTCAGGGAGAATTCTCCGAAGTCTTTGTTTACAACCGGTTCCGGATCCTGTTGATAGACTGTGGACGACACGACCGGATTTACGAATACAGGGCGCATTACCGGCTCCGCGGCCTGTGGACGGGGTTCCGCGACAACGACGACCTCGACGTTGCGTTCCGGAATCTGTTGGGCCGCTCCGGCCTTCGCTTCCACTTTGTAACAGATGACGCGGATGCCGTTTCCCGTGTGCGTTTGCAGGGATTGATAAATTTCCTTGTGATATTTCTTCTCAAGCCATGCCTTGGTAAACAAATTCGGAACGCCAATGCACAGCTGGCCGGCATCGTAGGAAATGATGAACGTACTGCGGAACCACGTCGTGAAATTCGCCCTGCCGAGTGAAAGCTCAAGCTCTCCAAGAACCGCCTGCCACAGTTCGTTGGTATTCATAACACGATTCGATGAACGACGACTTAGGAACTCGGACATCTTAACCATTTATCCACAAGCAAGCAAGGGGTCGATGTAATCGTCACACGGTGTGCAGATCATGGGGATAAGGTTGATAAATTGTGGATACTATGATAGCATCCCGGTACTCGAAATTCTTACGTATTATATGCCAAAGCGCACATATCAGCCGAAAAAGGAGAAGCGGGCGAAGGTTCACGGATTCCGCATCCGCATGCGCACCCGATCGGGCCAGAACGTGCTCAACGCGCGCCGCGCGAAGGGTCGCAAGCGCGTCAGCGTCCAGGCAAAGAAGAAGTAGGATCGTCCTATGCTTCCGCGAGCCCACCGGCTCCACCTCGACAAGGACATCAAGACGCTCTTTGCCAAAGGCAAGGGCGTCTTTGATGTTTGCTGCGGCTTGAAGTTTCGCAAGAACGGAACGGAGTCGTCCCGATTTGCCGTGGTTGTTGGCACGAAGGTGTCGAAGCGCGCCGTGATTCGCAATCGTCTGCGTCGTCAGATCCGTGAGATAATCCGTTTGCGCCTGGCGTCATTAAAGCCGGGATTCGACGTGATGATGCTGGTACGCAAGGAGGCGATCGGGAAAACGTACGGCGAGCTGGAAAAGCACGTGCTTGGAAGCCTGCGTAAGGCTGGAATCCTATGATGGGCAAGGTTATCGTTCTCTGGTCGATACGTATCTACCAGCGGACCTTCTCGATGGACCATGGCTGGCCGAAGCGGTTCTTTCCGGATGGGTATTGCCGATTTCACCCGACCTGCTCGGAATACGGGTACCAGTGCGTTGATCGGCACGGCTTGATAAAGGGCGGAAAGCTGACGGCTTGGAGAATATTGCGATGCAATCCGTTCTCTTCCGGTGGGATTGATGAAGTGCCGGAATAAGAAAAAGAACGCCGATCGGCGTTCTTTTTAGGTCTCGACGTCAAACTGCTTTATCCTCGTCGTCGCGCCTCGGACCAGCGTGACCCGCGACTTCGCGATCCCGTAGTGCTCGGCGAGCAGGTTGGCGATCGCGAGCGTCGCCTTCCCCGATTCCGGAGCCGCGGTGACCGTTACCTTCGCGGTCGTGTCGTCGAGCCAGGCGATCGAGTTCGTTCTTGCGTTCGGCTTCGCATGGACCGTGACGATCATACGGCCCTGCACTTTTTTTTCGTCACGATGACGAGCTGCGGATGGATCGGACCGTTCGTAGCAAGCATATCCTGGCTTTTATGGGTCCATCTGCGCCCGCAATAATCCGTCACTTTCCCGCCAGCTTCCTCCACCAGCAGCGTCCCGGCGACCGTGTCCCACGGCTTGTTGCCCGTCAGGATCAATGCGTCGGCGCGTCCGGCGGCGAGGGCGGAGAGCATGATGGCCGCGGAGCCCAATCGTCGGAAATATGGCGTTACGCGCTCCAGAGAATAGATGATCTTGCCGTGTCGGACTCGGTCGTGGTCGCGATATCCGCGGCCGGCGATGAGCAGCGCGCCACGCGTGACGTCCCGCGTCGTCGTACGCATCGGCATTCCATTCAGCGTCGCGCCCTTTCCCTTCTCCGCGGCGAACATCTCGTCGTGTACCGGGTCGTAGATGACCGCCACGGTCGGCACGCCGTTCTCCATGCGCGCGATGGCGACCGCGAATAGCGGGATGTGATTGATGAAGTTGGTCGTTCCGTCGAGCGGGTCGATCACCCACACCGGCTTCGTCCCGATCGTGTCCGCCCCATTTCCCTCCTCGCTCACGATATCGTCGTTCGGGAACGTCTTGCTGATCCTCCGAAGGATCGCATCGTTGCTTGCATTGTCCGCGAGCGTCACCGGCTCGAGGAACTTCTTATACTGCACGTCCAAGCTCTCCCGCCCGCCCGAATACGCGGCCATCAAAATCTTCCCGGCTTCACGGGCGGCAGCGATGGCGGTTGCGAGAGGCTTTGAGGGTCGTGAGGGCATATCGGATTGGTTAAGCTGGTAAAATGGTAAATTGGTTATCTGACCACCTTTACCAACTTAACCATTTTTACCTTCCATTCTTGTTCTCTTCAGAAATGCGAGGTCGGCTTCGACTCCATCATCCATTGGCGTCTCAAGGATAAGGTCGAGATGCTTCAGTTTCTTGCTCGCGACGATCGCGCGGAACCCGTCGAGCCCGATATGTCCTTTTCCGAGATGCTCGTGCCGGTCCTTGTGTCCGTCGAACTCGACCTTGGAGTCGTTACAGTGCGACGCGACAAGCTTGTCGAGACCGATCAGCTTGTCGAATTTCTTGAACGTCGCGTCGACGGCCTCGGCGGTTCGCAAGTCGTACCCCGACGCGAACGCATGCTGCGTGTCGAAGCATACCCCGATGTCCTTCCCGCGCCTCGCCCCGCCGATGAACGCGGCGATCTCCTCGAACGAATCGCCCATCACCGCGCCCGCACCCGCCGAGATCTCGATGAGAAGCTGGCACGAACCTTTGTATCCGCTCATGATCTGGTTCAGTCCGTCGATGACCATCGCGATTCCCTTCTCCTCGCCGACATCCTTGGCCGACCCGGGATGGAACATCACCGCGTGGCACCCAAGCTGCGATCCGCGCATCAGCTCCTCGCGGATGACGGCGATGGAGTTGTCGACGATCCGCTGGGTTCCGCTCGCCAGGTTAATGAAATACGGCGTATGGATATACGCGCGCTCGATCTTGTTCGCTTTCATCTCCGCCTTGAATTTCGTCGTGATTTCCTCTGTAATCGTCGACGGCTTTCCGCCCTGCGGCGGACGCGAAAACATCTGGAGCACCTCGCACCCGAATTTTCCCGCGTTGATGGGAGCGTTCCAGAGGCCTCCCGCAGCCGATACGTGTGCGCCAAATTTCATAAAATAAAAACAGGAGTGACAATGACCATCGTATGATGGATCGAGAAATCGCGCAATAAAAAATCCCGTCCATTGGGATGGGCGGGTCAGCGGACGGCGTTGAACTGCGTGATCACGACGTAGGTGTCGCAGCGAGTATACGGGCAGTCGCGCGGATCGCCGTCGATCTGCACCATCTCGGACACGGTCTGGTTGTCGTTCACGGACAGGTACGTGTCGAGCCCGCCTGGAAACGAATGACGCTCGAGCGCGTCGCAGTTGAACTCGCGGATCCCGTTGTCGAACAGGAGCACGAGGCACGGGCCGTACGCGACGGGCGTCTGGCAGGAGGCGCCCTGCAGCGTCGGGTCCGGGCACTTGGAGTTGTCCGCGTGACTGGCCGATGGCGCGGTGCCCGCGACCGGCGTGGCGGCGAATGCCGACGGGTACAGAAGAGGAAGGACGACGAGAGGGACGACAAACGCAGCGGCGATCATCTTTCCCGGGTTGCTGGCTTCCATGAAACCTCCAGTGTTCCGCATGATTGCGTGGCAAGAACGTAGCATGGGAACGGCTCATTGTCAATCGTCGCGGGATCGTGTACGGTTCCCGTCCGAGGAGGTATCCGTGGGGAAACAAAATAATAAGCTCACGGTATTCTCCGTGAAAAAGACGACGTTCCTGCTCATCGAAAGCGGGCAGAAGGATCTGCTGGTGCGGTCCGTGAGCTGGGTGTTTCCGCCGGCGAACCCCGGGGACACGATCGAAATCCAGTCGGAGTTTGACGGAAAGATGCGGCGTTGTCTGCGGAAGATCGTCGCGATCCGCTTGTACGCGAACATGTTCGAAATCGTCGACCGCGAGGACCTCGCCCGCCTCGCGTACGGCGACAAGGCGCAGACGATGTCGTTCCTTGGACGGATCTTCCGCCCGCACCAGGAGGAAGGCCACGCGGTCGTGTTCGAGCTCGCGAAGGTCTGACGGCACTGAGAGTCTACTACCAACACCGAGCGTTGGTAGTTTTTTAGTCGGTTCGAAACCCGATCTCGGTCTTCTGCTCCGCGTCGTCGTCGAGCATGCGACGGATCGCGTCGAATACGACCGCGAAGTTCTCGTCATACTGCTTTTCCATCGCCTCGATCTTGCGACGCAGGTCGTCGTTCTCCGCGAGCATGGCTCGAAGCTTGGTGAACGTTCGGATGATCTGGATGTTCACCGCGATGGCGCGAGGGCTGCTGAGAACGCTCGAGAGCATGGCGACGCCTTGTTCGGTGAAGGCCATTGGTTGTTTTCTACGCCCTCCCCAACTTGAAGTCACAATTTGTGACTTCAAGTTTGATGCTTCCCTTAGCGACAATTTGAACATAAAGTCGTCTGGAAACCGCTCCATGTTTCTGCTCACCGCCTGATTGAGAACCTTCGTCGTGACTCCATACATCTCCGCGAGATCGCGGTCGAGAAGGACCTTCTGTCCTCGGAATAGATAGATCTTATTTTCGACGATCTCCGCCGGAATCAGCTCGTTCATAAAATTGATTCGCGAATAAAACAAAAGCCCCCGCACGAATGTGTGTGGGGACTTGTTTCTGAATCCATTTCATCACGAATCGACGATTTTGTCAACGCAAGTCGTGTGGATAATCGCGATGGTTCCTACTTCACCATCGCTTTCCGCAGCGTCTCCACGGCCTTGCGGTTCTTCAGCGTGTACTCGACGTACCCGCGGTACTCCGGGTTGTAGATGCGGTCGCGTTCCTCCTTGTCCTCGTGGCGCTCGGCGATCTTGTCGAGCGCTTCCTCGACTTCCGCGTCGGTGATCTCGATGTTCTCGGAGTTGGTGATGTCGCGGAGAATCAGCGCGACCTTGATGCGGAGGAGGGCCTGGGGGGTGAACTCGAGCTTGAGGCCCGCGATCGTCTTCTTGATGGACTTGAGGTACTCGTCGAAGTCCATTCCCTGTTCCTTCGCACCCTGCTCGAGCTCGTGGATCATCTTGTTGACCTCCTCGTTGACGAGCAGGTCCGGCATGTCGTCGAAGCGGCTCTCGTTGGCGATCTTCTCGAGCAGCTCGCGCTCCTGGCGGCCCTTCTCCTCCATCTCCTTCTCTCCGGCGATGTTCTTCGAGAGGATTTCGCGCAGCGCCTTCATGTCGGCCTGGCCGAGGGAGGCGGCAAACGCGTCGTCGAGGTCCGGGTGGTCGAGCTTGTGAACCTCCTTCAGCGTGATGTCGAATTCGACGGCCGCGCCGGCGAGCATCTTGCTCGTGTGGTTTTCCGGGAAGGTGAGCGTGAAGCTCTTCTGCTCCCCTTCCTTCATGCCGACCAGCTGTTCCTTGAAGCCTGGGACGTAGTATTCCTCGGTGAGGTACACCGCGTGGTTCGGCGACTGGCCGCCTTCCACCGCGACGCCGTCCTTCTTGAGGTTCATCGAGACGACCACCTTGTCGACATCGCACGCCGGCGTTCCGGCCTCGGCGCGAATCTCCTTGGTCTGCATGTTGCGCAGGTCCTTGAGCGCCTGGTCGAGGTCCTTCTCGGTGACCTCGGTCGATTTCTGCTCGATGGACATCGCGCGCCAGTCGGCGAGCTTCGTGATCTTCGGCATCAGCGCCACCTCGGCCGAGAACACGATCTCGTTGCCAGGGACGAGCTTCTGCACGTCGATCTTCGGCGACCCGACCGTCTCGATCTTGTTCGCCTCGAGCGTGGCGACGAAGGTCTTGCGAATGATCGGCTCGAGCGCCGCCTCGTAAATCTTCATCTCGCCGTGGCTCGCCTTCACGGTCTCGTACCCGGCCTTTCCCGGGCGGAATCCCTTCACCGGGTTTTCCTCGGACACCTTGTTCGCGGCGGCCTCGAGGTACGGGACGACGTCCTCGTGCGGGACGGTAATGGTGATTTTCATGCTGTTCTTCGGCTGCGGCTCAAGGATGTATGTATGCATATAAGTGCGGCGATTCTAGCGTGGGACGGACGGTTTGTCAAAGAAAAAGGCCATCGTCAGGGACGATGGCCGAGAGCCGACTAGGCGGACTTTCCCGCGGAGATGGTGGCGTAGATGACCGAGCACTCCTGCATCACCATGTCCCCGGTCGCTCCGTCGGGGCTCTGTGCCTCGGCGATGCGGAACGAGATCTGGTTCAGGCACATGGCCCGCCGAACCGCGTCCGGGACCCCGTTGAACATGGGGTGGTCGAGGTTGACCGTGATGGTTTCCCGCTCGGCGCCCCGGGTGAGGTAGCTCGCGTGACGCAGGGCTTCCGGGTCGCCGGAGTAGCTCGAGATGGCCACCTCATACCGGCGTCCGTTGTAGACGAACGCCGTGTCGAGCGCGGAGGTCGGCTTCGCGCGGTCGCGGGTGCCCGGCTCGACGAAGACCCGCGCGCTGGCGTGGTACAGCGTCGGCTGGTCGCGGTCGTAGGCGACCACCTCCACGAACCCGGTCTGCGTCCCGGAGACGACGAAGGCTTCCGCGTCGCCGGCCTTGTGCTCGATCCGAACGTCGGTCGGGCTGTCCGGGGCCTGGGTCTTCGCAAGCTCGATCACGATGTGCCCGGACGTGTGCCTCACGGCGCGGGGGTCGAGGTTGATGCGCTTGCGCTCGTTCGCGAAGAGGCGGTAGAGCGCCTCGAACGCGAACGGGATCTTCTGCACGATCACGATGCGGATCTCGAACAGGATGTGCGTCGCGTCGGCGCGATTGTTCGCGACGAGGACGAAGTCGTTCCCGCACGTATTGCCGGCCGTGTACGCGATCGTGTTGCCGCGCTTGACGTTGAGCGTCCCGCCGCAATTCCGAACGTTCCATACCGCATCGATCCCGGGCGGCAGGACCACTTCGATCTCATGGGTCTCGCCCGCCTCGACCGTGATGGTCTTCTTGTGGTTGGAGACCTTCGTCTTCTGTCCGGGTCCGGTCGGCTTCTCGCCGGTCGCCGCGTGGATCGACTGGACGATTTCCGCGACGAACGTGCGCTGGTCGGTGGTGACGCGCGCCGTGTCCGTCTTGAGCGCCAGGCCGACGCGGTAGACAAGGACGCGATCATCGCGGCGCGCGTCCAGATCCGCGAGGGCGACGCGTGGGACACCTTCCGCCAGGCCTACGGTGCCCACCGCCGGCTCACGACCCAGCAGATCGCCAAAGTCGTGGCCGACCGCACCCTCGCGGCGCAGTCCACGCAGCCCGTGGCGCAGGCGTAGCGCTCTCGACCGTCATGAAAATGACGGTCGTTTTTTGAAAGAAAATGACCGTTCCGATGGTCATCGGAACGGTCAGGTTGCGAGCGGCCAGTTGCCGAACTCGTCGACGGAGTGGCGGTAGACCTCGGCGAAGGCGGTGGCCTGCATGGGGAACCGGATTCCGCCCGGCAGGATGGAGACGGAATCGAGCCAGTCCGCGTGTCGCTCGATCCAGTCCGGCCTGGCGAGGTGCTCCTCGACGACGCGCCAGGCGGCCGTTTCCGCGCACGGTCCGCACCGGACCGGCTTGGCCCAGATCACGTACCAGCGCATGTTCTGTACGCCGTAGTTGTGGATCTGCCACTCGAGGTAGTCGTTGTGCGTCGGGGTGGAGAGCGCGCGGATGCGCTCCGCGGACAGTTGCGATCTGAGGACGCCGATCTCCTCCAGGTCGGTCTGGCCGACGAACCACTGGAACTTCCGTTCCCGGAGAAACCGGTCGACCCAGATCTCCCCTTCGAACGCCCGTCGCGCCTCCGGAACGAGGAAGTGCACGACGCACTCGCTCGTGACGGACGCGTCGAGCTCCGAGTGGCCCATGGCGCGCTGCCACGCGAGCCAGTCCGTGATCGGCCCGCGACGGAGGAATCCGCGCAGGTGCCGGAGCTCGTGGAGGTAGTACAGGTCGCGGAGCAGCTCGTTGCTTCCGTACGACCGGCGCGAGATCACGCGGAAGTACGTGGTGAAGCTTCCGTTCGGCGGCCCGTCGTCGGTGACGAAGACGTCGCCGATCTGCTCGCACAGGAGCTTGATCCACCAGTGATCGCGGAAGGCTTCTGTCGAGAAGAGCGAGAGGGCGGGAACGCGTTCGAGGTTCATCGTGATTCTCCGTAGAGGTGGCGGTAGATGCCGGGGGTGAGGCAGAAGCGGTAGGTGCCGTCGACGCGACGGTTGCGGGCGTCGCCCTCGGGACCGATCCCGAAGAGGATGACGTTTCCCGCCTTCGCGGACGCGGGGACGATTCCCTGCGCGATCGCGTCGGCGAGGACTTGCTCCTGGACGTGCGCGTACCGTCGCGGCAGCTCGCCTGGTTGGAAGCGACGCATGAGCATCGTGCCGAGCGCGAGTGAGAACGGGTTCACGAACCAGACGTTGCCGTGCTCGAGCACGGGGATGGGATTGCGGGAGAACACGCCGCCGATGCGGTGGTAATACACGCCGAACGGCTTGGAAAGCGAGAAGACGACGACCTTGACGTTCGGGTGCCTGGAGAAGTCCCGCGCGCGGTTGACCTTCGTCGCGCCGACGTACGTCACGTCGACGACGATGGAAACGCGCGGATGGCGTCGTTCCATCTCGTCGATCCATGAGTCGAGCCCGTCCAGGTGGTCGCCGTCGATCGACGACGGGTCCGAGAGGAAGAAGACGTCGGTGTCGTCGTACGTGGCGCCGACGCACTGCCCGCGCGGACGAACGACGAACGGGATGCCGCGGTCCTGCGCCAGCCGCCAGAATCCCTCGTAGTCGCCCTCGAACGTGTTCACCCGGATGCCCGGCCTGATCAGCTCGCGCAGCGCCTCGGAGGCTCCGGCCGTGGCGTAGGCATGCGGGAACGCGTCGCCGAGTTCCACGGTCGTCCACGCGCGCCAGGCGTCGAGGAACAGTCCCGGGAGCTTCTCTTGGCCGCGGTTGTACGCGGCGCCGTAGAGAAGATGCGGAGAAGAGTTCCAGAGATCTTCGACCGTTGCCCGGACTTCTTGGTAGTAGAGCGAGTAGATCGTGGGGATCGCGTCCGCGGTCGGAACGCTCGGTTCCGCGGTGAGGGCTTCTTCGAAATCTTGCAGTTCTGTTGGCAAAAGAGCCATGGGTACTCCTGCTCCAGGGAAAAACTGGAGGTGCGAAGTGTAGCGGAAATTCCTTGTTTTGTCAATGGAAACTCCATCTGGCGGGAAGTTGTTTTCCGCAGGCGCTGCGCCCTGCACCCGCGTCACTTTCTCTGTTGGCAGACAGAGAAAGTAACCAAAGAGAACCTTCCGCCCGGCCATCCGCTCCTACGCCAGGACGCAAAAATCTGACTCGCTGCGGAACTCGCTAGCATCGCCAAACGTGAACCCCTGACGGCGCTGCTTCGCTCAGACAATCCTCGCCCGGCTGACGCCGCCGTCAGATTTTTACGCCCTGGCTGGGTCGCTCCGGCAGGGCGGCGACCGGATGGAGGATTTGTTTGTTGCCTTCCGGCCTCAGCCAAAAAATAATTGCGCAACACCGCCCGGATGCCCCGCCCTGTCGGAATGGCGGAGGGAGATGGGGCGTAAAACTTGGCCGGGTTCATCAGGACGGGCGAGGATTGTCTGAGCGACGTCCCGCTTTCCTCGTTTTACGCGGCGGGCTAGCGAGTTCCGCAGCCGAGGCCAGGTTTTACGTCCCATCCCGCCATGGAGATCGGGCGGACGCTTTCTTTGGTTACTTACTTTCACGGCTGAAAGAAAGTGATGCGGTGTGGCGGCAAGCCACAGGAAAATATTCCGAACGGCTCCGCATGCCATGCGAAAAAAAATACCGCCAAGCATTGCTCAGCGGCTGAAGAGGAGTCTCAGGAACTCGGCGGTGTTGTGGTCCGCGACGGACGCGTTGCCGGCGTGGACGAACAGCGGGTTGTAGAGCTGGTTGTAGTTCGGGAGAACGAGAATGGACGGGATCTGGCCTTCCGCGCGGTTCGCGTTGAGCTCGGAGACGGCAAGCCAGGTGAGGTCCGTGTTGGTGGGGCACGGGCGCTTGCGGTCGCGGAGCCAGGTTTCGACGCGGTGCAGGTCGGTCACGAGTGACGCCCGTGCGATCGCGTCCACGAGGAGGCGGAACGCGCGGTCGATCTCCTGCGGGTCCGAGACGGCCTTCGTCGCCGTGGCGAGCGCGACCGGGAGCTGGTTCCTGCGGACGGCCGACAGCGTTCGGATCGCGTCGAGGAGGTCGGCCTTGAGCCCGTCCATCCTGGCCGTGACGTCCGTCTTCGCGACGGACGGGTGGTTGTAGTTGCGCGCGAGCAGTTCGTCGCGCCGTTCAACGACGCTTTCCCACCTTCCACAGTTGAACGACAACCGCGTTTCGCGATTGGCCGCGTACATTGCCCACGGCGCGTTCATGACTTCTCCGCGGGCGCCTTGCGCACGAACGTGATGACCTTTCGTGGCGCCGAGTCTTTTCGTGGCGCTCGATCTCGCTGCTCGTTGACGCCGGCGACGACGCCGATCAGGGCGAGGATCACGAACACGGGAATGAGCGACGGCACTACGTAGACAAGAAGCGCGGGAACGACCATGGCGGCGACGAACGCGGTGACGGGGATGAAGAAGACGCGGAGATTGACGTGGAGAAATTCTTTCATTCGCATCGGATTCCACCTTGGAAGCGGGTGGAATGTATCAGAGGGAAAATGGATTGTCAACGGATCGGCGGTTCTTCCAAATAAAAATCCCGCTCTCAGGCTGAGGCGGGAAAAGGAGGTCAGGCGTTGCTGGACAACGATCAGACGATGACGTTCGAGCTTGCCATGGTGTGCGTCCAGAACGCTCCGCGGCCGAAGACGATCTCGCGGCTGAACTGGTAGTTGGTCTTGTCGTCGTACGCGGGAAGGATCTGAAGACGCGAGACGCCGGGCGGAACCATGGGGTTGTTCGCGACGGCCGGCGGCATGGGGGCGCGGCGGCCGTTCTCGCCGAAGAGGACGAACCCGTCTCCGGCGCGGACGAGATGGTGGGCTACGTACAGGCGGAAGCCTGCGGGCTGTCGCCTGCCGGCGACGATCGACCCGGTTCGGCGCGCGGCGAGCTGGGTGCCGGCAAGACAGACGTTGGCGACGGCCACGAGGCCGGAGATGACGAGAACGGATCCGTTCATGATTCCTCCTGGAATGCGTGGGGACTGTAGGGGAACATGACGGGATTGTCAACGCTCGCGGGTAAAAAAAGTCCCTCGCGCGAGTGGCGAGGGAGAGGCTGGATCAGATCGTGCCGAGCAAGGCCATGAGTCGGTCGCATTCGTTCGCCCAGACGACGGATGAGCCGTCGGTGGGCCAGCGGAGCTTGTCGTGCTGGCCGAGGCCGGTCGAGCCCGTGAGCGACGAGTCGGGCGAGGTCTGGCGCTTGAACTGCGACCAGTTGAACTTCACGTAGAAGTCCCGGAGCCACCGCAGGATCATGCGGCGGTCGTAGATCGCGTCCTTCACGGAACGCTCGGTGCGTCCGAACGCGACTTCCGCGAGGAACGCGATGCGCTCCGGTTCCCCGCCGGTGCGGAGGATGTGGTAGAGGAAGAACCCGGTGAGGTCGTAGGGCCCCATCTTGTCTTCCGACGCCTGCGCCTTCTGGCCGGGCTTGCGCTTGCGGAGCTCCGGAGAGATCACCGTGCGCAGGATGCTCCGGAGGGACTTGCGTTCCTCCGGGGATGCCACGTACTCGATGTAGTAGAGCACGAGATAGCGCACGAGCGTCTTCGGCACGTTCGCGATGACGTGCCACATGCTCGACTGGTCGCCGCCCTCGGTGCACCAGCCCTTCGCGCCCTCGTCCATGTCGCCCGTTCCCCAGTTGAACCCGAAGGTCTTGAGGACAAGCGTGCGGACGCGGGCCTGCGCGTTCTCGCACTTCTCGCAGTCCCAGCACGGCTCGTGGCCGGTGGCGCGCAGGTCCGCGGCGGCCATATCGGTGATGTCCACCGTCTCGATCGACGTGCCCATCGCTTCCGCGAGCCGCAGCGAATCGTTCTGGGTGTGCCTGCTCGAACCGGGTCCGGGCATCCGCACCGCGTACATGTGCGTGCGGCTCCAGCCGGCGCGGTCGTAGCCGACGCAGCAGAGGATGAACGCGAGGGCCGAGTCCAATCCTCCCGACAGGCCCATGTAGCCGTCGAGCGGGCGCTCGATGCTTCCCGTGACGTGGATTGCGCGGCCGAGCAGGCCCTGCGTGAGGGCGCTGAACAGTTCCTCGCCGACGCGCTTCATGGCCGCCGGGTCCGCGGGGACGAACGGCAGGCGCGTGAGCGTCCGCCGGAAGTCCTTCGCGTTCGGGACGTAGCCGCGCGCGTGCGTGACGACGTCGCGGTACGGGTGCTGGTTGGCCTCCGCGGCCGCGTTCCATCCGCCGTCCGCCTGGCGGTCGTGGATCAGCCTGTCGATGTCCACGTCGCGCACGAGCAGTTCGGGCGGATCCTTCTGCGGAACGGTCCAGCGTTTGGTCTCGCCAAGGATCGCGCCGTCCTCGATGATCATGCAGTGCTGGTCCCACACCACGGAGGAGGTGGAATCCGCGCCGGTGGCATAGAGGTACACCGACTTCTGCCGACCCGAGCTGGCCGGGAACGTCACGCGCCTCCAGCTGTCCTTGCCGAGGATCCAGTTGGACGCGGACAGGTTCGCGATGACGTGCGCGCCGTTGTGCGCGTGTCGGTCGCCGGGCGAGTTGCTCTGCCAGCCGTCCTCGCAGATCTCGGCGGCGGTGACGAACTGCGGACGCTCGTACTCGTCGAGCACCTGGATGCGGATATCCGTGCCGATCGGGATGATTTCCTCCTGCCAGTCGAGCTTGATCTCGGTCTGCGAGAGCTCCTTGGCGGCGGAGAAGTAGTCCCCTTCCTGCCACTCGTCGCGCGCGGCGAGGTAGCTCTTCGGCATGATCGCGATGACCTTGCCGTGGCTGACGAACGCCGCCACGTTGAAGATCTTCTCCAACGCGAGCGGGAGCCCGACCACGAACACGGTCCGGCTCGAGGACGTCCGCACGCAGAATGTGTGCAGGGCCTCGAGCGATGCCACCTGGATGAGACGATCGCGGAATGCCTGCTTGCAGTTGTACCCGGACAGCCCGAGTTCCGGAAACGCGCAGATTTGCGCGCCAGACTCCTCGGCTTCGAACGCCATGTCGACGTGCTTGGCGAGGTTGCCGGGCACGTCCATGGCCTTGGTCCAGAAGGTCGCGAGTGCGACTCGCGCGAACCCGAGCGTCTTGCTGCGGCCGCGAACGATATAGGGCTTGTTTTCCATCTGTCTGTCTCCGAGTGAAAGGTGCTCTTCGTCTTAAGCCTCCAAGCGCGGGATGCGCTCAGGGGCTGGAGAAAAGAGTCCTACGTCGCTCTGTGAGCCAGAGCTTCGGAGGACAAGTGATCCGAGCCGGATCACGGGGCGTGGCAGACCAGACCTTCCGGGCCGTCAGTGATCACGCCGTGGCAGTTGCTGCGCCGCATGTCCTCGAAGGCCGCGTCGACCATCTCCTTGCGCTGGTCGGGCGTGAACAGCGGGGACGGGAGCGCGAGGAGCCAGACGTGCGGGCGAATGGAGAGATATTCGAACTGGAACTCGGCGTTGACGTGGCGTTCCGGCTGCCGAATCTGGCCGATCCATCCCAGCACGCTGTCGCTGTGGACGCAGTACGGGTTGCGACGCCGCGCCCAGTCGGGAGGGATGAGATAGAAGGAACGGTTCAGTTCCGTGCTGATCTTGTGGGGAAACGTCGCGTACCAGCGCCGCGTGCCGAGGTGGCACCGCGCGCGATAGTCGAGCGTGAGCAGCGGCTGCGTGGAGCGGAACGCCTCGATGGTCTTCGGGACCGTGCGTCCCGCGCGGACCGGCTCGACGTAGGTTCGAAACAGCCGTTCCCATTCGTCCACGGCGGACGGCGCAAGGGGAAAGCGCATGACCGTCGGGCTGTTGAGCGTCTCCGCGAGCGAGCCGCGATGGATTTCCCCGTCCGTTCCCGGGCCGGCCTCGAACAGGATTCCCGGTGCGCCCGACGTGCAGAACGCCTCGAGGACCATCGCGTCGAACATCGGGGAAAGCACGCGCGGATCCGTCTCGGACCCGCGGAACAGGATGTCGCCGCCGATGTCCACGAGCACCACGAAGTCGTGGGACTTCGCGAGCCGGCGGAATGCCCGCGTCAGGCCGTTCGTCCCTTCCGTGAGCGACAGGCCATAGATCTGGCCGATCCTCATCTCGAGTTCGGCGGAGGCAAGCGCCGCCACCGTTCGCTCGACCATGGGCGACTCGATCCTGTCGACGCGGCACGGGACGATCCGGCGAATGTCGCGGTCCGGGACGGAGAAGACCTGCGGGCAGTCCGTCGGTTCCAATCCGTCGAACCGGTGGAACGGGCTGAGCACGCCCGCGACGGAGCACGACTTCCATTCGATTCCCGCCGCGCGGAGCGAAAGCATCGCGAGCGTCGTCGAAAAGATGTCGTTTCCCCCGCCGGTACCGACGAACAGGACGTTCTTGAAGCGTGGCATTCAATCTCCTTCGATCCAGGCGCCGAGGGATTCGGCGGCTGGAGAAAAGGGTCCTCCGACGCTCTTGAGCGGGAGCTATGGAGGACAAGCCGAGGAGGAGTCACTCCTCGCGGATGATTGCGGCGATGGCGGAGCGAAGGGAAAGGATCTCGAACGGGGCACGATCGACGAGCCGGGTCGCGGACGGGTGCGAGTCGGTGACGATCACGCGGGAGAACGGGAAGTCGGGGATGAACAGTGTTTCCGACTCGCCGGGGCCGACGAAGTGCGTGGCGAACCCGATCACGTCCCTGGCGCCTTCCTCGCGCGCGACGCGGCCGGCTCCGATCAGCGTTCCTCCGCGCTCGATCAGATCGTCGACGACCACGACCTTTCGGCCGCGGAGCTCGCCGGAGACCAGCTTTACGATTCGCTCGTCGCCGGTTCCGCGCACCTTCGCGCAGAACGCCTTCTCGAACTCCGGGAAGTCGTCCCCGAAGCGCTTCTGGCCGCCGTCGTCCGTGAACAGGACCACGGTCTCGTCCCGATCGAACCCGAGCTCGCGCAGCCTGTTCTTGAGAAGCGGGATCGCGGTCTCGAGACGAACGAGGACCGTGTCGTCGAAGTAGAACTGGATTCCGGTCTGGTGGATGTCGTAGAACACGAACTCCGCCATTCCGCCGATCCGGCACGCGGGCGTGGCCGACAGCTGCCGCGCGTACGTTTTCGCCGTGGCGATCTCGCCGGGCCTGCGCACGCGTTCCATCGTGCCTGGAAAGAACGGGGCGACCACGCGGAGTGTCCGGGCACCGAAGCGCGGGATCGCCCAGATGATGCCGGTCTGCCGCTCGATCGCGTCGGGCGAGTGGAACGAGGCGAGGAAACAGACGTCCCTCCCGCGCAGCGCGGTCTGGATCCTCTGGTCCGGAAACCCGTCCGGGAACCGCCGGTCCCACGCGAGGACCTCCACGTCCACGAGGTAGGACGCCTTCCGTTTGATCTCCGTCGCCATCGCCTCCGTCTCGGGGGTCGCAAGCAGGAGCAGTCGGTTCAAATGAGCCATGGTCTTCACCTCGAGGCAGCGAACGCGGAATGCGGTCGTTGCCTGGAGAAAAGGATCCTCCGGGGAGGATCAGACGCGGCACTCGGCGGCGTAGGTGGTGAGGTAGTTGAAGATGCGCTTGTAGCGCTCGATGTCCTCGGGGGAACCCATCGCCTTCTCGATGTTGTCCGACAGCTTCACCGTCTTGCACCACGGCGAGTCGGCGTTCAAGCGCGCGGCCAGGACCTTGATGACGATCGAGATCGCGCTGAGGCCGAGGTCGTTCGTGAGCAACGTGCCCCAGCCGAAACTCGTCTTGATCTGTCCCTC
>Ga0194060_10001060_pt1 | contig 19912 bp, 13 predicted proteins | sample SepL225m_MetaG_FD_163427 | JGI IMG/M metagenome (GOLD analysis project Ga0194060, IMG submission 163427) | Anoxic zone freshwater microbial communities from boreal shield lake in IISD Experimental Lakes Area, Ontario, Canada - Sep2016-L222-5m | ecosystem: Environmental > Aquatic > Freshwater >... | reverse complement strand
AATATCGACAGGGCGGAGTTTCAGAAGGCGTTTTCCATCGAGCCGAGCGTGGCCGGTCACGTGGAGTCGTCGCGCCGCACGTTCGTGTTCGTCCCGGAAAAGCTTGCCCCTCTTACCGCGTATACCGTGACGCTCAAGGGGACGCTTCCTCTCATCGGTTCCAGCGAGACGCTTGGCGACGACGTGAAGTTCGCGTTTGAGACCGCCGCGGAGGGGGAACGCGGAACGACGTTCGACGTGCAGAACCGGTTCGTGAACGTGACCCCGTCGCAGACCGTCGCGATGCCATTTTTCTATGGTCCTTCCGATAATGCTCCGGGGAGCCCGGTCCCTCCGCACATGAAGCTGTACCGCTACGCCTCCAAGGACGCGTTCGTCGCCGGAATCAACGCGCAGCAGGGCGCCTGGCGCGCCACCACGACGGCGGATGATTTTTACGACACGAAGAACCAGAAGCCCACGCAGGAATTTGACGCGCAGGTTACCGACGACAACGGCCAGAGCTACGCGGTGTTTCCCGCGACCGTTCCAGACGGATTTTACATTGCCGACATCACCGAGGCGGGCGTCCGCGCCTATGCCTTCCTCGTCTCGAGCGACCTGACGAGCTACGTCTCGCGCGCCACGAACAAGACGCTGTTCTGGGTGAACGACGCGGTTTCGGGCAAGCCGGTGCAGGGGGCGACCGTCGGATTCCTTGGGAACGCTGAACGCGGCACGACCGACGCGCAGGGAATTGGGTCCGTCGCGACGTCGGAAGGACAGGGATCGTACGTCGACATCCGGTCGGGTGATCAGACCGTCTTCATGCCGTTTGACGGGAGCGGCGCCGTCCGCAACGTGGACAACGTTTCCCAGGGAAATTGGACGTACCTGTACACCGACAGACCCACGTACAAGCCCACGGACACGATGCGCTTCTGGGGGTACGTCGAACGACGCGATGACGCGGTACGGCCGTCGAAGGTCACCGCCGACGTTGGGTTTGCCAAGGTCGACGTCGACGTGACGAAGAACGGGACGTTTTCCGGGACGATCGACATCAAGAGCGTGGACCCAAGCTACTATCCGCTCCAGATTGTCTGGGACGGGCAGGCCGTCGCGACGCGGACGGTAAACGTGAGCGACTATGTGAAGCCCGCGTACACACTTTCCATCGAACCGGACACGCGCGCCGTGTTCGTGGGCGACAAGATCGGCTATGCCGTTCATGGAGCGTTCTTCGAAGGGACTCCGGTGAGCGGCCTCGAGGTTCATGTCACTGGCGACTGCGGGCTCGACCAGGTGGTGACGCTCGATGTGGCCGGAAACGCGCACGGCTCGTTTTCCTGCGATTACGAGAATGGCCAGTACTACCCGATGTCGAAGTGGATGAACGCGGTGCCAAACCGGCCGGAGGAAGGGCAGATCAGCGGCGGGAACACCGTGCTTGTCTTCGGTCCGAAGGTGTACGTCGACGCGTCGTACCAGAACACCCGGACGGAGAACGGCGTGGGGACGGTCGAGGCGACCATCCGCAACACGCAGGCCGTCGACTCGCAGGATCCGCTCGTCTTCGGTCCGACGACGCGCGCCGGACAGGCAGTCAACGCGACGGTGACGGAGATCACGTACGTTCGCCACGAGATGGGACAGACGTACGACTTCGTTCGCAAGGAGGTGATCAAGCAGTATTCCTACGAGCGCGTGGAGAAGAATGTCGCCACGGTTCTTCTGTCGTCCGACACCGACGGGGTCGTTCGCTACCAGTTCTCGGCGACGAACAAGGAGGCGAACTACCGCGTGGACCTGTCCGCGACCGATGAACTTGGCCGGACGGACTCGAGGGAAATTTCCGTCTGGCAGCGCACGGATTTTGAGCGCTACGACTCCTCGAACGCGCTGTCGTTCAATAACGATGACGTGGATCCGAAGCATGACCAGTGGAGCTTTCCGGGATATAAGATCGGCGAACAGGTGCATGTCTCGGTGTACCAGCACGGCACGCCGTTTGTGGCGCCGACCGGGAGCAATTTCCTGTACTACCAGGCCCACCTTGGAATTCGTGAGACGGAAATAACCGCAAGCCCGTCGTATTCCTTCCAATTCGACGCGAAGGACCTGCCGAACGAGTCGGTATACGGCGTCCTGTTCGATCACGGCCTCTACCAGCAGGTCGGGCAGATGGGATGGTGGTACGGATCGATCGGATTTCCGGTCTCGTACGATTCTTCCCAGTCGAAGCTCACGGTCGCGGTGACCTCCGACTCATCGACGCACAGGCCCGGGGATGAAGTGTCTCTTTCGGTCCATGTCACCGACAAGGGCGGGGCGCCGGTTTCTGCCGCCGTGAACATGAACGTGGTCGACGAGGCATACTACGCGCTCTATCCCGAACAGGTGAGCCCTCTTCAGGATCTCTACCGCTGGGTTGACGACGGCGTGATTTCCACGGCCGTCACGGAAAGCGCGAGGGTGGCGTCGATGGGGGCCGAGAAGGGCGGAGGGGGCGACCGCGGGCTTGGACGCTCCATCTTTAAGGATACCGCCGACTTCCAGGTGATTGAGACGAATTCCGCTGGCGACGGAACGATGAAATTCAAGCTTCCGGACAACATCACGCAATGGCGCGTCACGGCGCAGGCGCTCGACGCGGCGGGGAAGCGCGCGGGCGACACGAAGATCGAGGTCAATGCGACCCTGCCGTTCTTCCTGACCCCGGTCATCGGACAATCATACCTGACTGGCGACGCGCCAACGCTGATCGTCCGTGCATCGGGAACGATGGTCGGGCTCGGCGACTCCGTTCAGTATGACATTACGGTTCCCGACGGATCATTCGAGCAGAAGACGTCGGCCCCGGCCGGAGACACGGTCCGGTTCGACCTGCCGACGCTTGCGCTTGGCACGCACAACGTAACGATTGACGCGAAGACGGACAAATACCAGGACAGGATTACCCGCACCGTAACGATCGTCCCGTCCCGTCTCATCCGTCCCGTCGTCGCCTCGACGACGGACATCGGTTCCATCACGGGGGCGACCGACCGCATGACCGACCTGACCTTCCTCGACGCGGGGAAGGGCCAGTACTACGGGGAGCTGCAGGGCCTGATTGGTTGGTGGGGAGACCGCGCGGACGAGTCGCTCGCGCGCGTGGAGGCCGCCCAGCTTCTGAAGGACACGTTCGGCGAGGATGAGTCGACCGGCGATTTCGTCCCGAGCGCGTACCAGGACCGCGGCATCAAGCTGTTGCCGTACGGCAGCGAGGATTTCGACCTGTCGACGCGCGTCGCGTTGCTCGGTTCGGACACCCCGTTCAACGAACAGAACCTCGCGGCCTACTTCCAGGACAGGCTCGACGACAAGGATCATCCTCTCACTCCGGTGCAGACCGCCATGGCCTTTGCGGCCCTGTCTTCGCTCGGCGAGCCGGTCCTTGCCCAGTTCCAGCGCGCCGTCCCGACGCTTGGCGACGATTCCGACGTGCGCCTCTGGGTGGCAATGGGCCTTCACGCGGCGGGCGACGACGAGTCTGCGCGGACAATGTATCGCGACCTCGTGACGAATGAGGGCAAGCAAAAGGACGGGTACATCTACCTCCCATCGAAGGAGCTCGAATCCGCGGTCGAGCGCACCTCGCTGCTCGCCATTCTCGCCGGCGGCCTCAACGAGCCGCAGCGCGATCAGATCCACGATTACGTCACCAATATGCCAACCGGTGACACGACGCTGCCGCTTGAGCGCGTCCTCTACGTGAAGGAAACGCTTCCGAGCCTAATCGGTGACGCCACCGAGTTCTCCTATAGCCTGCGCGGAGAGCGCAAGTTCGTGACGCTCGTCGCGAACGGTCAAAACGTTCTCTCATTCAAAGTTTCGCCGGATGAACTGTCGCAGCTTTCGATACAGGTGGCAAAGGGAAGGCTTCAGATTGTCAGCCACTACGACACGGCGCTTGTCGACCCAAATGCTCCGGTCGACGCGGACCTTGGCGTATCGCGTACGTTCTCCGTCGGAAACGCGGTCGCCTCGACCTTCAAGGAAAACGACCTGATTCGCGTCACGCTGAAGTACGCGGTTCCGAAGACGAACTGCTCGAATCCGGACAGCCAGGTTCCGTGCGAGTCGTACCAGCTCACGGACGTCCTTCCGTCCGGTCTCGTCGCGATTACGCCGTCGCAGAGCAACATGTGGTCCGAGATGTCCGGCGACGCGTGCGCCGACTATCCCTCGAGCATCGTCGGCCAGCGCGTGACCTTTTTCGTCAACGAGTTTGGCGGAAACACCAACTGTCACGACGCGAACTTGCTCTACTACTACGCCCGCGTCGTCACCCCGGGAACGTACGTCGCCGAGCCGGCCTACATCCGGTCGTCCCGCACGCCCGACATGAACAACCATTCCGATGCCGCGAGTATCACCATCACTCCGTAACAAAATCCTCAAGACAGCGGTTTCCTTCGCCGCTGTCTTGGTTTTGACCGCGATGGTTTTCCTGGTCGTCCAAACCGTCGTCGGCCGTTCCCGCGTTTCCTTCGGCGTTTCCCCTCCTCATAGGGAGGAGGGGTCAGGGGCGGTCGATAGTAGCGTCTCGAAGTCCCACGCCGCCTATCCGATCACCGGAATCCTCGGCATCAATGACGTCATCAACGCCGTCGCCGCGGGGATCACCCCCAATCCCTCCCTGAACGAAGGAGGGGAGACGCAGATGAGCGAAACGTCCGATTCCTCAACGATTTCCGCCGCCATCCTTCCGCATCACACCATGACCGGCCCGCAGTTGTTCGGTTTTTGGACGGAGCTGTCGACGCACTCCAACCCGTCCGTGATCGTGATCGTCGGTCCGAACCATCCGAATCTAGGCATCGCCCAGGTCCAAACCACGCATGGCGACTGGCCGACCCCGTTCGGGACGGTCAGGACCGACGACACGCTCGTCGACAAGCTGATCGCGACAGGGTCCGCCACGGACGAGCCGTTATCGTTCGTGAACGAGCACTCGATCGGCACGCACGTCTCGTACGTCGCCAAGCTGTTCCCTGGAGTTCCCATCGTCCCGGTCATCGCCAAGTCCACGGCCGACGAGGGAGAGGCCCGATCATTCGAACGTTCGCTCGCGTCGGTCCTTCCTCCGGACGCGCTCATTGTCTTCAGCATCGATTTCTGTCACTACCTACCGGCGGACAAGACTGCCCAAATGGACGCGGAGACGATATCATTTGTCGACGCCCGCCAGTACTACCGGATCCAAGCACTCCATTCCGACCATCTCGACTCGCCATTCTCCCTGATGACGTATCTGCTTTGGAACGATTTTTCGGGAAATGACTCGACCCTCGTCTGGCACTCGTCGTCGCATGCTATCCAAGGAACGCCGGACGCGCCTGGAACGAGCTATTTCGTCTACGAGTCGACGCGCCCGCTGCCACCGAAACCTCCCCCCACCTACGAGGAACGGAAACAGGACCCACCGACGGACCTCACCGCCGTCGGCGACATCATGCTTGGCCGCAGCGTCGCGACCGCCCTTGCGAAGACGACCGTCGAGTCCGCGTTCTCGTCCGCAAGGTCCGTCGTAAACGGCAGCGGCATCGTCTTCGGCAACCTCGAATCCGTCCTCACCTCGTCCGACCACGACACCGGCAAGTCCATCCACTTCAAGGGCGACCCGGCGCGCGTCGACGTCCTTCATTATCTCGGATTCACGGACCTTTCCGTCGCGAATAATCACGTCGATGACTACGGCAAGGCCGGCTGGTCGGAATCGGTCCAGATCCTCAAGGACTCCGGTTTTCGCCCTGTCGGCGATTACAACGACCATCCGGTCCCGACCGTCGGACTTCCGAGCGATCCGCAGGCAAGCGACAGCGCGACCCTTGCCTCCGGGTCACCCGGTGACCCGACGATCGTCTTCCTTGCCTACCAGGATCTCTACCACCCGCTCGACAACGCCCAGATCGCCGCGGACATCGCGTCCGCCAAGAAGCTCGGCGACGTCGTCGCGGTGTCGTTTCACTGGGGAGTCGAGTACAACCACGACCACACGGCGCGACAAACGGAACTCGCCCACCTCGCCATCGACGCCGGCGCGACCCTCGTTATCGGCAGCCACCCGCACGTTCTCGAGGGAATCGAGAAATACAAGGACGGCCTGATTCTCTACTCGCTCGGAAACTTCGTGTTCGATCAGGTCGGAGAGGACCAGAACGAGTCGATCGTCGTGAAGTTCCACTGGAACGCCGACGGAACCCGCGCCTTCGAACTCGTCCCGATGCGCATCGTCGGAACGTTCTCGCGCGAAGCGACCGCCGCAGAATCCGTCTGGACGATCGGAAGGATCGCGTCGTGGAGTCCGGATCCGACGTTCGTTCACGCGGGGGAGATCGCATGGTAGGAGCGCCTCGTCGTTGAAAATCCCGCCTTGTCCATGGGAAGACGGGATTTTTGCTATCTTCGCGGGACAAATTAAAAACGACCCTCGAGCGGGGTCGAGGGTCAGCGGGCCTGGACAGTCGTTTGTACCGGCGCGACGGGGGAGATGCCACCGCCGACGGTGACGGTCGCACTCCAAGATGTCCCGGGATCGAACCGCGCGAACGCCTGGAGTCCGTCGGGCTTGTATGTCCAGCGATCCACTTCGTCCGAGAATCGTACCTCGTACTTTTCCGAGCGTTCGAGTCGCTGGTCGTTTCCGGTCGCGGTGAGTTCCGGCCAGAACGTCTCGTGGGTGGTTCCCGACGTGGTCTTCGTCGTTACGACCGGCCAGGTGTCATAGCGGTACTTGCACCAGTTCTCGAATACGTCGCACTGGTCGTAGCAGGTCTCGTAGACCATCTTGCCATTGCAATCGTGGGGATTGCAGTCTTCGGTGCCGGTGCGTGGGCACTGGTCGTAGCACTCGTCACACACCTCGTCACAGTCGGCGCCACCCGCCCCGTCCTCCTTGCAGCTGCTTCGATCCACGTGGCAGTTGCACTCGTGCTCGTTGCAGTTTTCCGTGCCGGAGCGTGGACACTGGTCGTAGCACGTCTCGAATTCCATCTTTCCGTTGCAGTCGTGCGGACGGCAGTTTTCCGTCCCGTTTTTGCGCCGCTCGCACGCGGCATCATATGCGTCGGACGGCGCGCTTCGCTGCCATCCTTCGCCGTTGTTGACCAGCCGTTGGCGCAGGGTGGCCGTGTGGCTCCATGCGATTGATTCGACCCTTGCGACAACGTCGCGCGGCCACAGGAGGAAGAACAGCAACGCGGCGCACCCGATCAGGCCCGTGGCGATGCCTCCGACGAGGACGAGGCTTGCCGCGTTGCTCGGCGGCTTGAACTCGGGTTCGAACGAAGCCGGGAACGGATCGTGTCCGATGCTCTCGTGGTGCTCCGTAATCGGTGCTTGCGACGCTAGTTTCGTCGGATTTCCCGCGCCGCAGTTGCCGCACGAGCCGTTCGGTTTCCGCTGGTCGGAACCGCAGCTTTCGCAGCTCCAGTTCGGCCCGGCGTCGAACACGGCCCGGGTGGCCGCGTCCGTGACCTCCGCCGCCTCCAAGTTCTCGGGGAGGCGATACGCCTCCTTTTTTTCCTTCTTTTCCCGCGGGTTTCCGCAGGTAACGCAGTTCAGGTCAATCCCTTTGTTGATGGTCGGGCATGACGTGCAGGTCCACTCCATCTGGATTTTCACGCTTCGTCGAACGTGCGGCATTCGTGTCTCCTGGGAAGGTCCGGCGTGTCTGCCGGCTGAGAAAGATATCAGAAAATTCGAAAATGGTCAAGGAATCTTCGCTGTCGCAGACGGTGAGCGCGGGCGACTCACCGTCGGAGTCGAACTGTGGATAACTAACCCTATTTTTTCATTGACGCGTGGTTCCAATGGGTCTATCATGGCAATAAGTGGTACCGAGTGGTACAAAGTGGGGAAGCAAGAGACAATGGGTTTCTCGCTGAACCGCTTATTTTTTTCTAAAAAATAGCACTCGGGACCACTTCCTACTCGCCCTATGTTCATTGGGGAATACAACCACACCATCGACGACAAGGGTCGCGTAGCGATCCCGGCGAAGTTTCGTGGAGACCTCGCGATGGGGGCGGTAGTGACGCGGGGTCTCGACGCTTCGCTTTTCCTGTTTCCCAAGGAGGAGTGGGACAAGCTCGCCGAAAAGTTGGCGGGCTTGCCCCTGGGACAGTCCAATTCGCGCGCATTCGCCCGACTCATGCTTGCGGGCGCAATGGAAGTGGATGTGGACAAACAGGGAAGGATCATCCTGCCGGAATATCTCCGACAGTATGCCGGGATGTCCAAGGCGGTGGTAGTAGCGGGGCTCTACAACCGCCTTGAACTCTGGGACGCGGAAAAGTGGGAGGCCTACAAGAAGATGACGGAGGCGGAAGTCGGTAACATTGCCGAGAAGCTCGGCGAACTGGGGGTCTAGATGATTATGGATGAACCTACGCACATTCCCGTACTGGTCACCGAGGTGCTCGCGCATCTCGTAGAAAGACCGGAGCAACAAGTCGCGACGACCCGTGGGGCGGGTTCCGCGCAGCCGGAGGGCCGGCTATTCATCGACGGCACCGTGGGGCAGGGCGGGCATGCGGAGGCAATTCTCTCGCATGCCGGCCCTGGGTGCCGCATCCTCGGTTTCGACCGGGATTCTGCCAACCTAGCCATTGCGAAGTGGCGTTTGGAACGCTTCGGCACGGCCGTCACGCTCGTGGAGGACAGTTACGCAAACGTTAAGGCGCATGCCTATGCTCACGGATTTGATCAGGTGGATGGGATCCTACTCGACCTTGGGTTTTCTTCTGCTCACATCGACGATCCAGAACGCGGATTTTCTTTCGCGCATGAGGGACCTCTGGACATGAGATACGACCGATCGGGCGATCTCACGGCCGAGGGGATCCTGAACGGTTGGAGCGTCGAGGACCTGTCGCGCATCTTCCGAATTTACGGGGAAGAACCCGCGGCGCTGCAGATCGCGAAGACGGTTTACGCGGCGCGGAAGAAGTATCGAATCACGACGACGACCCAGTTCGCCGATCTCGTGGAGACGGTCGTTCACCGGCACGGCAAGACGCATCCGGCCACAAAGGTTTTCCAGGCGCTCCGCATCGCGGTCAACGACGAGCTCGGCCAGTTCGAGCGCGTGCTCCCGGACATGGTCGACCTGCTAAAACCGGGCGGACGCATCGCGATCATCTCGTTCCATTCCCTCGAGGACCGCATCGCAAAGCATTATTTCTCGGAACAGAACGGCGTGACGCTCAACGTGATCACGAAGCGCCCAGTCGGCCCGTCCGACCAGGAGGTCCGTTCAAACCCGCGGTCGCGCAGCGCAAAGCTCCGCGTCGCGGAGAAGATCTCATAACGTTCATTGTTCATTGGAGGCTATGTCCAAGTTCTCACAATCATTATTCTCCGGAGCGGCAAAGACGCGCACCGCGGTCGCGTTCTTCGGACGAAATGCCATCCGTCTGAACCTGATCACGCTGACCATGCTCGTGCTGTTCGCCGCTGCATACATCGTGCAGGTCAACGGATCCGTCGCCAAGGGCTACGCGATCCGCGAGCTGGAAGACCGGATGCGGCAGTTGAGCCTCGACAACCAGAAGCTCGAGGTGACGGTCCGCGAGGCCCAGTCGCTTACAAACGTCACTCGCTCCGTAAAGATGCTCGGGCTCGTCGCCGCCGAAACGCCAAAGTACCTCGCCTCCGCGACGCCTGCCGTCGCGATGCGTTAAACTCCCATGGCCCTCGCGCTCGATACACAACAGGTTGGAACGTTCCTCACGTCCATGAATTGGCTCACGCCTTCCTGGGACCTCTTCATCATTCTCTTTTTCGTCGTCGCTTCGCTCATGTACGGGATGTCGCTTGGACGGGACCGCCTGCTCGTGATCCTGATCTCGATCTACGTTTCCCTCGCCGTGGTGAAGTATGTTCCGTTCATCACCGATTTCAACGCGACCATCAACCTGAATGACGCGTTCGCGCTGAAGATCTCCGTTTTTCTTGGAATATTCATCGTCCTGTTTTTTCTCCTGTCCCAGTCGGCCCTCATGCGAACGCTCGGCGTGAACAACGAGCACGGGCCCGTGTGGCAGGTGTTGTTGTTTTCAATACTGCACGTGGGGCTTCTGATTAGCGTGACGCTCTCGTTTTTCCCGGCGGACGCGGCGAACGTATTGTCTCCGCTGACGCGAACGCTGTTTGTCGGCGATATCTCGAAGGCCATTTGGGTGCTGCTGCCTGTGTTTGCCATGGCGTTCGTCGGAAGGTCGAGAATCGCGGAACATCATTGACAGGCGCGGATGTAACGTTTCGTCGCGATGGGTGTATAGTGCATTTGTGAAGAGCGATTTTGCACGCTTTTATAAAGAGAACATAGATCGTATCCACCGGTACGTTTTTTTTCGTGTTGGGAGAAATCGAGAAGTGGCGGAGGACCTGGTGTCCGAGATCTTCCTGAAGGCGCACAAGGCGTTCGATACGTTCGACGAGAATGTCTCAAAGTCCGCCTGGATCTATCGGATCGCGCACAACCACCTTGCCAATCACTATCGCGACCAGAAGCACGACGTCGACGTCGAGGACGTGGCGCTGACATTGGTCGGAGAGGACGGGAATCAAACGATGGAACGCCAGGAGACGGCCATGATCCTCCAAAAAGCGCTCGACCAGCTGTCCGTCGACGAGCGTCGCATTGTAACGATGAAGTACCTGGAAGGGTATACATACGAGGATATGGCGCCCACTCTCGGCAAGGCGGCCGACGCGCTCAAGGTGGCGACCTTTCGCGCCATGAAAAAGTTGAAAACATTGTGTATTTCCTCAAAGCAAAATTAAAATGGTTCGGCCGAAAGGCGAATCCGACCCGCGCGTTCAAGAACGAGCTCTATTTGCGAATCGTCCCGAAGCCGATTGTCTCCTACCGTCAGCACGCGTTCCGATTCGCCGCCGCCGGGATTGCGTCCCTCCTCGTCGTCTTCGGGACTGGGACGAGCGTCTACGCCTATTCCAGCCCGGACGTGAGCGACGGGCATCCTCTGTATCCGATCAAGCACGGGATCGAGCAGATTCAGGAACGCCTTGCGCTCAATCCCAACCAGCGCGCCGCGTTCCACGCCGACATGATGCAACGACGCATGGCCGAAGCCGAGCGGCTTGACCAGACGAAGGAGGAGATCCCGAAAATCCTTGAGTCCGCGGCCGCGGAGCTCGACCTGTCCGTCGGCGAGCTGAAGGCCGATCTCCGCGATCCGGAACAGCGGAATGAAGTCATCGACAAGCTGTCCGAGACGAACGAGCGTTACGCCGACGTGCTCTCTCGTGTGCCAAAGGCCATGGATCGACCTGAAATGACGGGTCGTCCCGACGGACTCCGCAGGGAGCCTCCGTCGCCGGAAGGAATGCGCGCGCGTCTGAAGATGCTGCGCGACAATCGCCAGGAATCGTCACCGTAACTCACTAACACGCACCTATGTCCAACCGTCTCTCGCGCGGATTCGTCGCGGCCCTCATGCTCGTGACCGTCCTCGCCCCGTTCTCAAACGTCGCGAAGGCCGCCGATTCCGAGTCGACCAGCCCCATCTCCTTTTCCGGCCAGCTGATCGAGCTTTCCTCGACGACCGCGCCGACCACGATCGTGGTTCGCAAGGATCCGGCCGGCGAGTTTACCGACTATACGGTCGACATTGATACGAGCACGAAGTTTGGGACGAACGCGATCAACACGACGGTCATGGACGACTGGATTACGGGCGACGGAATGAGCGTCGTCGGGACGCTGAACAACAACACGGGCGTCGTCACCGCGACTACGGTCGTTGACGCGTCGCTGAACCCGCAGAACATGCGCGGGCTGAACGGCTGGATTTCCTCCATTGGCACGAACAGCATCTCCGTGCAGTGGCAGGGAGCGGAGCATAATGTGAACGTGATCTCGACCACGCACATGGTCGTCGGATCCACGAACCCGGCCGCGATCACCGACTTCAAGGTCGGCGACCGCGTGCGCATCCGCCTCGACAAGGGGACGGAAAATGCGCGCATCATCGTGGTCCTGCGCCGCGGCGATGAGATCTTCCTCAAGGCCCGCACGCGCGGATTCTGGGCAGAAGTGACGGATATCGACGAGAGCGGAACGTCCGGTTCCATCGACGCCACGCTGCTTGCCAACCCGCACCTTCGCGACGGGGACGCGAACAACATGGTCGGAACCGAGGGCGACGCGATCAAGATAGACTATGACGAGAACACAAAGCTCGTTCGCAAGTTCATGGGAACCTCGGACATCTCCGAGTTCGCCATCGGCGACAAGCTGTTCGTGGTCGGCCGCGTGAACGACGACGGCACGATCTCGGCCCGCCTGATCAAGGACGGCAGCATGTGGAAGAAGGGCGTTGCCAAGCACGTGGGAGTCATCCACTCCGTCGATACCTCCGCGAACACCTTCACGGTGACCGCGCTCGACGGCGGATCGTCCGCGACGACCGTGACGGTCTCATACTCGGGCGACACCGTATTCATGGAGTCCGGGGTCGCGAAGACGGAAAGCATCCTCAGTGCCGGATTGGAAGTGCGCGTCCGCGGAATTGCCCGCAATGACGCGGGTGCGATTTCGATCACCGACGTGGACAGCGTCATGATCATTCCGGTCGGTCCCCATGGAGGACACGGAGGTTCCTCAAGCGGATCCTCGTCCTCCGGTTCCTCCGGGTCGCCGAGTTCGTCTGACACCTCCGACTCGTCGGACGAATCGGACTCCTCCGACTCATCCGACAGTTCCGACGGCGAAACTTCGAGCAACACGCTCGCCGACCTCGTCGTAAGCGACATCGAGCTTTCCGACGATAACCTGGTCGTCGCGACGCTTGAGAACACGGGGGAAACGGACGTCACGGTCCCGGTCTCCGTCAACTTTTACTTCGACGGCGCCCTGACCTGGACCTACAGCTCCTCGACCCTCTCCGACCAGTCCTTCCTTCAGGGAGGAGAGTCCTCCACGGTCACTCCGCAGTCGATCGCTTCGACCACGACCGTGAAGGTCTGCGTCGATGAGGGCTCGGCCGCCAGCGAATCCCGCGAGGACAACAACTGCCTGGAAAAGGTTCTGACGGTCGGATCGACCCTCCCGAACCTGACGGTGACGGACCTGTCCGTTTCCGATTCCGGCCAGGTGACCGCGACCCTGAAGAACACGGGCTCGACGGACGTGACCGTCCCGGTGGCCGTTGACTTCTACCTGAACGGCACGAAGACCTGGACATACAGCTCCTCGACCCTCTCGGACAAGAGCTTCCTGGAAGCCGGCGAAGACTCGACGATTTCCCCGCAGGCCATCTCCACGTCCACGACCGTAAAGGTGTGCGTCGACAGCGGCAGCGCGGTGACCGAGTCGAGCGAAACGGACAACTGTTTGGAGGAGGTCCTGCAGCTCGAGGACGAATCCTAGCTCTCGTAAAAGCCCCGCTGGTCTTCCAGCGGGGTTTTTGGTATCGTTTGTCGACTATGGAAATCAAACTCCACAACTCCCTGACTCGCAAAACCGCGCCGTTCGTCCCGATTTCCCCCGGGCATGTCGGCATGTACTCCTGCGGCCCGACGGTGTACTGGTTCGCCCACATCGGGAACATGCGCGCGTTTTTGTTTTCCGATATCCTCCGCCGCGCGCTCGAATATAACGGTTTCGACGTGACGTTGGTCATGAACGTCACCGACGTCGGCCACCTGGTGGGCGACGTGGACGACGGGGAGGACAAGATGATCGTGGCGATGCTGCGCGAGGGGAAGTCCGGCTATCAGATCGCCGAATTTTACGCGCAGGCGTTCTTTGCCGACCTTGCCGCGCTGAATATCAAGCCGGCGAACGTCTATCCACGAGCGACCGAACACATTCCCGAGCAGATCGAGATGGTCCAGGCCCTCGAGCGGAAGGGATTCACGTACCGGACGTCGGACGGGATCTATTTCGACACGGCCAAGCTGCCGTCGTATGGGCGCCTGTCGGGACAGAAATCGGAGGACAAGAAGGCCGGCGCGCGCGTCGACATGGCTGAGAAGCTGAATGCGACGGACTTTGCGCTCTGGAAGTTCTCGCCTGAGGACATGGAGCGCGAGATGGAATGGGAATCGCCGTGGGGTATCGGGTTCCCGGGCTGGCACATCGAGTGCTCGGCCATGTCAAAGAAATATCTCGGCCTGCCGTTCGACATCCACACCGGCGGCATTGATCACATCCCGGTCCACCACGAGAACGAGCTCGCCCAGGCAATGGGTTCCGATGGCGTCCTCGAGGCCAACGTATGGATGCACAACGACTTCATCACCGTCGACGGCGGCCGCATGGCCAAGTCGCTCGGGAACATCTACACGATCGCGAATCTCGTCGAGAAGGGGTTCGATCCGATCGCCTACCGCTACTTCGTCCTCGGCTCGCACTACCGCTCCAAGCTGAATTTTACGTGGGAGGCGATGGAAGGCGCGCAGAACGCCTTGAACAAGCTGCGAGAGATCGTACGCGACTACCCGTCCGTCGTCCCCCAAGTTCCTCCTCCTGATAGGCAGGAGGGGACAGGGGTGGTCGACGAGCCGTACGCCTCCCGTTTCCTCGCCGCCATAAACGAGGATCTCAACACCCCCGCCGCCCTCGCCGTCGTCTGGGACCTCGTCAACGACGCGACCGTCGACGATGCCATGAAGGCGTCGACCCTGCTGCGCTTCGACGAAGTCCTCGGCCTTCGCCTCTCCGACTATCTCGGAAAGCAACTCGACGTTCCCGCTGACGTCACCTCGCTTGTCGCACAGCGCGAGGAAGCGCGACTGTCCAAGAATTGGGGCGAGTCCGACCGTCTTCGCGACGAGATTGCGACGAGAGGATTCGTCGTGAAGGACACTCCACAGGGCCCCAAGATTTCTTTGGCCTGATTGTGGTACAATGTTGCCGATATGGCAGACCTCATTCCCAAGCCGACGGAAACGATTTCAGCGAGCGTCGAGCAGCCCGCAGTTGAGACACCCAAGGTGTTGGGCGCGGTGATTGAAACTGTCGAACCGGCGGCGGAAAATATTGGCAGTCCGGAAGGATCCAAGATCGATCTCGAATCCGTCGACGCGTTACGCGAAGAGGAGCCGGCCGCGGAGGAACCCGTCGCGCCGGTTCGACGCGCACCGGTCCGTGCCGTCGCGCCGGCGAAGGATCCGACGCTCCAAAAGATCGAGGATATCATGGGCGAGGATCTCACGGATGCATTTTTGAAGCTGTCTCCTGAAAAACAGCAGCAATTTAAGGAAAAAGGAGAGGAGACGGCAAGCAAAATACGGCAGATCATTGAGAGCGCCAAGGTCAACACAAAGAAGATCTTCGACCTGATTCGCAAGTGGATGAAGATGATTCCGGGCATCAACCGGTTCTTCCTTGAGCAGGAGGCAAAAATAAAAACGGACAAAATTTTGAACCTACGGCAATGACATTCTTTTCATTCGGCATCGAGGACGCGGCGACCCTCACTCAGACTGTCGCGACACCGGGCGCGAACGACGCCCAATACGCCCTCTGGATATTGATCGGCGTCGGCATTTTGCTTGCCGTCCTCGCCGTATTGTTCGCGATGCGCTGGTATTTCCGATTCCGAACGAGCGCCCATCACGCCACGTTCGACCGCATCACGCTGCTCGTGTGCGTCCCGAGGTTCCGGCACAAGGAACAGACCGAGCGCGTGGCCGGCAAGGAACAGATGCAGGAGGTCATCGGCGCGGCCGAGACGTTCTTCAGCACGGTCGGCGGACTCAAGGTCCACCACGGATTTCATGCCTGGCTTTATGGCCGCCATGACGAGATCGCGTTTGAGATCGTGGTCCAGCACAAGGAAATCCGATTCTACGTGACGGTTCCGCGCGAAATGGAGCAGATCGTGACCCACCAGCTATCGGCGTGTTATCCGGACGCGTTTCCGGAGCTCGTTGAGGATTACAACATTTTCGCCCCCGATTCGACAATCGCTGGGTGCTATCTGGTTTTCAAGCGCGAGCACGCATTCCCGATCAAGACCTTCCGCAAGATGGACCGCGACCCGCTCGACGGCCTGACGAACGTTCTTTCAAAGGTTCCGGAAGGCGAGGGCGCGTGCATTCAGTTCGTGGCCCGTTCGGCCCACAAGCACTGGCGCGAGCGCGGAATCGCGATCGCCGCGCGCATGCTGCACGGCATGTCGATGGAGGAGGCCGTGAAGGGGGCAAAGAAGCAGAAAATCAACATCGGTGAGATGACGGGCTTGTCGAGTTCGGAGGAAAAGAAGCCCGAGGAGCAGCGCAAGCTGTCGCCGCTCGAGGAAGAGACGGTCAAGGGTCTCGAGGAAAAGGCGAGCAAGGCGGGGCTCGAGGTTTGCGTTCGTCTCGTCGCGGCGGGAAAGGACGCGGATGCCGTTCATACGACGCTTGCCGGCATGGTCAACGCCTTCACGCCGTTTAGCATCTACCAATACGGCAACTCGTTCGTGAAGGTGGTCCCGCCGTTCAAGAAGCGGTTGATCCGCCGGTTCATCCACCGCACGTTCGACGAGAACAACAAGATCACGGTCAGCTCTGAGGAAATGGCCAGCATGTGGCATCTTCCGACCCCGTGGACCGAGACGCCGGGAATCAAGTGGCTTGGCGCCCGGAAGGGAGCCGCGCCGAGCAACGTGCCCACCGGCCCGGAGCAGGGAGGCGAACTTGAGCTTGGATTCAACGTTTACCGCGGCGTGAAGACGCCTATCTGGATGAAGGGGCCGGACCGTCTCCGCCACATGTACGCCATGGGTAAGTCCGGAGCCGGTAAGTCCGAGATGATCGCCACCCTCGCCATCCAGGACATCGCCCTCGGCCACGGCGTGGCCGTCCTCGACCCGCACGGCGACCTCATCGAGCATATCCTCGGCAACATCCCCAAGGAGCGCATCGACGACGTGATCCACTTCAACCCGTCCGACCTCGACCGGCCGATGGGATTGAACATGCTCGAGTCCAAGGACGAGGACCAGCGCGACATGGTCGTCGCGGAAATGATCTCGATCTTCTATAAGCTGTTCCCGCCGGAAATGATCGGCCCGATGTTCGAGCACAACATGAAGCACGTGATGCTCACGCTCATGGCCGACATCGAGAACCCGGGAACGATCGCCGAGGTTCCGCGCATGTTTTCGGACCAGGAGTTCGCGGACACGTGGATTGCCAAGGTGAAGGATCCGATGGTTCGGGCATACTGGGAAAAGGAAATGGCCAAGACGAGCGACTTCCACAAGTCTGAAATGCTCGGATACCTCATCTCAAAGGTCGGACGTTTCGTTGGAAACGAGATGATGCGCAACATTATCGGCCAGCAGCACTCCAGCTTCGATTTCCGCGAGGTGATGGACTCGAAGAAGATTTTTCTGTGCAACCTGGCGAAGGGAAAGACCGGCGACATCAATGCCAACCTGCTCGGCATGATCATCGTGACCAAGCTCCAGATGGCCGCCCTTGGCCGCGCGGACATTCCGGAGGCCCAGCGAGAACCGTTCTTCCTCTATATCGACGAGTTCCAGAACTTCGTTACGGATTCGATCGCGACGATCCTTTCCGAGGCACGTAAGTACAAGCTCGCTCTTATTCTTGCCCACCAGTACATCAGTCAGCTCTCGGACAAGGGGGATACCAAGATCAAGGACGCCGTCTTCGGAAACGTGGGAACGATGATGGTGGCGCGTATCGGTCCGGAGGACGTGGAGACGCTCGAGAAGGTGTATGCGCCGGACTTCGGCGGATACGACATGATCAACTCGGACAAGTTTACGTGGTACGTGAAGATGATCGTGGACAATGCGTCCATGCGGCCTTTTACGATGGGTCTGACGCCGAAGAGTAAGGGTGACCGCGAGCTTGCCGAGGCGATCAAGGAGCTTTCGCGCCTCAAGTATGGCCGCGACCGTGCGATCGTCGAGGCAGAAATCGCAGAACGCTCCCAGCTTGGCGTCGATGACCGTGGCGGACAGCTTCCGGAGGCGTCGTCCAGCATCTTCTAAGCGGAATCGACGAATACAAACATCAAAAAAACCATATGTCCGGATTTCTGTTTGAGGACGAATTCCACGCCGAGCCAGTCGACGACGCCTCTGCCACGTTCCCCTCTCCTTCAAACGGAGAGGGACAGGGTGAGGTCTGCGATCAAGGTTCGGCAGCCAACGACGGCGCTCGCCTCGAGCTTGCGGTTCGCGTGCTTCGCCAGATGCACGATAGTCTCGGCCACGTGATCTCGCTTTTGGAGGGCGCGGAATCGACCGACGGCTCGCGTCGTGTCACCGACCTGTTGGTTGCAAAGCGTGCCATGTCGCAGATGATGGACGCGTCGACCGGGTCGCGGACGATCGAGGGGGTGTTCAACGGGTCCCACATGATCGGCCCGGACGGCAACGCGTACCCGGTTCCACCGAACTATGCGTCGAAATCTCGACTCGTCGAAGGTGACGTGTTGAAACTTGTGATTCGTGCCGATGGAACTTTTGTGTTCAAGCAAATAGGGCCGGTTGAGCGCCGTCGAACGGTCGGCTGCGTAGCCATGGATTCGTCCACAGGTACCCACGTTGTGATTTGCGGCAATACCGCGTATAAAGTGCTTCCAGCCACCATGAGCTTTTACAAGGCGGACGTCGGCGACGAAGCGGTGATTTTGCTGCCGAAGTCGAGAGAATCCGTCTGGGCGGCCATCGAGAATGTTGTTAAGAAGTAGACCTTGGGGCTTAAGGCTGAAAGGCATAAGGCTTAAGGATTTTTATAAACTTTCCTCGTTTCCCCTTAAGCCTTTAGCCTTACGGCCTTAAGCCCTTGTGGAATCTCTTTATCGCAAATACCGTCCGTCCACGTTCGCCGACCTGACCGGTCAGGACCACGTGCGAACGACCCTTCAGAACCAGATTTCCTCTGGTTCTGTTGCGCATGCGTATTTGCTGACCGGACCGAGGGGAGTGGGAAAAACGACCGTGGCCCGTCTCATCGCGAAGGCGGTGAATTGCGAGGGGGTCAAAGGGGTCGAGGGGACCAAGGGGGAGCCGTGCAATGCGTGCTCGTCCTGCCTGGAGATCATCTCCGGGTCGGCGCTGGACGTGTTTGAGATCGATGCCGCGTCGCAGACAAAAGTCGAGGAGACCCGCGAGAATATCGTCGAGAGCGTCCGGTTCTCGCCGAACAAGCTCAAGTACAAGGTGTACATCATCGACGAGGTCCACATGCTGTCGACGTCGTCTTTCAACGCGCTTCTCAAGACGCTCGAGGAGCCGCCTTCCTACGCCATCTTCATCCTGGCCACGACCGAGATACACAAGGTTCTCCCAACGATCATCAGCCGATGCCAGCGGTTCGATTTCAAGCGTATCTCCGTCGAAGCCATTGTTGAGCGGCTGAAGGGGATCGTCGCGAAGGAAAACATCGTCGTCGACGACGATGTCCTCCGCGAGATCGCCCGCCATGCCGACGGGGGACTGCGCGACGCCGAAAGCGTCCTTGGCCAGGTCCTGGCATTGGACGAAAAGCACATCACTCTCGACATCGCCTCCCTCGTCCTTCCGGCAACGAACGCCGCGATGGTCGACGAGTTCGTCGTTTCGTTGGAAAAGAAGGACGCGCCGACGGCACTTCGCCTCGTCGGGGAAGGGTTGGAGCGCGGCGTCGACCTCCCGCATTTCGTCGAGGACGTCGTTTCGGCGCTCCGTGACAAGATGCTGGCGGGATTCGCAGGGACTTCAGTCCCGTTCGTCGTCTCGACGATCGACCTCCTCCTCGAGGCCCGCCGCCAGATGAAAACCACCAAGATCGTCCAGCTCCCCCTCGAGATCGCGATCATCAAGGCGTGCTCGGTTGCGACCGTCGCAACGACAACCCCAAAACAAATAATTCCTCCGCCACAAACTACAAATTACTCAAACCCCCACGC